>Ga0114921_10000172_pt1 | contig 26560 bp, 20 predicted proteins | sample BentaG_FD_87016 | JGI IMG/M metagenome (GOLD analysis project Ga0114921, IMG submission 87016) | Deep subsurface microbial communities from South Atlantic Ocean to uncover new lineages of life (NeLLi) - Benguela_00093 metaG | ecosystem: Environmental > Aquatic > Marine > Oceanic > Sediment ... | reverse complement strand
CTTGCGTACCGAACGGGTGGTGGTCAGGACTTCGTCTGCGGACAGGTTCAGAGGCATCCTGCGAGACTACATTCGGCGGGATTGTCGCTGTCGCGTGCGCCGAGCGCGCTGGCGGGATTGTCGCTATCGCGTGCGCCGAGCGCGCTGGCGGAATTGTCACTGTCGCGTGCGCCGAACGCGCTCAAAATGCCACAGTTTGCGGCGCGTCGGCGTGCAAACGCGCGCGCTCGCGGGGACGGGTCAGCGGAAGTCACGGCTCCGCGAACTCACCCGCATGCTGAGCTTGCTCATCCGGTCGGCGATCACGGTCACCGCGCCGGTGGTGTTCTGCACGATGCCGCGCACCACCAGCGCCGAGGCCGTCTGCGCCAGCCGGCGATGGCGCGACCACAACCCCGGCGAGCACAGCACATTGACCATCCCCGTCTCGTCCTCGAGATTCATGAACGTCACCCCTTGCGCTGTGGCCGGCCGTTGCCGGTGCGTGACAGCCCCGGCCACCAGCACCCGGGTGCCGTCTGGCACCGACAGCAGCTGGTCGGCGGGAACCACGCCCAGCGCGTCGAGATCCTCCCGCAGGAACCGGGTCGGATAGCTGTCCGGCGAAACCCCGGTCGCCCATACGTCGGCGGCCGCCAGTTCCAGCTCTGTCATCCCGGGCAGCGACGGGACGTGCGACGACGAACCGACCCCAGGCAGCCGATCGGGACGCTGGGTGGCCGCAGCACCTGCAGCCCACAACCCCTCCCGCCGGGAGGCCCCGAAACAGCCCAACGCCCCGGCGGTGGCCAGCGCCTCGGTCTGTGGCACAGAAAGTTGCAGGCGACCGGTCAGATCAAGCAGAGAAGTAAAGGGGCCGTTGATATTCCGCTCCTTGACCAAGCGCTCGGCCAGCTCTTTGCCCACATGACGAACGCTGCCGAGCCCGAGCCGCACCTCCAGACCATGGTTCTCCAGAGTGGCGTGCGAGAGGCTGGCGTTGACATCCGGGCCCCGGACAATCACGCCGTGCCTGCGAGCGTCGGCGACCAGCGATTGCGGGGAGTAGAAACCCATCGGCTGCGCCCGCAGCAGCGCGGCACAGAACGCCGCTGGATGGTGCAACTTGAACCACGACGAGTAGAACACCAGCGACGCGAAGCTCAGCGAATGACTTTCCGGAAAACCGAAATTGGCGAATGCCTCCAGCTTCTCGTAGATGCGTTCGGCCACCTCCCCGGTGACGCCGTGCAGTTCGGCCATCCCGGCGAAGAAGCGGCTCCGCAACCGCCGCATCTTCTCCGTCGAGCGTTTCGAGCCCATTGCGCGGCGCAACTGGTCGGCTTCGGCCGCGGAGAATCCGGCGCAGTCAACGGCCAACTGCATAAGCTGTTCCTGGAACAGCGGGACCCCCAATGTCTTTCGCAATGCTGACTCCATCGACGGATGGTCATAGGTGACACGCTCCAACCCATTGCGCCGCCTGATGTAGGGGTGCACCGAGCCGCCCTGGATCGGCCCCGGACGGATCAGCGCCACCTCGACCACCAGGTCGTAGAACACCCGCGGTTTCAGCCTGGGCAACGTGGCCATCTGCGCCCGCGACTCCACTTGGAAGACCCCGACGGAGTCCGCCCGCTGCAGCATCTCGTACACGGCGTGCTCGCTCAGATCCAGCCTGGACAGGTCCACCTCGATATCCTTGTGTTCGGCGACCAGGTCGATGGCGTAGTGCAAAGCCGAGAGCATGCCCAGACCCAGCAGGTCGAATTTCACCAAACCGATTGCCGCGCAGTCGTCTTTATCCCACTGCAGCACGCTGCGGTTTTCCATCCGGGCCCACTCGACCGGGCATACGTCGGCAATCGGACGGTCACAGATCACCATACCGCCGGAATGAATTCCCATGTGCCTGGGCAGGTCGGAGATCTGCCTGGCCAGGTCGACGACCTGCTCCGGGATGCCCTCAAGGTCCGGCGAGCCGGCAACACCGTTCCATCGGCTGACCTGCTTGCTCCAGGCATCCTGTTGGCCCTGGGAAAATCCCAGTGCGCGAGCCATGTCCCGTACCGCGCTGCGACCGCGGTAGGTGATCACGTTGGCCACCTGCGCGGCGTACTCGCGGCCGTAACGCTGGTAAACGTACTGGATCACGTTCTCCCGCAAGTCAGATTCGATATCGATGTCGATGTCGGGCGGTCCGTCACGGGCCGGCGACAGGAAGCGTTCGAACAACAATTCGTTGGCGACCGGGTCGACGTTGGTGATCTTCAGCGCGTAGCAGACCGCTGAGTTGGCCGCCGATCCCCTGCCCTGAGCCAAGATGTTGTTGAGCCGACAGAACCGGGTGATGTCGTGTACCACCAGGAAATAGCCGGGAAACTCCAACTGCTCGATGACCTTCAGCTCATGTTCGATCTGGGCGTACGCGATCCGCGCGTGCTCAGGTGTGCCATAGCGGTCGTGGGCGCCTTCGGCAACCAGATGCCTCAACCAGCTGTTCTCGGTATGCCCGTCGGGTACATCAAAGGGTGGCAATCGCGGGGCGATCAGGGCTAGCCCGAAAGCACACTGCTCACCAAGCTCGGCCGCGGCCGTCACCACCTCTGGGCAATGCGAGAACACCCGCGCCATCTCGTCTCCCGACCGCAGGTGCGAGCCACCCAGTGGCGCAAGGTAGCCCGCTGATTCATCCATGGATCGCCTGGCCCGGATCGCCCCCATCGCCATGGCCAGCCGCCCCCGGGCGGGTTCGGCGAAGTGCGCAGCGGTGGTGGCGATCACCCTCAAGCCGAAGCGGGGGGCCAAGTCGGCCAGCGCGGCGTTGCGTTCGTCATCGAGCGGGTGGCCGTGGTGGCTCAGCTCGATGACGACGCGGTCGCGGCCGAACCGGTCGACCAAGTCGGCGAGCGCCACTGCGGCGGCATCCGGCCCACCTGCTGAAAGTGCCTGACGGACATGGCCTTTGCGGCATCCGGTTAGTACGTTCCAGTGCCCGCCTGCCGCCTCGGTCAATGTATCGAAGTCGTAGTGCAACTTACCTTTCTCGCCACCGGCCAGATGCGCCGACGCCAACTGCCTCGACAATCGCCGGTACCCTTCCGGCCCCCGGGCCAGGACCAGCAGATGCGGCCCCGGCGGGTCGGGTTCGTCGGTGCGACTTCCACCACCCAGGGACAACTCGGCGCCGAACACCGTGGCCACGTCCAGTTCCTTGGCTGCCTCGGCGAACCGTACAACTCCGTAGAGCCCGTCGTGATCGGTCAGCGCGATGGCCCGCAGATCGAGCCGGGCGGCCTCCTCCACGAGATCTTCGGGCGTGCTGGCTCCGTCGAGAAAGCTGTAAGCCGAATGAGTGTGCAGTTCGGCGTAAGGCGTCGCGCTCGAGCCCGAATTGGACTTCGGATTCAGGCCGGCGGAACCCTCGCGCTCCAGCGCCCTGGGTTCGTACCCGCCCCGCTCACGTGACCAAGCCGGACTGTCACCACCATCGCCAACCTCGGCGGGTCGGGATAGTCGACCGCCGGTTAATCGACCGCTGGTTAATCGACCGCTGAGGACGCGCTCCATTTCCGTCCAACTCGGCGGACCGTTGTGCCAACCCACCCCAACAGGGTATCGAACATTTGTTCGATAATCGAGCGTCCGTCAGTCGGTCTTGCGCGCCACCTCCCAGGAGGTCAGTCGGTCTCGTCCTCTGCCAGCATCGGCCGCAGCACGTATCGAACCTGGTCACCGCCGCCCATCCGCGCCTGCTCGATCGTCGCGCCGGCGATCGCGATGAGCTTGTCGACTACCTCGTCGGGAGGCTCGGTGACCAGCGGTAACAGCTGCGTGGACACGACTCCGATGCTGGCCGTCAGCCGTTGTGGTCTGCTGGCGATCGCACCACGAATCCGTTCCACCAGCGGCGAGGCATCGGCGGTGGCGAACGTGTCGGCGACCAGGAAATCGTCATCGGCGACGTGGGCGGCGACCGCGTTCTGCCGAACCGTATCGCGCAGCGCCTGCGACACCGCCACCCGCGCCCGGTCACCTGCCCGCGATCCCGACATCCCGAGTTGCACCGAGATGCTGTCGATGTTCACCGCGACCATGACCAGATACTGGTCCTGGCTGCGACTCCGCGACGCCAGCAAGTTGGCAGCGCGGCGGTAGAACGCCTCGCGATTCAACAGGCCGGTGCGTTGCTCCACGTCGCCGCGATCGCTGTCCGGTTGGATCAGCCTGATCATCCCCCAGCCGGCGAAGGCGGCGAAGACGTTGAGCAGCACCACTATTCCAGTGGCGCACACCGCCAGCGCCAAGTCCGTCGACGCCAAGCGCGCAAACAGCACCCCGACCACCACCGCGGCGACGGTCCAGGGCACCGCCAGCAGGCGCGGGGCGTGGAAGAACACTACGAATGAAGTCAGTACGACGAAAGTCGCGGCAACCAGGAACGCGATGACCGGGCTGGAGACGATGAGGGCGGAAACGCCGATGGCCAACGATCCGCCAATGGCGCAGATCAGTGACTGTGCCCGGGTGGGCCAATGGTGGCGCAACCACAACACAGACATCGCCAGACAACAGCCGAAGACGGCCCAGGCCGCGATCCGCGACGGCAGGCTATGAGGGTCTAGGAGGCTGGACATCAGCACAACGGGCGCCAGCCCGAGAGCCACGAAACACACCGCGACCAAACGGCAGGCCCGCGCCTGCATACTCCGCGCACTGAGCAGCGCAGTGATCCAGTAGTAGTGGTCAGCTCGCCGCAGCGACGCGCCTATCGACGTAGCGGGGGACCTCCGCAAACCATCAAACATTCGTCACCCCGGGTTCCCGAAAAAGATCAACCGCCCGCACAACCGAAGCTACCAGCAGCGAAAACGATTTCACAGGGTGTGCTCGGCGCCACCTCACTCAGCGTGTTCGGCTACGCCGTCCTGGAGCACCAGACGAGCCTCCGAACCATCCGGATTCGCGGCCTCGGTGTGGAACACGGCCCGACCCGATTCCAGGCGCCAGATCGACGTCGTCAGAACATCGCCAGGGAAGACCGGCGAAGTGAAGCGAGCCGAGATCGCCGTGATCTTCGCGGCGTCACCGCCGCCCAGCTCGGCGACCAGCGCCCGCCCGGCGACCCCATAGCTACACAGGCCGTGCAGGATCGGCCTGGGGAATCCCGCCAGCTCGCGGGCGAACCACGGGTCGCTGTGCAGCGGGTTGCGATCCCCGGACAACCGGTACAGAAGCGCCTGGTCCTCGCGGGTGGGCAGCGCTACCCGGGCATCGGGGTCCCGCTCGGGAATGTCCGGTGCCGCCGGGCGCTGTCCAGGCTGCCCCCCGAAACCCCCTTCCCCGCGAATCACCACGGTGGTGAATGTTTCGGCGACTCGCTGACCCGTATCTGGGTCGCTGCCGGTGGCCTTGAACATCACGACCGCGTTCTTGCCCTCGCCCTTGTCCTGAATGTCGCTTACTTCGCAAACGACACTGAGCCTGCCCGCCGGCGGTAGCGGCGCAAATACCCGAACGCCCTGGGATCCGTGCAGCAGTCGGCTGAAGTTGAAAGATCCGATCCTGGCGCCCGCGGCGAATGCCGAGCAACAGATCACCGCGTAAGTAGGCAGTACCTGCTGGTCGACGCCGTGACTGTTCTCGGTGGTGAATGCAAGATCGTTGGTGCCCGCCCCCACGCCCAGCGCATACAACAGCGTGTCGCGGTCGGTCCACTCGAAGATCTGCGGTGGCGTCGTAGCGCCAATGGCGTTCGGATCGATCGGCATAGGACCAGAGAGTATCTGGTGTTGACCTTTGTCTGGCCACGCGTGACCATGAACCCCATGCGCTATGTCGTTACCGGCGGTACCGGGTTTATTGGACAGCGTCTGATAGACCGCGTGTCAGCTCTCCCCGATACCTCCGCGGTACATGTGCTGGTGCGCCGGGAGTCACTCGCCAAGTTCGAGCAGATCGCCCAGCGCTGGGACGACCGCGTGCAGCCACTCGTCGGCGACGTGACCGCTCCCGATCTCGGCCTCACCGACGACGTCCTCGAAGCCCCCGACTTCCGGGTCGACCACGTCGTGCACTGCGCCGCGGTCTACGACATCGCCGCCTCGGCGGACCGGCAGCGCGCCGCCAACGTGGACGGCACCCGGGCTGTGATCGCGTTGGCGAGACAGCTGGACGCGACGTTGCATCATGTGTCCTCGATTGCGGTCGCCGGAACCTACCCTGGGGTCTTCACCGAAGACGACTTCGATGTCGGACAGGAACTTCCGACGCCCTACCACCAGACCAAGTTCGAGGCCGAACTGCTGGTGCGGTCCGCGACCGGACTGCGGTACCGGATCTACCGGCCCGCCGTGGTGGTCGGCGACTCCAAGACCGGGGCGATGGACAAAGTCGACGGCCCCTACTATTTCTTCGGCCTACTTTCCAGGCTCGCAGCGTTGCCGAGCTTCACGCCGATGGTGCTGCCAGACACCGGACGCACGAACATCGTGCCGGTGGACTTCGTCGTTGAAGCCACCGTCAAACTCATGCACGCCGACGGGCGCGACGGCCAGACGTTCCACCTGACCGCACCCAAGACGATCGGGCTCCGGGGCATCTATCGCGCAATCGCTCCGGCGGCCGGGTTGCCGCCCCTGGTCGGATCCCTGCCTCGCGCCGCGGCCGCCCCGTTCCTCCAAGTGACCGGGCGCGCGAAAATCCTGCGCAACATGGCAGCCACCCAACTCGGCATCCCCAGCGAAATTCTCGATGTCGTCGACCTCGCCCCGACGTTCACCTGCGAGCGCACCCAAGAGGCTCTACACGGCACCGGAATCGCGGTTCCGCAGTTCACTTCCTACGCGCCGCAGCTGTGGCGCTACTGGGCCGAGCACCTCGACCCCACCCGAGCCCGACGGGATGGTCCCGACGGACCTCTGACGGGCAGGCAGGTGATCATCACCGGCGCTTCCAGCGGCATCGGCCGGGCCTCGGCGATCGCGGTAGCCGCCCGCGGTGCAACGGTTTTCGCGTTGGCACGCAACGGCGAAGCGCTCGACGGTCTGATCACCGAGATCCGCAAGGCCGGAGGCCAAGCCCACGCATTCACCTGCGACGTCACCGACTCGGCGGCCGTGGAGCACACCATCAAGGACATTCTGAGCAGCTTCGGACACGTCGACTACCTGGTCAACAATGCCGGACGGTCGATTCGGCGGTCGGTGATCGCATCCACCGACCGCCTGCACGACTACGAACGTGTGATGGCGGTCAACTACTTCGGCCCGGTCCGCATGGTGCTGGCACTGCTTCCGCACTGGCGCGAACGGCAGTTCGGCCACGTGGTCAACGTCTCCAGCGCCGGGGTCCAGGCCAGCAGTCCGAAGTACAGCGCCTACATTCCCAGCAAAGCCGCCCTAGATGCATTCGCTGAAGTCGTTGGTGCCGAGACACTTTCGGATCACATCACGTTCACCAATATTCACATGCCGCTGGTCGAGACGCCGATGATCGCACCCTCACGTAGGCTCAACCCGATGCCACCGATCTCGGCCGAACACGCAGCCGCCATGGTGGTGCGGGGCTTGGTGGAGAAGCCCGCACGCATCGACACACCGGTCGGAACGCTCTCCGATCTGGGCATGTACTTCACCCCGAAGCTGTCCCGTCGCGTGTTACACCAGTTGTATCTGGGCTACCCCGATTCGGCGGCGGCGCGCGGTGTCGCTGAGGACAGCCCACCGGCACCGGCGCGACCACCCAGACGTCCGGCGAGACCCAGGCCCGCACTTCGGGTTCCTCGCACGGTCAAGAGGGCGGTGCGATTGGTCCCGGGCGTGCACTGGTGACCGCGGCGCGGCATCCGATCTTCATCGACGTCGACACCGGCGTCGATGACGCTATGGCCCTGGTGTATCTGCTGGGCAGTCCCGAGGTCGAACTCGTCGGCATCGCCTCAACTGCGGGCAACGTTCCGGTGCGCCAAGTGTGCCAGAACAATCTTGCTCTGCTGGAGCTGTGCGGGACGACCCGCGTGCCGGTGTCGATGGGTTCGGAGAGTCCGCTCAGCGCTCCGCTGCGGACGGCGGAGGACACCCACGGGCCCCAAGGTCTCGGCTACGCCCGTCTGCATGTGCCGAGTACAGACCTTGCCGCCTACGACGCCGCCGAGGCGTGGGTGCGGGCCGCCCATGCTCACCCCGGTGAGCTGATCGGGGTGGTGACCGGACCGTTGACCAACTTGGCACTGGCGCTGCGCGCCGACCCGTCTCTGCCCGGTCTGTTGAATCGGCTGGTGATCATGGGCGGCGCCTTCGGCTACCAGGGCAATACCACGCCGGTTGCCGAATGGAACGTCAGCGTCGATCCGGAATCGGTGGCAGAGGTGTTCGCGGCGTGGGACCGCCACGGGTCCGGGAATTCAAAGAATCTTCCGATCATGTTGGGGCTCAACCTCACCGAGAATGTCGCGATGACTCCTGATTCGTTGAGCCGGCTGGCACTGTCCGCCGGGTCCTCCTCAACCCCGATGACCGTGCACGACGATCGCGGCACCCTGTCGACGGCTTCCAATCCGCTGATCCGAGTGCTCGAGGACGCGATGAGGTTCTACTTCGAGTTTCACCACGACCAGGGTGAGGGCTATCTGGCCCACCTGCACGACCCGTTGGCCGCCGCGGTCGCACTGGACACCGAGTTGGTGCGCTACCGCGCGGCCCCGATCGATGTCGAGTTGACCGGCACGCTGACGCGCGGCATGACCATTGCCGACTGGAGTCGACGGTGGGGGCGAGAACCCAACGCGCTCATCGGTGTCGGCGTCGACCCTGCGGCGTTCTTCGACCGGTTCATTGTTCGCGTCGGGGCATTCGCCAAACGGCTCGATCAGTCGTAAACGCCCTCGAGGTACCACCGCCGCTGCCGGTAGCAGAGCAGCAGAGCCTGTACCGGACCCCGGGCCTGGTCACCGCCCAGCAGCACCTGCGCGCGGGCCGTGCGACCGCTCCTCGCGTCCTCCCACCACCGTTCATCAACGGACCAGGGTCCAGCCCACCAGGACAACCGACCGGTGCGGCCGGGCGCGTCCAGCCGGAAAGGATCTGCGGAGAACAGCCCCCGCGCGGTGACCCGCACCGGGTTTCCCTCGGCATCGAACAGTTCGACCAGATCGTCGAGCAGCACGGTGGGCGCGGGATTGGGGAGCCGCCCCGGCCATGGATGATCTGGATTCTCCTGTGGCACAAGTTCATCCCCAAGCTGAGCGAGGGTGATGCATTCGGCTGGACCTCGTCCTCCGCTGAGCACCGGAACCTGCACGGCGTCTGGACCAAGTAGCCCCTGTACCCGCACCAGCGCCCGCCGCGCGCGCAGTCTGTCCTCCTCACCGACCCCACCCCAGAGCGGCAGTTGCAAGGCCTCGGCCGACACCACCTCCACCGGGCGCAGTCGCAGAACGGTGATCGGCGCGCCAGGGCGTCCGTTTCCTTCCCCCGCAGACCGCCGTATTTCTGTGCGGCGATTCAGTCAGCCGTCTAGCTGCCAGCGCACCCGATCGGCGGTGGCATCGGCGGTCAGCGGTTCGGCGCATCGCCAGACACGCTCTAGCTCTTGACCATTGGCGGTTATAGCCTGAATGGCCAGCCTGGTGCATCCCACTCCCGCAGCCTCTAGGGTGCGATGCAGCTCACTGGCTAGTGAGCGTCCGGCGAACGCTGCCGCGTCCACCCGATCGATGGGCGGATCACAGTTCATCACTGCGTCAAGTTCACCTTCGGGCTCCCTCCCCGACGGACCACGCGTGGGTTCACCGCGAGCAAGGCGGTGTGCGGCTATCGCATCAGCTCCGAAACGGGAGGCCACGTCGCTTCGGGGAAGGTCGGCGAACTGCCCGATTCTTCGGACCCCCATACGCCACAACAGATCTGTCAGCTCCTCACGACTGGCGGGCGCCAGGCTCGGTTCTGCGGCCAGCTGCCGGATCGACATATCGGAAAGAAACAGCGCATCCTCGCCGGGAATGATGATCCTGCCCACCCGCGCCGCGAAGACCGCGGTGGGTAACTGATCGGCGACGCCTACCTGGCATTCGGCACTGGCCGCGGCCACCGCGTCGACCAGCCGTTCAGCCGCGGCCTGCTCGGATCCGAAATACCGGGCCGCACCGCGAACCGACAACACCAATAGCCCGGGACACAGCACCTCAGCACGTGGCACCAGGTCGTCCACCGCGGCCGTGACATGCTCGAAGTGCCGGGCATCGCGGGCAAGGTCTGCGGTGACTACCCGCAATTCCGGGCATCTGGCCTGTGACTCACGACGGCGCAGCCCTCGGCGCACACCCGCTGCACGCGCTGCCGCAGAACACGCGATGACCCGATTAGCCAGGGTGACCGCGATCGGCACCGTCGAGGGCAGTCCGGCAGCTGCCGCCGCGGCGACGGCAGGCCAGTCCATGCACCAGAGCGCCAATACTCTGGAAGCCACCACCTCATCCGCCTAGGGCACGGGCCGGGCCAACCGAGCGTCCCAGCGCACACATGGCCAGCCGCACCCGGCTGATCCGCCCACATCCCGGCGTGGGAGCTCCGCGACCGGCGCCGACGATCTCGTATCCGCTGACGTGCGCATCCAGTCGGGCGGAGGCTCCCTGCCAGTTCCCATCAGTGACGAGCAGCGTGCACCCCCGCTGCCGGGCGCGTGCCACCACAGCCCTGGCGCGGGTCGCCGAAACCGACCGGCCCCCCAGCCCGAGAACCACCAGGTCCATCCCGTCCAACAGGACCGCGGCCACCTCGACCGGGTCGGCTCCCGGTTCCGGAATGACCGCGACCCTGCTCAGGTCTGCTCCCATCTCCACCGCGGCGAGCAATCCGATATCGGGCTGGCCGATGATCGCGGCATGACCACCCTGCGCCGTCACCGCCGCGACCATGCTCAGCTCCAGCGATCGGGCGCCCGAAAGCACCGCCACGGTTCCGCGGGGTAGCGCGCCGGGCAGTAGCTCGGACAACGAATCGGGCAACGGCAGCAAAGAATCAGGACCAGTTGAGAGCTCTGGACCGGGCGCCGCCGCCGGGGCGGCTCCGCCCCCGAATGTCCCCGCCGGGGCGGCTCCGCCCCCTTTCCCTGCCATCTTTTCGGACACCGAGGCCATCTGCCTGCGCAGCTGCTCTACCCGTTCAGCGCGGTTCGACGCACCCCTTTGAGCACTGCGGGCACTGCGGGCACTGCGGGCACTGTCGGCGCCTACCGCGTCGACTGCCAATGTCACAGCAGCACCTCCCGCACAACCCGCCTGATCCGCAACGTTCTTACCGCTGTATTCGAATGTATGTTCGATTTCATAGTAAACACCCCGCCCCCGACAGCATCAACAGAATTTCCTTCGTGAAGCCGTGCCGACGAGGCGAGGGCGCGAGTGTGCGCCGTCGGCACAGCATGGGCCCGCGCCGGCCAAAGAGCGTGGCCTCGGCCAAACATGACGCCCGCAAATGGTGCCATTGACAAATGTCACCATTTGGTGCTGTACTTCAAACGTGCCCGATGGTGAGCAGGCGTGCTCCTCGCCGAATCGTGGCTCGCCGCGATCCTGCATCTCCGTGCTGCCCAAGATCGCGGCGTCCATCCCGAATGCGTTGCGCGCCCACGGCATCAAGCAGCTGGGCTGACTTCATGGGCCTTTTCGGACCGAAACGCAGCCACCACGCCGACGCGGTGATTACCGGCGCCGGCAGCGGGATCGGTGCCGCGTTCGCCGTCGAACTGGCCCGCCGCGGCGGACGCGTCGTGTGCAGCGACATCGACGAGGGCGCAGCACGACAGACCGCCGAGAAAATCGTCACCGACGGGGACGGGCAGGCTCTGGCATTGCGCTGCGATGTCACCGACGTCGATGAGGTGCGCCTGCTCGCCAAGGAAGCACAATGCTGGTTCGAGCGACCACCGACGTTAGTGATCAACAACGCGGGTGTGGGCGCCGGCGGATCCATGATCGGCGACACCGATCTCGCCGATTGGGCCTGGGTGCTGAACATCAACCTTTGGGGTCCAATCCACGGCTGCCATGTCTTCGCCCCGATCCTGCGCGACGCAGGCCGACCGGCCGGCATCATCAACGTCGCCTCCGCGGCCGCGTTCGGCGCTGTCCCTGGCATGGCCGCTTACAACGCCAGCAAGGCGGGCACTCTCTCCATTTCGGAGACCCTTGCCGCCGAACTCGCCGGCACCGGAGTCAATGTGACGGTGTTGTGCCCGACCTTCGTCAAGACCAACATCGTTGACTCAGGAAGAATCTCGGCAAGCTCCACCCAAATCGCCGACCACCTGATGCGCTGGACGGGCTTCTCCCCACAACGCATAGCCCAGATGTGCCTCGACACCAACGACCGCGGCGGCCTGTACTGCATGCCGCAGCCTGACGCCCGGATCATCTGGGGCATAAAGCGTTTCACCCCGACAGTGTTCACCAAAGCTGTCGGTCTAACCACCCGCGTGACCCGCTAGGGAGGAATCATGACCCCGAAGTCGAAGCTCGACATGGATGCGATGCTGGCGAAGATCAAGGATCGCCAATGGGCATTGGCCGACATCGACTGGACCGCCCCGGGTGCCGAGACCATCACCGATGAGATGCGGCCGAAGCTGAAATCTTTCATGGCCGACCTGTGCTGGATCGAGAACATCGGTGCGCGGGGTTTTGCCGCACTGGCCAAGAAGGCCCCCACCCCGACGATCGCCGAGATCTACCGGTACTTCCACGCCGAGGAGCAGCGGCACGCCAATGCCGAACTGGCACTGATGAAGCGCTGGGGCATGCTCGACGACGGCGAGATGCCCGAGCCCAACCTCAACATCCGACTGGCAATCGACTGGCTCGACACCTACGCCGACGACATGTCGCTGTCGACCCTGGGCACGGTCATCCCCATGCTCGAGGTCGCCCTGGACGGGGCGTTGCTGAAGTTCCTCCTCGAAGAGGTACACGACCCGGTCTGTCACCAGGTATTCGAGAAGATAAACAACGACGAATCCCGGCATATTGCAGTTGATTTCGCAGTTCTCGACATGATCGGCCAGGCTGACGCGCGCCGACTCCTAGTGCAATTCGTCGGCAACGTCGCGTCTCCGGGCGTCATCATCGGCGCGATCATGTACGTACCCCTGCTCAATCGGATGCGAAACAACATTGTCGGCATGGGTCTGCAGCCTGAGAAGTTATACAACGCCATGAAACGGTTCAAGACTCTCGGCGAACGCAGTGAAAATGCTTGGCGGGTACCGACATACCAGATTCTCAAACTGCACTCACGCATGGTGGTCAAACCCGACAACCCGTACCACTGGCTGGCCAACCCGATGGTCTGGGCGTCAGATTACTATCCCAAGAAGTTGCTGAGGCCCATCCCCAGCTGGTTCAAGGAGATCACCCATGACCCGGCGGCCTGACATGACCCCTGTCCATGTCCACGACACCCTCATCATCGGTGCCGGGTTCACCGGCTTGGGCGCCGCGATCAAGCTGCGGAACGCTGGCGTCGATGACATCGTGCTGGTCGAACGCGCCAAACGGGTCGGCGGCACCTGGCGCGACAATGTCTACCCCGGCGTGGCATGCGACATCCCGTCACTGCTGTACTCGTTCTCTTTTGCCAAGAACCCGTCGTGGTCCCGCGCCTACCCCACCGGCAGCGAGATCTGTCAGCACATCGAGGAGATGACCGACCAGTTCGGGCTGCGCCCGCTCATTCGGTTCGACACCGAGATCACCGGTTTGTCCTTCGACGAGTCCGCAGGTGTCTGGACAGCGACAACACAGCAGCGCAAAGCATTTCGGGCGCGCACAGTGGTGCTGGCTGCCGGACCGCTGGCAGATCACGTACTGCCCGACATCCGCGGTATCGACACCTACCGGGGCCACAAGATTCACAGCGCGGCGTGGGACGAGGACTACGACAACACCGGCAAGCGAGTCGCGGTGATCGGCACTGGGGCAAGCGCCGTGCAGATCGTGCCCGAACTGGTCAAGACCGCCCAGTTCGTCAAAGTATTCCAGCGCACCCCGGGGTGGGTACTGCCCCGCCTGGACGCGCGAGTGCCCGACGCCGTGCAAGCACTGTTCGCGGCGGTGCCTGCAACCCAGGAGCTCGCCCGGCAGGCGCTCTACTGGGGACATGAGGCCAGCGCGGCGGCGTTGGTTTGGAATACACCGATGAGCCGGCTCGTCGCCCGATTGGGCCGAGCGCACCTGCGCCGCCAGGTCAAAGACCGGTGGCTGCGCCGCCAGCTCACCCCGGAGTTCACGCCGGGCTGCAAGCGGATGCTGGTGTCGAGCGACTACTACCCTGCCCTGCAGCGCGACAACTGCAAGCTGATCGACTGGCCAATCGCCACCTTGAGCCCGGTCGGCATCCGCACCAGCGACGGCATCGAGCATCACCTGGACGCGATCGTGTTCGCCACTGGCTACGACGTGCACCTGTCCGGCCCGCCATTCCCCGTGACGGGTCTCGGCGGCCGATCTTTACAGCAAGAGTGGGCCGGTCACGCCCAGGCGTACAAGAGCGCCAGCGCGCACGGCTACCCAAACCTGTTCTTCATGACCGGGCCCAACTCCGGCCCCGGCCACAATTCCCTGCTCGTCTATGTCGAGGGACAGCTGGACTATGCCGTGACCGGGATCACGACGATCCTGAACAACGACCTGCGCTATCTCGACGTCCGAGCCGACGCGCAACATCGCTACAACCTCGGAATCCAGAAGCGCCTAAACACCACCACATGGATGTCGGGCTGCAACAGCTGGTATCTGACCGCAGATGGCTTCAACGCGTCGATGTACCCGGGGTTCGCCACGCAGTATCTTCGGCAGATGCGAAAGTTTCAGATCGAGGACTACATCGCGAAAGCCAGGAGCCAATCTGGTGGGGACGAGTCGCGTGCGGTCGGCACCCGCGTTGCCACCTCGACGGCCTGACATGCCACCGGCCAGGGATCCCGCCGCGCCGGCTAGGCCGCAGACGGGCCCGATCCCGACCATCCTGCGCCGGATCCGCCGAGGGTCGCGAGATGTGATCGAGAACGCGGTCTCGCAACTGTTCGACGCGGCCGTACAGCCCCACGGTGTCGCCCAATCCGGCGAGTACCGACTCGACGAGCTGGCTCGGTTGGCGGGCACCACCACGCGCAACATCAGGGTGTACCGCGACCGTGGCCTGCTCCACCCACCACTGCGGGTCGGCCGCATCGTTCTGTTCAATGACACCCACCTGACGCGGCTGCGGCCCATCACCTCGATGCTGGATCGCGGCTACACCATCGCCCACGTGCACGAGATGCTCTCGGGGTGGGAGCAGGGCAAGAACCTCGGCGACATGCTCGGTCTGGAGTCGGCAATCTCCGGTAACTGGGCGACGGAGAAGCCGCAACGAATGTCTGTCGCCGAAGCCAAGCAGCTGGTGGACGACCAGTTTGGGTTTGACCGCCTGGTCGGGCTGGGCATCATCCGCCTCGAGGATGGCGCCGCCGGTGGAGAAGCCCTCGTCGTGCGTCCGAAACTGATCGCGGCGTTCAACGAGCTCCGCCAATACGGCGTTGCCACTGACAAACTCATCGATCTGCACGAACAGATCGCACCCCTGCTCGATCAGATCAGCGCGATCCTGGTGCAGGCGGGCGTCGAGGAGGTCGTCGACAAGGTCAACCCGGGTGCGGCAATGCCGGATGACGTGGAAGTGGCCGAACTGATCACCACGTTGGTGCGATTTCGCACCCAGGCAGTGCAGGCGGTGGCCGCCACCCTGGCGTTCTCGATCGAGTCGACGATCGAAACGGTGGTGGCCCAGCTGCTCGGCGATCTCGTGGAGAAGAAAGCCGACACCGGCGGCGAATAGCCTCTCACTCCCACTCGATGGTGCCCGGCGGCTTGCTCGTGACGTCCAACACCACCCGGTTCACCTGAGGCACCTCGTTGGTGATTCGCGTCGAAATCCGTTCCAGCACTTCGTAGGGAACCCTCGTCCAGTCGGCCGTCATCGCGTCTTCGCTGGAAACCGGACGCAGCACTATCGGGTGCCCGTAGGTGCGGCCGTCACCTTGCACGCCCACCGAACGCACATCGGCCAGCAACACAACCGGGCATTGCCAGATCTGGTGGTCCAAACCGGCCGACGTCAGCTCTTCGCGCGCGATGGCGTCGGCCCGCCGTAGCGTATCGAGGCGATCAGAGGTGACCTCGCCAACGATCCGGATACCCAGACCGGGGCCGGGGAATGGTTGGCGCGCAACGATTTCTTCCGGTAAACCCAATTCCCGTCCGACCGCGCGCACCTCATCCTTGAACAGCAGACGCAAGGGCTCGACGAGCTTGAACTTCAGGTCACCGGGTAACCCGCCGACGTTGTGGTGGCTCTTGATATTAGCCGCGCCGGTTCCACCCCCGGACTCCACCACGTCGGGATAAAGCGTTCCCTGGACCAGGAACTCGACATCCGTGGAGGCACTGTCCCGGTCGTTCTGCAGCGCATCTCGCACCGCACCCTCGAATGCCCTGATGAACTCGCGCCCGATGATCTTACGCTTTCCCTCGGGGTTGGTGACACCGGCAAGCGCCTCGAGGAACCGGTCGGACACGTCGACGGTGACCAGGTTGGCGCCAGTCGCGGCGACGAAATCGCTTTGCACCTGCGCCCGCTCACCCGCGCGCAGCAGTCCGTGGTCAACGAATACACACGTCAACCGATCGCCGATGGCCCGCTGGACCAGCGCGGCGGCAACCGCCGAGTCGACGCCCCCCGAGAGCCCGCAGATCGCGCGTCCCGCACCGATCTGCGCGTGCACCTGCTCGACGAGAGCGTCGGCGATGTTCGCCGGAGTCCACGTGGCGTCGATACCCGCGAACTCGTGGAGGAACCGGCTCAGCACCTGCTGACCATGCGGGGTGTGCATCACCTCGGGGTGATACTGCACCCCCGCCAGCCGACGCGCCCGATTCTCGAACGCCGCCACCGGAGCTCCGGAGCTGGTCGCGACCACTTCGAAGCCGGTTGGCGCGGCGGTCACCGCGTCGCCGTGACTCATCCACACCGGCTGCATGTCGGGGAGGCCGGAATGCAGTTGTCCGCCAGTCACTTTCAACTCAGTACGGCCATATTCCCTGGTTCCGGTGCGGGCTACCGTGCCGCCGAGCGCCTCCGCCATGGCCTGGAATCCGTAGCAGATGCCGAACACCGGAATATCCAGACCGAAAAGTGCGGGATCGAGTTTCGGAGCTCCGTCGGCGTAGACGCTGGCCGGCCCCCCGGACAACACGACGGCGCGGGGATTGCGGGCCTTGATCTCGTCGACACTGGCCGTGTGCGGGATAACCTCTGAATACACCCGCGCCTCGCGGACCCGCCGCGCGATCAGCTGCGCGTACTGCGCGCCGAAGTCGACGACCAAGACCGGACGGGGGGCTGCAGATTCCACCTGGCCAGTCTAGTGGGGGGTGTTGCTGCGGGCGGCCGGCGGCGGGGCCTACCCGGCCGAGCCGACCGGCTCGATCGGGATTCTGCGCAGCGCGGCCGGCGCCTCGGCGGGCACGGCTGGATGCGCCGGGGCGATGGGCGAGATCCGCTGATAGGGCTCGCCCTGCGCCGGACGCAGGTCTTCCTCGCCTTTGTTCGGCCATAACGCCGCCGCCCGCTCAGCCTGCGCGGTGATCGAAAGCGACGGGTTTACACCGAGGTTGGCCGAGACCGCCGCGCCGTCCATCACCGACAGCGTCGGATAGCCATGCACCCGCTGATACGGATCGATGACCCCGTGCTCGGCACTGTCACCGATCGCCGCGCCACCCAGGAAGTGCGCAGTGAGCGGGATGTTGAACAATTCACCCCAGGTGCCACCGGCAACGCCGTTGATCTTCTCGGCAATCCGCCGCGTGACTTCGTTGCCTGCCGGAATCCATGTGGGGTTCGGTTCCCCGTGCCCCTGCTTGCTGTCCAACATCCGGAAGCCGAACTTGGTCTTGCGGGTGAACGTGGTGATCGAGTTGTTCAAATGCTGCATGACCAGCGCGATCACGGTGCGCTCACTCCACCGACTCGGGTTGAGCATCCGCAGCATGCCTTTCGGGTCGGACTTGGCAATTCGAAACAGTTGCTTCCAGCGCGGGACGTCGGTGCCCTGTGGTCCGGCGCCGTCGGTCATCAGCGTCTGTAACAACCCCATCGCATTGGAGCCCCTGCCGTAGCGGACCGGTTCGACGTGTGTATCGGCGGTCGGGTGGATCGATGACGTGATGGCCACCCCGTGCGTCAGGTCCAGATCGTCGCCGACCTTGAGGCGCGCCGCCCCGACAATGGACTCTGAGTTGGTCCGGGTCAGCAGGCCGAGTCGATCGGACAACTGCGGTAGCTTGCCCTGGTCTCGCATCTTGAACAGCAGCTTCTGCGTGCCGTAGGTTCCAGCCGCGAGGATGACGTGGCGCGCCGTGAATGTCTTGCGCCGTCGGCGCAGTTTGCTGCCGGTGCGCGCCGTGTGCACCTCCCACAGCCCGTCGGCGCGCTGCTCGAACTCCTTGACCATGGTGAGCGGGTGCACCTGGGCTCCGGCGGATTCGGCCAGCCCGAGGTAGTTCTTCACGAGAGTGTTCTTGGCACCGTATCGGCACCCCGTCATGCAGGAACCGCACTCGATGCAGCCGGTGCGACTGGGTCCGGCGCCGCCAAAGTATGGATCCGGTACGCACTTGCCAGGCACCTTTTCGCCGTCGGCGCCGAAAAACACCCCGACCGGCGTGGCGACGAAAGTGTCACCGACGCCCATGTCGTCGGCGACCTCCTTCATGATCCGGTCAGCATCGGTAAAGGTCGGGTTGGTGACGACCCCCAGCATCCGCTGCGCTTGGTCGTAGTGCGGCATGAGTTCTTCGCGCCAGTCGGTGATGCCCTGCCACTGCGGGTCGTTGAAGAACTCCTCCGGCGGTACGTACAACGTGTTGGCGTAGTTCAGCGATCCGCCGCCGACGCCCGCACCGGCGAGGATCATGACGTTGCGCAATAGGTGAATGCGCTGGATGCCGTACATGCCGAACTGGGGCGCCCACAGGAACTTGCGCAGGTTCCAGGATGTCTTGGCGAAGTCCGCGTCGGCGAACCGGCGACCTGCTTCCAGCACGCCGACCCGGTAGCCCTTCTCGGTTAGCCGCAGCGCGCTGACGCTGCCGCCGAACCCCGAACCGATGATGAGGACGTCATAGTCAGGCTTCATCAATACAGTATGAACTTACCCATGGGTAACAGCTAGATAGTCGACCCTTACTTCTCCGCCCGGCCGAACGTGAAGGTGACCCTCCCCCGCCCGGCCGAACGTGAAGCTGCCCTCACGTTGGCGGCCCAGCGTGAAGGTGACCCTCCCCCGCCCGGCCGAACGTGAAGTTGCCCTCACATTGGCGGCCCATCGTGAAGGTGTCTTCACGAGCGCCGACGTCATCACTGCGGTGTCAGAGCCCATCGGCACACTCGCGGCATGGGGGAACCTTTCGTGGGCAGCGTGGCCGTTGCCGCAGGCATGTCGTGGGGCGAGTTGCAACGCAACTACATACGGATCTTCCGTGACATCTACGTCCATGCTGACACAAATGTCACCGCGGTCACGCGGGCGCAGGGGGGCTGGCTTTGGTCGGGGCGGAATGCAGTCATCGCCGGGCTCTCGGCAGCGGCCGTCCACGGCAGCAAGTGGGTAGATGCTCAGTCGCCGGTCGAAATGATCCATAGCAACCGGCATCGCCTCAATGGCATGCGGATCTGGGGTGATCGCATCGACGACGACGAAATTGTGTGGATTGACGGGATGGCGGTGACAACACCGGCCCGGACCGCTCTGGACGTAGCCTGCTGGCACCCGCGCCTCGCTGCCGCGGCCGCAGTCGACGCGTTGATACAAGCGACGGCGTTGCAGATCGTCGACGTGGAGAAGCTTGCGGAGCGTTGCCGCGGGCGACGGGGCATCGTCGCAGCCCGCGCAGTACTGAAGTCAGCCGACGGCGGCGCACAGTCCCCGCAAGAGACGTACCTGCGACTTCGTTTGATCGATGACGGACTGCCCCCGCCGCAGACTCAGATCCCAGTGCTCGGCGACACCGGTTCGGTGGTCGCCTACCTCGACATGGGTTGGCCAGAAATCAAGGTTGCCATCGAGTACGACGGTGAGCAGCACCGCACCAGTCGGTCCCAGTACAGCTGGGATGTCAAGCGACTTGAAATTGCCCAACGGCGGGGGTGGATAGTCGTGCGGGTGCTCGCCTGTGACGAGCCGAAGGACGTTCTGCGTAGAGTGCGTGCCGCCCGGGCACGGCGCTTGGCCTTGCCTGCCGCCGCACGCCGCCCGGCGTGAAGGTGGCGGCACGCTCGGCAACCCATGCCGCCCAGCGTGAAGATGCTGGCACGCCCGGCCCCCAAAGTGAAGGTGCCTTCACGTTCGGCAACCCATGCCGCCCAGCGTGAAGGTGGCGGCACGCTCGGCCCCCAAAGTGAAGGTGCCTTCACGTTCGGCAGCTCGGCAGCTCGGCAGCTCGGCAACGCCCGCGCCAACGCCCGCGCCGCGCCAACGCCCGCGCCGAGCCCAACAGACGCGCCGAGCCCAACAAACCGGGCAAACCGGGCAAACCGAGCAAACCGAGCCCAACAAACCGGACAAACCGGGCAAACCGGGGTTCAGCTACCGACCGTCAAACCGACCTTCTGGAACTCCTTGAGGTCGCAGTAGCCGGCCTTGGCCATCGACCTACTCAGACCGCCGACAAGGTTGAGTGAACCGAACGGGTCGTCGGATGGACCGGTCAGCACCTGCTCCAGGGCAGGTCGCGCACCGCTGGCAACCTGCAGAAATGCACCCCGTGGCAGCGACGGATGGGCTGCCGCCGCGGGCCAGAACCATCCTCCCGCGGGGGCTTCGGCAGCCGTAGCCAGCGGTGTTCCGAGCACCACGGCATCCGCGCCACAGGCGATGGCCTTAGCCAGATCCCCAGAGGTGTGGATGTCGCCGTCGGCCAGCACGTGAACGTACCGCCCGCCCGTCTCGTCGAGGTACTCTCGCCGCGCCGCCGCGGCGTCGGCGATGGCCGTGGCCATAGGCACGCTGATGCCCAACACTTCGTCGCTGGTGGTGACCCCACTGGTGGAGCCGTAGCCGACGATCACGCCCGCGGCACCGGTGCGCATCAGGTGCAGCGCAGTGCGGTGGTCCAGTACGCCGCCGGCGACCACCGGCACGTCGAGTTCGGAGATGAAGGTCTTCAGATTGAGGGGTTCGGCCTCCCGGGCAACGCGTTCGGCGGAGATAATCGTGCCCTGAATAACCAGCAGGTCGATGCCCGCGGACACCAGCGTGGGTGTCAGCGCCTGCGCCTTCTGCGGGCTGATACGCACCGCGGTGGTCACTCCGGCATCGCGAATCTGCGCGACCGCCGCGCCGAGATAATCGGGATTGATTGGTGCCGAATGCAATTGCTGAAGCAGCCGAATGGACTCCGACGGATACAGCTCCTTGTCCGCGACCTCGATCACTTGGGCAATTTTTTCGCCGGCGTCCGCGTGCCGCCCGATCAGACCCTCGCCGTTGAGCACGCCAAGACCGCCGCGACGTCCCAGCTCGATGGCGAACTCCACCGAGACCAGTGCGTCGGTGGGATGAGCGACCACCGGAATCTCGAACTGGTAGGCGTCGAGCTGCCAGGCCGTCGACACATCCTTCGACGAGCGGGTGCGCCGCGACGGCACGATGTTGATGTCGCCGAGCTCATAGGTACGGCGGGCCGTCCGGCCCATGCCGATTTCAACCATGTCGCGCATGTGGATCAGTCCTTGACTGGGCCGAAGCCCCTATTGGCTGGTGTAGTTCGGGGCTTCCACAGTCATCGTTATGTCGTGGGGATGGCTTTCCTTGAGCCCAGCGGCCGTAATCTGGACGAACTGCGCCTGCTGCAACTGCTCGATGGTGGCGGAGCCGGTGTAACCCATCGCTGCACGTAAGCCGCCGGTGAGCTGATGGATGACCGTCGAGAGTGGTCCTCGGAACGGCACCCTCCCCTCGATGCCCTCGGGCACCAGCTTGTCTTCGGCCAGCACGTCGTCCTGGAAGTAGCGGTCCTTTGAAAAAGAGCCCCGGGAACCGCCTCCGATCGATCCTCCGGCCCCGCGGCCCTGCATCGCCCCGAGCGAACCCATGCCGCGGTAGCTCTTGAACTGCTTGCCGTTGACGAGGATCAGGTCCCCGGGCGACTCCGCCGTGCCGGCCAGCAGCGACCCCAGCATTGTGGTGGATGCACCGGCCGCGAGCGCCTTGGCGATGTCGCCGGAGTACTGCAGCCCGCCGTCGCCGATCACCGGAACTCCATAGGGACGACAGGCCGCCACTGCCTCCATGATCGCAGTGATCTGCGGCGCACCGACACCGGCGACGACCCGGGTGGTGCAGATCGAGCCGGGACCGACGCCCACCTTGACTGCATCCGCACCGGCATCCACCAGTGCGGCGGCCGCGGCGCGGGTGGCGACATTACCGCCGACGACGTCGACCCGATCGCCGACAACGGCCTTGAGGCGGCGCACCATCTCTATGACGCCACGGTTGTGGGCGTGTGCGGTGTCCACGACCAACACGTCGACGCCGGCATCGGTGAGCGCCATCGCACGGGCCCAGGCGTCCTCGCCCACGCCCACCGCGGCACCGACCAGCAGCCGGCCGTCACTATCCTTGGTGGCCAGCGGAAACTGCTCGGTTTTGACGAAGTCCTTGACGGTGATGAGCCCGGTGAGCTTCCCGCGGCCGTCCACGATCGGCAGCTTCTCGATCTTGTGGCGCCGCAGCAACCCCAGCGCAGCTTCGGCTGAAACCCCCTCCTGGGCAGTGATCAGCGGCGCCTTGGTCATCACCTCGGCGACCGCCTTGGACTGGTCGACCTCAAAGCGCATGTCGCGGTTGGTGATAATCCCGACCAGCTGACCATGCTCGTCGACCACAGGAAGGCCCGAAATGTGGAACCGGGCGCACATTGCGTCGACCTCGGCCAGAGTGTTGTCCGACGAGCAGGTCACCGGGTCGGTGACCATCCCGGCCTCGGATCGTTTGACGGTTTCAACCTGCCCAGCCTGTTCGGCCAGCGGAAGGTTGCGGTGCAACACGCCCATACCCCCGGCGCGCGCCATCGCGATCGCCATGCGCGCCTCGGTGACGGAGTCCATGGCCGAACTCACCAGAGGGACTTTCAGCCGGATCCGGCGGGTGAGCTGACTGGAGGTGTTCGCTGTGGCGGGAATCACATCTGACGCGGCGGGCAGCAACAGCACATCGTCGAACGTGAGCCCCAGCATCGCCACCTTGGTGGGATCGTCACCCCCGGTGGGCACCGGGACGGCGATGGGGATACTGCTTTCGGCCATCGACGTGGGTATCGACATTGGCATGAGCCTCCAGTAACAGATGCGGCCAGGCGCAGACCTGACCTGAATGCCACATCTTATCGGCCAAGCTGCGTGCGGTTTCGGTTCCCCCGACGTGCCGCGCAAGCGCTGGCGCGATACCTGGGGGGCTGCGTAGTCTTGGGGTCGTGCGAGACCACCTTCCACCAGGATTGCCTCCCGACCCGTTTGCCGACGACCCAGCCGATCCGTCGGGGGCACTCGATGCCTTGGAGCCTGGGCAACCGCTGGACGCGCAGGAGCGCATGGCGGTCGAAGCCGATCTCGCTGATCTCGCGGTCTACGAAGCATTGTTGGCGCACAAGGGAATTCGCGGTCTCGTCGTCTGCTGTGAGGAATGCCAGCAGGACCACTACCACGACTGGGACATGCTGCGTGCGAACCTGCTGCAGCTTCTGGTCGACGGCACCGTGCGTCCGCACGAGCCGGCATTCGATCCCGAACCCGATTCCTACGTGACGTGGGACTATTGCCGCGGTTACGCCGACGCCTCACTCAACGAGGCGGCTTCGGAATCCGACGGATATCGCTGAGAGCTGAGTCGCGACCTTCGCATCAGCACCTTCGCATCAGCTCTGTTTCACGCGCTACGGCTGCTCGATCAGCGTCGTGGTGGTCGGGATCGCCGCAGGTGTTGACGCCGGCGCGGGCGTCGATGACGGTGCCGCCGGGGCTTGATTCGTAGTTGCCGGCGCCGGCACCGAGGTCGCAGTGGGCGACGGTACGGCCGCCGCAGGCGACGACGAGGGCACCGCAGCGGGCGACGACGAGGGCGCCGGGGCCGACGAGGGCGCGGCAGCAGACGATTCAGCCGCGACCGACGTCGAGGTGTTGGGCACAGGTGACGGTGTTGTCGTCGGAGACGGCGACACAGTCGAAGACGGTGATGCGGTGCCAGCCGAACTGGTCTGTGTCGGCGCCGTCGTCCCGGAAGGTGCCGTCGTCCCCGAAGGTGCAGTTGTCCCCGAAGGTGCAGTTGTCCCCGAAGGTGCAGTTGTCTCTGCAGCCGCAGCAGCCTCAGAAGGCGCGGTGGTCCCCGAGGCCGCCGTCGTCTCTGCAGCCGCAGTTGTCTCTGCAGCCGCAGCAGCCTCGGAAGGCGCGGTGGTCACCGAAGGCGCCGTCGTCCCCGAAGGCGCAGTCGTCCCCGAAGGCTGGGCCGCCTCGGAAGGCGCTGTGGTCACCGAAGGCGCGGTCGTCCCCGAAGGCTGGGTGGCCTCGGAAGGCGCAGTCGTCTCCAGCAGGACCGAGTTATCCGACGGCGCGGTGGTGAGCGTAGCTGGATCGAAGTCCACCACCGGCACCTCCGGGAAGGTGGGCAGCGGTGCGCCGGGAGCAACGGTGGCAGCCGCATCCTGAGCTTCGACCTTGACCGTCAACTCCTGCCACTGAGTGACCAGTTCCTCTTTGCGTTCAAAGTCATTCACCGTTGCGACCGTGGTGGTGACGGTCTCCAGCTTGTCCTGAGCGGCCTGCCAGTCACCCTGATCGATGAGCTCCTGAACCTGCGCCATCTCGGTCTGGGCAGCCAGCACCACCGCGTCATCTCGCGTTGCCTGGTCGCCGAAAAACATGGTGCGCAACCCGTACAGGGCATCGCCGGGGCCCACGCCGCCGACTATCGCGCCGAAGCCGCCGATGCAAAGTACTGCGGCGGCCGCAGAACCCACCACCGCCAGCGAGAACCGGCGACGCCCACCCCCGGATCCACGCTCCAGAATCCGGGCGGCCTCGTCGGTCGTCACCAGCGCGGCTGCCGGAGTCTCGCGGACGTCGTCGCGCCAGCCCGCCAGCAGGTTCGCCAACTCGGCCTCACCCTGATCGGTCGGGTACGCCGGCTGCTGCGATGCCAGCGCATCGAGGAACTGATCGGTGCGGTTGATCTCGTTGAGCGAGGGGTCCCCGCCGTTGGAAGTCCAGCGTCCGAAATCAGGCATGGTCACCTCCCGCCGCCGAGATCTCTGTCTTCAACCGTGCCAGTGCGCGGTGCTGCGCGACTCGCACTGCTCCCGCAGTGCTGCCGACGGCCTCCGCGGTCTCCTCGGCGCTCATACCGACGACCACGCGCAGGACCAGGATCTCGCGCTGCTTTTCCGGAAGAATCTGCAGCAGTTCTTTCATCCGGGCCGATTGCTCGGAGTCGATCGCCAATTGCTCGGGCCCCGACTCATGGGAGGAGCGCTCCGGTACGACGTCCATCGGATCGGATTTGTTGCGCGCGTTCGCACGGTGGGCGTCAGCGACCTTGTGTGCAGCGATGCCGTAGACGAAGGCCAGGAACGGTCGTCCCTGATCCTTGTAGCGCGGCAGCGCTGTGATGGCAGCCAAGCACACCTCCTGAGCAACGTCATCTGCTGAGAGACCGCTACGCTCCGTCGCCCCCACCCTCGCCCGGCAATACCGGACGATGATGGGGCGGATAGTCTCCAGCACCTCCCGGAGTGCGCCCCGATCACCGTTCACTGCGTCAGCAACGACAGAATCGAGACGTTCTCCCGAAATTGTCATCGCGGTTGATAACTCCAGCGTTACGTCGAGGACACATCCCGGCGGGGGGAAGTGGTTCTGCCGGCAGGCAGGTGGCCCCACTGTGCGGTGCGGCTCAGCTAAACAATAACGACCAGATCGGCCACAACCCGGTTACCGCGGGCGCCACACGCCGCCCCGTCTTGTCACGGTTTCGGCAGAGTGGTCGCGCAGGGCGGCGAGTTCGGCCTCCGAATGCTCTTTGCTGCCGATGTTCGCGAGCAACGAGGCCGCCGCCCAGCGCAACGGAACCAGGCCCAACGATCCGGTCTGCGGCAACGCTTCGTCCGCCTCCCGGCGCGCCGCGTCGATGTCGCCCCTGCTGCACAGCGCTGCGGCCAGGACGACGCGGGATTTCACGGAATGCCGCACCGAGGCGAGAGTCGCGGCTAGCTGAACAGCACGTTCGGCATCGGCGACTGCGGACACGCCGTCCCCGGTGACCATCGCAAGTTCGGCTGACATCCACGCCAACCGCACGGGCAGGCGCGCCGCCGTCGAATCGGCGACCACATCCGCCGCCCGCTGCAGTGCCCGTGCCGAGGCAGCGAACCGGCCCACCCCCAGTGCGTCGGCGGCCAGTCCGATGAGAGCATCGGCGGTCGGGGTCGCAG
>Ga0114921_10000171_pt1 | contig 26606 bp, 24 predicted proteins | sample BentaG_FD_87016 | JGI IMG/M metagenome (GOLD analysis project Ga0114921, IMG submission 87016) | Deep subsurface microbial communities from South Atlantic Ocean to uncover new lineages of life (NeLLi) - Benguela_00093 metaG | ecosystem: Environmental > Aquatic > Marine > Oceanic > Sediment ... | reverse complement strand
CTAACGCATCGTGGCCGCAGGGTCTCGCCCCGTGGCGTGGTGTAAGTCGAGCGGGCGTTTCGCTTGAGGCTCTGTGGGTTTCACTATGCCGTGAACGCTGTGGAAGTTGCGACCCGCCGCTCGGCTCGTTAGGCCCGCGGCAGCAGGGCGTCAGTCGATCACGTTGGCTTGTTGCCCGCCCCACGGCGGCTCCCAGTCCATGAACTCGAACGGGTCGAATGGGAGATGCTCGCGGAGGGACTCCAATTTCTCGCTGATTGCCAGTGTCTCTGGTCGTGCGTTGGCGAGGCCGGTGAACGGGATGCCCTTAGCCTTCGGACGGTGGGGATACTTATCGATCCAGAGCTCGTGGCGGGCCCGGATGCGGTCGAACTGCGAGTAGGTATGGAGCATCGGCACCAGCATCGGGACTTGCTCGCGCGGGTCGAGAATCAGGTCGAAGAAGGATGAGGACACCCCGCTCTCGATCCCCTCGGTGACCCAGTGGCGCTTGACGCGTCCCTTCACCGTGGCCCCATAGGTGTCGCCGACGTAGATGTGGACGAAGTCGCGACGCCCGTGAGTGTCGCCCTTGAGCAGCAACGATGTCTGATCGAGGCCATCGATCACCCGGTCGGTCGGGATGTGCTCGATGGCGCGGCCCAGGCGGGCGAACGTGGTGAACAGATCGGTCTCGTGGATGATGTCGTTGACGATCTGTCCGGGTTCGATCACGCCCGGCCACCAGGCGAAGGCGGGGACCCGCACGCCACCCTCGGTGTAGTCGCCCTTGCCACCCCGGAAGATGGTCTCAGCCAGGCCCATCCCGGCGGGCGGATCGTGGGTCATCGGGCCGTTGTCCGCATGGCAGACGAGCAGCGTGTTGTCGGCGATTCCCAGCTCCTGAAGCCGGTTCATCAGGGCGCCAATGAACTCGTCGAGGCGACGAAGCCCCTCTGCGATAAGACCCCACTGGGGGGTCTTCTTCTCGGGATCCGGAAAGAAGCTCAGCATCTGGGGCCAGTAGGTCACGAAGAACGGCGTCTCGGCGGCGACCTGGTGTTGGATGAAGTCGACCATCCGCCGCTCGCTCTCGAGGTCGAGCTCCGCGTAGACCTCGGCCGACGGCTCCTTCCACTCGCGGCCTTGCTGGCCCTTCTTCCCTTCTATCGCCATGACCCACCCGTCGGGGTTCAGGGCGTTCTGGTCGTATAGGTAGGGGTACTGCTTCCGCAACTCAGGGGCGATATTGAGGGCGCCGTTGACGGCGTCACCCTTTTCGTTCCAGATATTCGAGACCTGATTGTACGGATCGAAAAACGCCTCATCGAACCCTTGGTTATAGGGGTAGCACTCCTCGATGTCCCCGAGATGCCACTTCGAATAAAACGCAGTTGCATAACCTGCATCAGAGAGGACGTTCGCCGAGGTCGCCTCCTCGCCGCTGAGCCCGCCGAACTCCAGCGGCCAGCCGACCTTCCCCATGCCAGTGCGGACCGCGTGCCGACCGGTGAGCACCGCCGCGCGACTCGGCGTGCAGGACGGTTCGGTGCACATCCGAGTGAAGAGGATCCCCTCTTCCGCCATGCGGTCGATGTTCGGCATGTCGAACCCGCGAATCGCTTTCAGCGCCGGTATCCCGAGATCACCGAACGCCATGTCATCCCACATGATGTGGATGATGTTGGGACGACGGCCACGGTCGGCCTCAAGGCCGTCGAGCCGCTCACTGATCTCGGCATCCTCACTCTCCCACGATTCGCGATTAGCGGCCTGCGACAGGTAAAACTCGGCATCGTGGACGATTCCAGCCTTGCTCATTGAGTCTCTTTCTTCACGTCGGTTCTTCACGTCGGCAGGTTCATCTTGACGACCCGATCGCCACTCAGGGCCCGGCCGGTCACCGCCATCAGCAGCCCGCAAGGGTCACAGTCGGTCCTTCCTTCCCACGGTTATAGCAGTGCACTGACGCGCTCGGCCGACGAATGGTGAAGCGACCCGGGTTTCCTGCACACCTCGTTACGGGACGAGATCGCGCACATCGCCGCCCACTCTGACCGGTGCCGCAGCCATCAGGTCGGTGACGGCGCGTGCGCTGGCAGCCCATCGCGATGTTCCTCTCGGTAGTGATTCTTGGCTGTTTCATCACAGAGACTCACGCGGTGGCCCACCTCATCACTGCCGACACGCCGGACGCCTACTTACACCACCTCACGGGACGTTCCCGGCCGCAGCCAGACCACCGGAAAGGATTCGAGGCGCAAGCACCCCAGACCATAGGATGGACCCTCGTGACCCTCGCCGACCTGGCCGAGTTGCTCAAGATCACCGCCGCCGCGGTGCTGACCGAGCGTGAGCTGGACTCTGCCGCGCTGCCCGCGAAGGTCACCGTAGAGCGGCCCCGCAACCCCGAACACGGTGACTACGCCACCAACCTGGCGTTGCAGCTGGCCAAGAAGGTCGGCGCCAACCCGCGTGAACTGGCCGGCTGGCTGGCGGTGGCCCTGGTCGACGTCGACGGCATCGCGTCGGCCGAGGTCGCCGGCCCGGGTTTCGTCAACCTGCGCATCGAGGCGTCCGCGCAGGGTGCCATCGTCAACAATGTCCTCGATGCCGGTGAGACGTTCGGGAGCTCCGATGGGATGGCCGGGCGCAAGATCAACCTGGAGTTCGTCTCGGCCAATCCGACCGGCCCAATCCACATCGGTGGCACTCGGTGGGCGGCGGTCGGCGACGCGCTGGGCCGGCTGCTGGCTACCCAGGGCGCCGAGGTGGTACGCGAGTACTACTTCAATGACCACGGCGCCCAGATCGACCGATTCGCGAACTCACTGATCGCGGCAGCCAAGGGCGAGGCCGCGCCGGCCGACGGCTACGCCGGCAGCTACATCGCCGATATCGCCGCCCAGATTCTCGCGAAGGAACCCGACGCACTGAGCCTGCCCGACGCCGAGTTGCGCGAGACTTTCCGCTCGATCGGCGTGGACCTGATGTTCACGCACATCAAGGGATCGCTGCACGACTTCGGTACCGACTTCGACGTCTATACCCACGAGGACTCAATGCATACCGGCGGCCGTGTCGAGCAGGCCATCACCACACTGCGCCAGAACAGCAACATCTACGAAAAGGACGGCGCAACCTGGTTGCGCACCAGCGAATTCGGCGACGACAAAGATCGCGTCGTCATCAAGAGCGACGGCCGGCCCGCCTACATCGCCGCCGACCTTGCCTACTACCTGGACAAGCGGCAACGGGGATTCGATCTGTGCGTCTATATGCTCGGCGCCGACCACCACGGCTACATTGCCCGACTCAAGGCCGCGGCGGCGGCGCTGGGTGATGACCCGGCCACCGTCGAGGTCCTCATCGGCCAGATGGTCAACCTGGTCCGCGACGGTCAGCCGGTCCGGATGAGCAAGCGGGCCGGCACCGTCATCACCCTCGATGATCTGGTTGACGCCATCGGCGTTGATGCCGCTCGGTACAGTCTGATTCGCTCCTCGGTCGACACGCCGATCGACATCGACCTTGCGCTGTGGTGCTCTGCGTCCAGTGAGAATCCGGTCTACTACGTGCAATACGCGCACGCCCGGCTGTCGGCGCTGGCCCGCAACGCCGCCGAGCTTGGCGTGGTTCCCGACACGTCGCACCTCGGGCTGCTCACCCACGAGAAAGAGGGTGCGCTGATCCGCAGCATCGGTGAATTCCCGCGTGTGCTGAAAGCCGCTGCGTCCCTGCGTGAACCGCACCGGGTATGCCGCTACCTGGAAGACCTGGCCGGGGACTATCATCGGTTCTACGACTCCTGTCGTGTTCTGCCCCAGGGTGACGAGGAGTCCGGCGAACTGCATACCGCGCGTCTGGCGCTCTGCCAGGCGACCCGCCAGGTCATCGGCAACGGCCTGGGCATTCTTGGTGTCGCCGCCCCGGAGCGAATGTGAACGCCCATCCCGCCGGGCCCCGGCACGCCGAAGAGATCCACCACGCGGGCGCACCTACGCGGCCGCAGACATCGCAGGAGATGCTGCGGCTCGCGCCGAATGTGTGGCCACGCAATGCTCTTCGTGACGATGATGGTGAAGTCCGGATCGCCGGAACTAAGGTCACCGAGCTCGCGCAGAAATTCGGCACGCCGCTGTTCGTCATTGACGAGGCTGACTTCCGATCCCGGTGCCAGGAGATCGCTGCGGCATTCGGTGGCGGCGACAACGTCCACTATGCGGGCAAGGCGTTCCTGTGCAGCGAGGTTGCGCGCTGGATCGACGACGAGGGCCTGGGGCTGGACGTCTGCAGCGGTGGCGAACTCACGGTCGCCTTACGCGCCGGTTTTCCGGCCGAGCGGATCGCGTTGCACGGCAACAACAAGTCGGTCGACGAGCTGATGGCCGCCCTCAAGGCCGGCGTGGGTCACATCGTCCTGGACTCGATCACCGAGATCGAACGCCTGGACGCCATCGCCGGTGAACTCGGCGCCGTGCAGGACGTGCTGGTACGGGTGACGGTTGGTGTCGAGGCGCACACCCACGAGTTCATTGCCACCGCACACGAAGACCAGAAGTTCGGTCTGTCGCTGGCCGGTGGCCAGGCGATGGCTGCGGTGCGGCGGGTGTTCGCCACCGACCATCTCCGGCTCGTCGGCCTGCACAGCCACATCGGGTCACAGATCTTCGACGTCGCGGGCTTCGAACTCGCCGCCCACCGGGTCATCGGACTCCTGCGTGACGTGGTTGCTGAATTCGGCATCGACAAGACTGCCCAGCTCTCCACTGTCGACCTCGGCGGCGGTCTGGGTATCTGCTATCTGCCACATGACGATCCGCCTCCGGTGGCGGAGCTGGCCACCATGCTCGGTGCTATTGTCCGCAACGAGTCCGCGGCCGTGGCGCTCCCGATTCCGCGGTTGGTTGTCGAGCCGGGACGCGCGATCGCCGGGCCTGGCGCCGTCACGCTCTACCGGGTCGGCACGATCAAGGACGTGGCGGTGAGCCCCACCGCATACCGTCGCTACGTCAGCGTCGACGGTGGCATGAGCGATAACATTCGCACCTCCCTCTACGGCGCCGAGTACGACGTTCGGTTGGTGTCGCGGGCCAGCGAGGCACCGCCGGTGCTGGCCCGCGTCGTCGGAAAGCACTGCGAAAGTGGCGATATCGTGGTTCGAGATGCCTGGCTGCCCGACGATCTGGAGCCGGGCGACCTGCTGGCGGTGGCTGCTACAGGAGCCTATTGCTACTCGATGTCGAGTCGCTACAACCTGATTGGTCGGCCCGGCGTAGTGGCGGTGCGTGATGGGCAGGCCCGCCTGATTCTGCGCCCGGAGACGGTGGACGACCTATTGAGTCTGGAAGTGAGGTGAGCCGTGAACGGTGACGAGAAGCCGGTCGGTGTAGCGGTATTGGGGTTGGGCAATGTCGGTAGCGAGGTGGTCCGGATCATCGGGGACAGCGCTGCCGACCTGGCCGCCCGGATCGGTGCCCCACTGGAGCTGCGCGGCATCGGTGTGCGCCGGGTCTCCGGCGATCGCGGCGTGCCTGTCGACCTACTCACCGACAACATCGAGGGGCTCGTTTCCCGCGACGACGTCGACATCGTCGTCGAGCTGATGGGGCCGGTCGAGCCGGCCCGCAAGGCGATCCTGTCGGCGCTAGAGCAGGGCAAGTCCGTGGTCACGGCCAACAAGGCACTGATGGCCCAGTCCACCGGCGAGTTGGCGCAGGCTGCCGAACATGCCCATGTCGACCTGTATTTCGAAGCCGCCGTCGCCGGTGCCATCCCGGTAATCCGGCCGCTCACCCAATCCTTGGCCGGCGACACGGTGTCGCGCGTGGCCGGAATCGTCAACGGCACCACCAACTACATCCTCTCCGAGATGGACAGCACCGGAGCCGACTACGCCAGTGCGCTGGCCGACGCGAGCGCACTGGGCTACGCCGAGGCCGACCCCACTGCCGATGTCGAGGGATACGATGCCGCGGCGAAGGCGGCGATCCTGGCATCCATCGCCTTCCACACCCGGATCACCGCCGACGACGTCTACCGCGAGGGCATCACCAGGATCACCCCAGCCGACTTCGTGTCCGCCCGCGCCCTGGGCTGCACCATCAAGCTGCTGTCCATTTGCGAAAGGATCACCACCGACGAAGGTCAGCAACGGGTTTCGGCCCGGGTTTATCCGGCGCTGGTTCCGCTATCGCATCCGTTGGCGGCGGTAAGCGGCGCTTTCAACGCCGTCGTGGTCGAGGCCGAAGCGGCCGGCCGGCTGATGTTCTACGGGCAGGGGGCCGGGGGAGCGCCGACCTCCTCGGCGGTGTTAGGTGATCTTGTTATGGCTGCCCGCAACCGGGTTCAGGGCGGCCGCGGCCCCCGGGAGTCGAAGTACGCTCAGCTGCCCGTTTTGCCGATCGGTTTCATCCCCACCCGCTACTACGTCAGCATGTATGTCGCTGATGAGCCGGGCGTATTGTCTGCGGTAGCAGACGAATTCGGTAAGCGCGAAGTCAGCATCGCCGAAGTTCGCCAGGAAGGCGTGGTGGACGAGGACGGACTGCGAGTAGGAGCCCGGATCGTGGTGGTCACGCACAGCGCCACCGACGCGGCGCTGTCGGACACCGTGGCCGCGTTGGCCGACCTGGAGGTGGTGGTGAGCGTGGCCAGCGTGTTGCGACTGGAAGGAACCCCGGAATGAGCTGGACATGAGCGCTCCGAAGTCCGCCGCGGCGAACGCGGTCCATCGGCCGTGGCCGGGGGTGATCGCGGCGTACCGCGACCGGCTGCCGGTCGGTGACGATTGGACGCCCATCACGCTGAGTGAGGGCGGCACCCCGCTGATGGAGGCACCCAGGCTGTCTGAGCAGACCGGCTGCACGGTGCACCTGAAGGTGGAGGGCCTCAACCCGACCGGTTCGTTCAAGGACCGCGGCATGACGATGGCGGTCACCGATGCGCTTGCCCGCGGCCAGCGGGCGGTGTTGTGCGCGTCGACGGGCAACACATCGGCATCGGCGGCGGCCTACGCTGCGCGCGCCGGCATCACCTGCGCGGTGTTGGTGCCCGAGGGCAAGATCGCGATGGGAAAGCTGGCGCAGGCCGTCATGCACGGCGCGAAGATCATCCAGATTGACGGCAATTTCGACGACTGCCTGGAGCTTGCGCGCAAGATGACGGCCGACTTCCCGACGATTGCGTTGGTCAACTCGGTCAACCCGGTGCGCATCGAAGGACAGAAGACCGCCGCGTTCGAGATCGTCGATGCTCTGGGCACCGCGCCCGACGTGCATGCTCTGCCGGTTGGGAACGCCGGCAACATCACTGCGTACTGGAAGGGCTACACCGAGTACCACCACGACGGGTTGTCTGACCGGTTGCCCCGCATGTTGGGAACCCAGGCGGCCGGTGCCGCCCCGTTGGTGCTCGGCGAACCGGTCAGCGAACCCGAAACCATCGCGACAGCGATCCGTATCGGCTCGCCGGCATCGTGGTCGTCGGCCGTCGAGGCCCAGCAGGAGTCCAAGGGCCGCTTCCTTGCCGCCACCGATGACGAGATCCTGGCCGCATATCGGTTGGTGGCGCGCGCGGAAGGGGTTTTCGTCGAACCGGCCTCGGCGGCCAGCATCGCCGGTTTACTCAAGGCGGTCGAGGACGGATGGGTGGCCCCTGGTTCCACCGTGGTGTGTACCGTCACCGGCAATGGCCTCAAGGACCCCGACACGGCGCTCAAGGGCATGCCCAGCGTGTCGGCGGTGCCCGTCGACCCCGTCGCCGTCGTCGCGAAGTTGGGCTTGGTCTAGCGAGGTGGGCTGTTGGTGACGCAGACTCTGCCGCCGGGCTTGGCGGCCAGCGCGGTCGTGGCGGCCTCCAGCGCGAACCTCGGGCCCGGGTTTGACAGTATCGGTCTCGCGTTGAGCATGTACGACGAGATCATCGTTGAGACAACGGACTCCGGACTCATAGTAGAGGTTGAGGGGGAGGGCGCCGGCCAGGTGCCGTTGGGGCCCGAACATCTGGTGGTCCGGGCGATCCGCGGCGGATTGAGCGCAGCAGACCTATCTGCCACGGGATTGATCGTGCGCTGCCGCAATGCTATTCCGCACTCGCGAGGATTAGGCTCGTCAGCCGCTGCGGTAGTTGGTGGTCTTGCCGCGGCCAATGGGCTTGTAGTCCAAATGGATTCGGCACCGCTGAGCGACGCGCAGCTGATCCAGCTGTCTGCGGAGTTCGAGGAGCACCCCGACAACGCCGCGGCCGCGGTGCTCGGTGGGGCGGTGGTGTCGTGGACCGACACCAACCACGATCCACCTCAGTATTCGGCGGCGCAGCTGTGTTTGCATCCCGACCTCCGTCTGTTCCCGGCGATTCCCGAGCAGCGCTCGTTGACTGCAGAGACCCGCGTGCTGCTTCCCGCTCAGGTCAGCCACTCCGATGCTCGCTTCAACGTCAGCCGGGCCGCCCTGCTCGTGGTGGCTCTCACCGAGCGCCCCGACCTCCTGATGGCGGCCACGGAGGACGTGCTGCACCAGCCACAGCGCGCTCCGGCGATGCCGTCGTCCGCGCAATACCTGCGATTGCTCCGGCGTGAAGGCGTTGCGGCCGTGCTCTCTGGGGCCGGACCGGCGGTGATCGCACTCAGCACGAAACCTGAGTTACCCACAGCAGCCAGGGAGTACGGCGCTGCACATGGGTTCGCAATCAACGAGATGAGCGTCGGCCATCCGGTTCAATGGAGCTCTTGCCGAGCCACGGAGCGGAGGTAGCGTTGCGGTAGCGAGGTGAGGCCGGCGCGTCCCTGTTGCCATTCGACAATGAACCGGGTTATCCTCGGTGCCGTTCGCCAATCGCAGAGTTTGTACCTGCGTTTGCGCTAGGACAGCCACCAATTCTTCTCATGGATGACGGTCGCCATCTGCCTCTGATCCCCGCGATCGCCGTTGCAGAGTCGACGGTGGAACTTCGCGCTCAGCGATTTGCTGGGTGCACCGAACCCCCACGCGTGACGTAAAGAGCGAGGGGAAGAAAGGAAATCCGTGACTGATACGGACCTCATCACGGCTAGCGACGGCGCCGAAGACACGCAGCTGCCCAAGACCGTGAACTCAGATACTTCGGCTCCCGATGCCGGTTCGGATGCCCGCTCAGACACCCCAGCGTCTCCGGCCGAGGACACCAACACCTCTGCGTCTAGCGCCTCGCTATCCACCATGGTGTTGCCCGAACTTCGAGCCCTGGCGAACCGCACCGGTGTCAAGGGCGCCTCCGGCATGCGCAAGAGCGAACTCATCTCAGCCATCCGGGACAGCCAGGGGCGCGCCGTCGGAACCAACGGCGCCGGCAAGGACGGCGCCGGTCAGGATGAGGCCGGCAAGCATGAGACCGCTAACGCCGGCGCCAAGGCCAGCACAAAAGCTGACACAAGGGCCGACGCAAGGGCCGATGCAAAGGCTGACTCCGCCCCCGACGGGCCTGAACAGGGCAAGCGGGGCGAGAAGGCCGACCAGTCCGTGGGCCGAGAGTCCAAACAAGCCGATGCTAAGCGCGCCGACACCAAGCAAGAGAAAGCCGGCGGTCAGGGCGGCGATCAGCGGTCGCAAGGTGGTCAGCAAGGCCAGCAGAACCGAAGTGGCGATGATGACGGTGAGAGTCGGCAGGGCCGGCGCGGGCGGCGGTTCCGCGAACGCAGGCGTCGCGGCGACCGCGCCGATGGCGGCGGCGAACCGGAGCTGCGCGAAGACGACGTCGTTCAGCCGGTAGCAGGCATCCTGGACGTCCTGGACAACTATGCCTTCGTCCGTACCTCCGGCTACTTGGCCGGACCCAACGACGTCTACGTCTCGATGAACATGGTGCGCAAGAACGGTTTGCGTCGCGGGGACGCTATCACTGGCGCAGTCCGCGTTCCCAAAGATGGGGAGCAGCCCAATCAGCGGCAGAAATTCAACCCGCTGGTGCGATTGGAGACCGTCAACGGTGGACCGGTCGACGGCTCTAAGAAGCGGCCCGAATTCGGCGAGCTGACTCCGCTGTACCCGAACCAACGGTTGCGGCTGGAGACGACTCCCGACCAGCTCACCACACGGGTCATCGACCTGATCATGCCGATCGGCAAGGGGCAGCGAGCCCTGATCGTGTCGCCGCCGAAGGCCGGTAAGACGATGATTCTGCAGAGCATCGCCAATGCGATCACCACGAACAATCCCGAGTGCCACCTGATGGTCGTGCTGGTCGACGAACGCCCTGAGGAAGTCACCGACATGGAGCGCTCGGTCAAGGGCGAGGTGATCGCCTCGACGTTCGACCGGCCACCGTCAGACCACACCTCGGTCGCCGAGCTGGCGATCGAGCGGGCCAAACGCCTCGTCGAACAGGGCAAGGACGTCGTCGTGCTGCTGGACTCGATCACCCGGTTGGGGCGGGCCTATAACAACGCGTCGCCGGCGTCGGGTCGCATCTTGTCCGGCGGCGTGGACTCGACAGCGCTGTACCCGCCCAAGCGGTTCCTGGGCGCGGCCCGAAACATCGAGCACGGCGGCTCGCTGACCATCATCGCCACCGCTATGGTCGAGACCGGGTCGACCGGCGACACGGTGATCTTCGAGGAGTTCAAGGGCACCGGCAACGCCGAGCTCAAGCTCGATCGCAAGATATCCGAGAGACGCGTCTTCCCCGCGGTCGACGTGAATCCATCGGGTACCCGCAAGGACGAGCTGCTGCTTGCCCCGGACGAGTTCGCAATCGTGCACAAGCTGCGCCGCGTGCTGTCCGGCCTGGATTCGCACCAGGCCATCGACCTGCTGATGGCGCAGCTGCGCAAGTCCAAGTCCAACTACGAGTTCCTGATGCAGGTTTCCAAGACGACGCCGGGTTCGAAGGACGACGAGTAGCTACGCTCTTCTGTTTCGGGGCCCGGGCACGAGGCATGGAATAGCGACCAGGGAATCGGCGTTTAGGCTGCTGACAGTTGACCTGGCATAATTGACCGCGAAACCTCAGGTACCTCAGGTACCTCAGGTTCCGGTTCACGCCCGATGTCCAGGTCAGGTACGGTCGATCGGCGGCCAACGATTGCAGAGGACACTATGAAATCGGGTATCCACCCCAGCTATGTGGAGACCACCGTGGTCTGCGGCTGCGGCAACACATTCCAGACTCGCAGTACCAAGGAAAGCGGCCACATCGTTGTCGAGGTCTGCTCGCAGTGCCATCCGTTCTATACCGGCAAGCAGAAGATTCTGGACAGCGGTGGCCGCGTCGCCCGCTTCGAGAAGCGTTACGGCAAGCGCAAGGCCGATCAGGCTGAAAAGGCTTCAGCCGACAAGTAGCCGGCTTACCGACGCCCGATCTGTCAGGCGACCACGGTCGCCAACGCAGGCCGGGCGTCGGCTCGTGTTCGGGCTTGTGTGCAGAACATGCGGTGAGGAGGCGACATGATGCGGGGCATGCGGGCGATCGACGCGTTGCTGGCTGAGCACTCCGATCTTGAGCAGCAACTCGCCGATCCCGAACTGCACAGCAATGCCGCCAACGCACGCAAGGTCGGCCGACGGTTCGCCCGACTGGCACCAATCGTGGCCACGCACAACAAGCTGGAGTCCGCGCGCGGCGATCTGGAGATCGCGCGTGAACTGGCCGTTGACGACGAGTCGTTCGCTGCTGAGGTCACCGAATTGGAGGTCCGAGTGGCCGAACTGGACACCCAGCTCACCGACATGCTTGCGCCGCGTGATCCGCACGACGCCGACGACGTCCTCCTTGAGGTCAAGTCCGGCGAGGGCGGCGAGGAGTCGGCATTGTTCGCCGCCGACCTGGCCCGAATGTATATCCGCTACGCCGAGCGGCACGGCTGGAATGTCACCGTGCTCGATGAGACCACTTCCGATCTGGGTGGCTACAAGGATGCGACGCTGGCGATCGCCAGCAAGGCCAATTCCGCGAGCGGTGTCTGGGAGCGGCTGAAGTTCGAAGGCGGTGTGCACCGGGTGCAGCGGGTTCCCGTCACCGAGTCCCAAGGCCGGGTGCACACTTCGGCGGCCGGTGTGTTGGTCTATCCCGAACCCGAGGAAGTCGAGCAGGTGCAGATCGACGAATCCGATCTACGCATCGATGTGTACCGCTCCTCTGGAAAGGGCGGGCAAGGGGTCAATACCACCGACTCCGCGGTGCGGATCACCCATCTGCCCACCGGCATAGTGGTGACCTGTCAGAACGAACGCTCTCAGCTGCAAAACAAGACCCGCGCGCTGCAGGTGTTGGCGGCTCGTCTGCAGGCAATGGCAGAGGAGCAGGCTCTGGCTGATGCGTCGGCGGATCGGGCCAGCCAGATCCGAACCGTGGACCGCAGCGAGCGCATTCGCACCTATAACTTCCCGGAGAACCGGATCGCCGACCATCGCATCGGCTATAAGGCGCACAACCTCGACCAGGTTCTCGACGGCGACATGGAAGCGCTGTTCGACGCATTGGTCGTCGCTGACAAGAAGTCCCGGATGCAACAAGCATGACGGTCCGGTGCCGCCAGCCCCGGCTCCCCGCCGCGATCGATTCCGCTGCGGTAACGCTTGCCGGGGCCGGCATCGGATCGGCGCGGGTGGACGCGGAGGAACTAGCCGCACATCTGGCCGGCACCGACCGCGGCTACCTACCTTTTCTAGATCCCCCCGCCGACGAGTTCTTCGCGCGCTATACCGATGTCGTCACAGCTCGGGCACGCCGGGTGCCGCTGCAGCACCTCACCGGTACAGCCGCCTTCGGTCCGCTGATGCTGCATGTCGGACCTGGGGTGTTCGTTCCGCGTCCAGAAACGGAATCCATGCTGGAATGGGCTGTTGCGCAGCGGCTTCCGGCGCAGCCGGTAATCGTCGATGTGTGTACCGGCTCCGGTGCGCTGGCGATCGCACTGTCCCGGCAATGGCCCGAGGCTTGCGTGTTGGGCGTTGACGATTCGGATGCGGCTCTGGATTATGCGCGGCGCAATTGTGCCGGCACCGCAGTGCAGCTGCTACGTGCAGACGTGGCCACACCGGATTTGCGCAGCGACCTCGACGGGGAGGTGGATCTCCTGGTGGCGAACCCTCCCTACATACCCGACGACGCCATTTTGGAAGCGATGCTGGAACCAGAAGTGGCCCAACATGATCCTCCGCACGCGCTGTTCGGGGGACCGGACGGGATGACTGTGATCGGCGCCGTCGTGAAGCTGGCCTGTCGCTGGCTGCGGCACGGCGGGTTGTTCGCCGTCGAGCACGACGACAGTACATCGACTCCGACCACTGAACTTCTCATCGGCACAGGGCATTTCGACAATATCGTTGCCCGCCACGATCTGGCCGAACGGCCCAGGTTCGTGACGGCCCGCAGATCGGCGCAGCCATGACCCGCGCCGCGACGATGCAGTGGGGGCACCGCCCGCTTGCGGGGGACGAAGCGATGAGGTGGGGGCACGCCCCCAGAGGGAGGTACCCCCACCCGCTTGCGGGGGAGAGCTGCGCCTATGACCCGCGCCGCGACGATGCAGAGCGAAGCGATGAGGTGGGGGCACCTCCCGCTTGCGGGGGAGAGTGGCGCCTATGACCGAGGTGTTCGACTGCGGAGATTCCAAGCAGCGAGCCGCGGGAATCACGTCAGCGGTGGGTGCAGTGACGAGCAGCCGGCTGGTAGTCCTGCCCACCGACACCGTCTACGGCATCGGCGCCGACGCATTCGACAGTGGTGCGGTAGCCGCGCTGTTGTCGGCCAAGGGCCGCGGCCGCGACATGCCGGTTCCGGTCCTGGTCGGTTCCTGGCACACAATTGAAGGACTGGTCTACACAACACCACAGCCCGCCCGCGAACTGATCCGCGCCTTCTGGCCCGGTGCACTGAGCCTGGTGGTCGCCCAAGCACCGTCGCTGCAGTGGGATCTGGGCGATGCCCACGGCACGGTGATGGTGCGCATGCCGCTGCACGCGGTGGCGCTAGAACTGCTACGTGAAGTGGGGCCGATGGCGGTGTCCAGCGCAAATGTTTCGGGCAGTCCGCCCGCCGCCACCGTCGGCGACGCTCGCCGGCAGCTCGGTGATCTTGTCGACGTCTACCTCGACTCGGGTCCGTCTGCGCAGCAGACGGCTTCGACGATCGTCGACCTGATCGGACCCACCCCCCGAATCCTGCGGCAGGGGCCTGTGAGTGCCGAAAAGATCGGCGCGGTGCTGGGCCTGGATCCGTCGACGTTGACGGCCTGAGTCACAGGTTGGTGCAGTACGGTTCTTCCGGTGTTGAGCGAAGCAGGCAGCCTGGCAGGCGGTCTGCTCGCTCTGTCTGACCGCGGCGCCGGCGTCCCGCTGCGTGAGCTTGCGCTGGTGGGGCTGACCGCAGCGATCGTCACGTACTTCGCGACTTCGCCGGTGCGGGTGCTGGCCATCCGGCTCGGCGCGGTGGCATATCCGCGGGAACGCGATGTACACGTCGAGCCGACGCCCCGGATGGGTGGCCTGGCGATGTACCTGGGGGTGATATGCGCCGTCTTTCTCGCTTCTCAGCTACCAGCCTTGACCCGCGGCTTCGTGTACTCCTCGGGTATGCCGGCGGTGGTGGTGGCCGGTGGACTGATCATGGGCATCGGCCTGATCGACGATCGGTGGGGATTGGACGCGCTGACCAAGTTCGCCGGTCAGATCACTGCCGCAAGCGTGCTGGTCACCATGGGAGTGGTCTGGAGTGTCCTCTACATCCCGATAGGCGGTGTGGGCACGATTGTTCTGGATCAGGTCGCGTCGATCCTGCTGACGCTGGCGCTGACCGTGGCGATTGTCAACGCCATGAATTTCGTCGATGGCCTCGACGGGCTGGCCGCCGGACTTGGGCTCATCACGGCGCTGGCAGTCTGCATATTCTCGGTCGGGCTGCTCCACGACCACGGCGGTGACGTGCTGTTCTATCCGCCCGCGGTGATCTCGATGGTGCTCGCGGGGGCGTGCCTGGGATTTCTGCCGCACAATTTCCACCCGGCCAAGATCTTCATGGGCGACTCCGGTTCGATGATGGTCGGTCTGATGCTGGCGGCGGCGTCGACGACGGCGGCCGGCCCCATTTCGCAGAACGCCTACGGCGCGCGCGATGTGTTCGCTCTGCTGTCGCCGTTCCTGTTGGTCGTCGCCGTCTTGTTCGTGCCGATGCTCGACTTGCTCCTGGCGATCGTGCGCCGCACCCGCGCGGGCCGCAGCGCGTTCAGCCCGGACAAGATGCACTTGCATCACCGGCTGCTTCAGATCGGTCATTCGCATCGCCGCGTGGTGCTGCTGATCTATCTGTGGGTGGGCATCGTGGCGTTTGGTGCCGCCAGCACGATCTTCTTCGATCCGCGCTACAGCGGAGCGGTGATGTTGGGAGCCATTCTGGTCGCGATCGTGGCAACGCTGATCCCGCTGCTGCGTGGTCGTGAGGACGTGTACGACGAAAAGTAGTAGGCCCCTTTTAGGCCTGCCACCATGTGGTACGGTTCAATCAGAACCCGAAGAAACCTCGCGGGTTGCCGGCCTCGGCCATCGGTTTGACAGCCGATCGGTACGGATCTACGACCGACATAGGGAGCTGCCCCTTGGGCGATTCCGACGCGACGATTGCCCTCCGATACGCTCGGCGGGCCGCGCAGAAATCGCCAGGGCGGCTCTTGAGACCGCGAGAGTTGAGGTGAAACGGTGACGACGCCAGCGCAAGACGCGCCGTTGGTGTTTCCGTCGGTAGCTTTTCGGCCAGTGCGCCTGCTCGCGATCTGCGTCGCGCTGACGGTTGTGGCGACGCTCGCCGCCGGCCTACTGGGTCACCCGATGTTCGGAATATTCCTCGGAATCGGTCTGGCGCTGGGTTTGCTCAACGCGCTGCTGGTGCGGCGGGCGGTGCACGCCGTCACCGCCGAGGCGCACCCGCTTAAAAAGCAGATGGCGGTCAATTCGGCGATCCGCGTGGCGGTTATCAGTGCCATCGCATTGGCGATCGCGTACTTCTTCCGGCCGGAGGGGCTCGGCGTGGTCTTCGGCCTCGCCCTGTTTCAGGTGATGCTCGTGGCATCCACGGCGTTGCCGGTCTGGAAGAAACTTCGGACCGATGGGTCACCCAGCGATTTGAGCAGCACCTAAGAATTGAAGAGGGATCGAAGGCGACGATGAGCGAGCAGGTTCTGGCCGAGGCGGCAATCGATGTCGGCCACCACACGACGGCTGAGTGGTTCGGATTAACGGTGAACACCGACACGGTGCTCGCCACGGCCATCGCCGGCGCCGTCGTCATCGCTCTGGCCTTTGTCCTGCGGGCCAAGGTGACCTCGACGGGCGTGCCAAGCGGCGTGCAACTGTTCTTCGAGGCGATCACGGTGCAGATGCGTAACCAGGTCGAAACGGCGATCGGGATGCGGATCGCGCCATTCGTGCTGCCGCTGGCGGTGACGCTGTTCATCTTCATCCTGGTCGCGAATTGGCTGGCGGTGCTGCCCTGGCAGTACAAGGACGCAACCGGTGCGACGCACGAAGTGCTCAAAGCACCTGCGGCCGACATCAACTTCGTGCTGGCGCTCGCGCTGTTCGTGTTCGTCAGCTACCACGCGGCCGGTATCTGGCGCCGCGGTCTGATCGGCCACCCGATCAAACTGCTCAAGGGACATGTCACAGTCCTGGCACCGATCAACCTCGTCGAAGAAATCGCCAAGCCGATCTCGTTGTCGCTTCGACTCTTCGGCAACATTTTCGCCGGTGGCATCATGGTCGCCCTCATCGCGATGTTCCCCGCCTACATCATGTGGGCGCCCAATGCGATCTGGAAGGCGTTCGACCTTTTCGTGGGCGCGATCCAGGCGTTCATCTTCGCGCTCTTGACGATCTTGTATTTCGGCCAGTCCATGGAACTCGACGAGGAACACCACTAGAACGCACGCCTAGACTCGTACGACCAACCAATTCTGGTAGCTCGCTACCAGCCATCAAGGAGGATCAAGGAATGGAACCCAACGCAATCATCACCGCAGGCGCGCTGATCGGCGGTGGGTTGATGATGGCCGGCGGCGCGATCGGTGTCGGTGTCGGCGACGGTGTCGCCGGTAGCGCACTGATTTCGGGTGTCGCGCGGCAGCCTGAGGCGCAGGGGCGGCTGTTTACCCCGTTCTTCATCACGGTCGGTCTGGTGGAGGCCGCATACTTCATCAACCTGGCGTTCATGGCGCTGTTCGTGTTCGCCACGCCGGGCGCGTAGCACCACACAGATGGGCGACCTGAGTGTGACGGTCCTGGGTGCGAGCCAGGCGTCAGAAGAAGGTGGGCAGAGCAATTTCCTTGTGCCCAACGGCACCTTCTTCTTCGTGCTGATTATCTTCCTGATCGTGCTGGGCGTTATCGGCACCTTCGTCGTGCCGTCTATCACCAAGGTGCTGCGCGACCGCGAGGCGATGATCGCCAGGACAACCGACGAATCCCGGCGGGCCGACAAGCAGTTAACGGCCGCCGAGGCCGATTATCAGAAGTTCATGGCCGACGCTCGCAGCGAGGCCTCTGCAATCCGCGATGAGGCCCGCGCTGAGGGACGCCAGATCATCGAGGACACTCGGGCCCGGGCGAGTGCGGAGGCTGCCTCGGTACTGCAAAGGGCGGACGAGGAGCTTTCCCGGCAGGGCGAGTCCGCCGCTGCGGAGTTGCAGTCTTCGGTGGAAACCCTGTCGGCGACGTTGGCGAGCCGTGTTCTGGGTGTAGACATCGGCGTACCGGCTGGAGCTGCGAGCTCCGAGCGGAGCCGATAAGCCGTGGCGACCTTTTTTGGACAGCTCTTCGGGTTCGCGCTCATCGTTTTCCTGGTCTGGAAGTACGTCGCGCCACCTGTCAAGCGGCTGATGGAGCGGCAGCAGGATGCGGTTCGCACCCAACTTGCCGACAGCGCGTCGGCCACCACGCGACTTGCCGATGCGGACAGTGCGCATACCAAGGCACTTGAGGATGCGAAAGCCGAGACGGTCGAGGTAACCGAGGAGGCCCGCCGCGACGCCGAACGCATCGGCGAGCAACTGCGTGTCCAGGCCGACGCCGAGGTGGAGCGGATCAAGGTGCAGGGCGCCCAACAAGTGGAACTGCTCCGCCAGCAGCTGATTCGCGAGCTGCGCCAGAATCTCGGAAGTGAATCCGTCCATCGTGCGGGCGAACTGGTGCGCGCCCATGTCGCCGGCCCCGCCGCGCAGTCCGCCACGGTGGACCGCATGCTCGACGAGCTTGATGCGATGGCGCCCTCGACCGCGGTCATCGAGTACGCCACTGTCGCCAATTTCGGCGCGGCGAGCCGGATAGCTCTAGCGGCTGTCGTCGATCGGTTCAACCAGGTGGCTTCCAGCGCCAACGATGCCGAATTATCCAGTCTCGCTGAGGATCTGGCTGCCATCGCCAAGTTGCTCACGGTTGAGGTGGTGCTGAACAAGCATCTGGCGGAACCTGTCGCGGACCCGAGTCCCAGGGAACGGCTGATCCAGAATCTGCTTGGCGGCCGGGTCGGCGCGCGGGCCTTGGACGTCGTCAAGACAGCGGTGGTGCAGCGTTGGTCGGCTGAACCCGATCTGGTCGACAGCATCGTCTACGTTGCGCGGTTGGCGTTGCTGGCACGCGCGGAGCGTCACGGTGAGGTGGCTGACGTGGAGGACCAGCTTTTCCGCTTCGGCCGCATCCTCGACGCCCAGCCCCGGCTGGCCACCCTGCTCGGGGACTACCACAAGCCGGCTGCCGGCCGATTGAAGTTGCTGGACGACGTGCTCGAGGGCAGTGGCGGTACCGGGGTCAATGAGACTGCGGCGGAGCTGCTGTCGCAGACGGTAGAACTGCTGCGCGGCCAGAACGCGGAAACGGCCGTCGAGGAGCTCGCGCAGCTCGCCGTAGCCCGCCGCGGTGAGGTCGTCGCATACGTCACCGCCGCCGCGGAGCTCTCCGGTGAACAACGCACCCGCCTGACTGAGCTGCTATCCCGCATCTATGGCCATCCGGTCTCGGTCCAGCTGCATATCGAACCGTCGCTGCTTGGCGGTCTGTCGATCTCGGTCGGCGAAGAGGTCATCGACGGCTCGATTTCCGCACAGCTGGCCGCAGCTCGGATGCGGCTCCCGGACTGACGCACGAAACTACCCGATACACAAACGGCAGGAAGACGAAAAGTCATGGCAGAGTTGACAATCTCGACGGCTGACATCGAAGGTGCGATCGAGGACTATGTAGCTACCTTCTCCTCCGATACCGGGCGTGAGGAGATCGGCACTGTCTTTGATGCGGGCGACGGTATCGCCCACGTCCAGGGGCTGCCCTCGGTGATGACCCAGGAGCTGCTTGAGTTCCCCGGCGGTGTGCTGGGAGTCGCACTCAACCTCGATGAGCACAGCGTCGGTGCGGTGATTCTCGGCGATTTCGAGGGGATCGCGGAAGGCCAGCAGGTAAAGCGAACCGGCGAGGTGTTGTCGGTACCGGTGGGCGATGCCTTCCTCGGCCGGGTCGTCAACCCGCTCGGACAGCCGATCGACGGTCGCGGCGACATCGAAGCAGAGACACGGCGAGCCCTGGAGATCCAGGCTCCGTCGGTGGTCGAGCGGCAGGGTGTCAAGGAGCCGCTGCAGACCGGCATCAAAGCCATTGACTCGCAGACCCCGATCGGCCGCGGTCAGCGCCAGCTGATCATCGGTGACCGCAAGACCGGCAAGACGGCGGTCTGCGTCGACACCATCCTCAACCAGCGACAGAACTGGGAGAGCGGCGATCCGGAGCAGCAGGTGCGCTGCGTCTACGTGGCCATCGGCCAGAAGGGCACCACGATCGCCAGCGTCCGCCGAGTCCTGGAAGAGGGCGGCGCGATGGACTACACGACTATTGTCGCGGCGCCCGCCTCGGACTCGGCCGGATTCAAATGGCTTGCGCCCTACACGGGTTCGGCGATCGCGCAGCACTGGATGTATGACGGCAAGCACGTGCTGATCGTGTTCGACGATCTCACCAAACAAGCCGAGGCCTATCGTGCGATCTCGCTTCTGTTGCGTCGTCCGCCGGGCCGGGAGGCCTACCCGGGTGACGTGTTCTATCTCCACTCGCGACTGCTGGAGCGCTGCGCCAAGTTGTCCGATGATCTCGGTGGCGGCTCGCTGACCGGTCTGCCGATCATCGAGACGAAGGCCAATGACATCTCGGCCTACATCCCGACCAACGTCATTTCGATCACCGACGGTCAGTGCTTCCTGGAGACCGACCTGTTCAATCAGGGCGTGCGGCCGGCCATCAACGTCGGCGTCTCGGTGTCTCGCGTCGGTGGCGCCGCGCAGATCAAGGCCATGAAGGAAGTGGCAGGTTCGCTGCGTCTGGATCTGTCGCAGTACCGTGAGCTGGAGGCGTTCGCCGCCTTCGCTTCCGATCTGGACGCTACCTCCAAGGCGCAGCTGCAACGCGGCGCTCGCCTGGTCGAGTTGCTCAAGCAGCCGCAATCGAGCCCGATGCCGGTCGAGGAGCAGGTGGTGGCGATATTCCTGGGAACTAAAGGCCATTTGGATTCGGTGCCGGAGGAAGATGTATCCAAGTTCGAGTCCGAACTCATTGAACATGTTCGCGGCGCGAATCCGGAAATCCTGTCCGACATCAGGGAGACCAAGCAGCTCTCCGATGAGGTGAGCGACAAGCTCACCGATGTGATCAACGAATTCAAGAAGGGTTTCGCCACGTCGGGCGGTAGCTCTGTAGTGGGCGATGAGCACGTGGATGCGATGAGTGAAGACGAAGTCGAAAAGGAAGCGGTGCGGGTGCGCAGACCGCCGCCGCCGAAGAAGAAGAAGTAGGTCGGAGGACGCATGGCTGCCACACTGCGCGAACTGCGCGGCCGGATCCGTTCCGCCGGGTCGATCAAGAAGATCACCAAGGCCCAGGAGCTGATCGCGACGTCGCGGATTGGAAAGGCGCAAGCCAGGGTTGAAATGGCCCGGCCGTATTCCGTTGGCATCACCACCATGCTGACGAACCTGGCCGCCGAGTCCGCTCTGGATCACCCGCTGCTGGTCGAGCGCGAGCACAGCAGCCGAGTCGCAGTCCTCGTGGTGACTTCGGACCGCGGGCTATGCGGTGCTTACAACGCCAACGTGTTGCGGCGCAGCGAAGAGCTCTTCTCCTTGCTGCGCGAGGAAGGCAAGACCCCGGTGGTCTACGTGGTCGGTCGCAAGGCGTTGAACTACTTCACCTTTCGGAACTGGGAGGTGACCGAGTCCTGGACCGGGTTCTCAGAACAGCCAACCTACGAGAATTCCCATGAGATCGCGGAAACGTTGGTCGCATCGTTTTTGGCCGGCGCCGACGACGAGGGTGACGATCCGGGAGCCGACGGCATCCTCGGCGTGGATGAACTGCACATCGTGTTCACCGAGTTCAAGTCGATGCTCTCGCAGATCGCGGAGGCCCGGCGGATCGCTCCGATGGTCGTGGAGTACGTCGGGGAGGAGGACCCCGGACCGCACACGCTGTTCTCGTTCGAACCCGACGCGACCACGCTTTTCGAGACGCTGTTGCCGCGCTATGTGGCGACCCGCATCTATTCGGCTCTGTTGGAGGCGGCGGCGTCGGAGTCGGCCTCGCGCCGGCGTGCGATGAAGGCGGCCACCGACAATGCCGAGGACCTGATCAAGGTCCTCACCCTCGAGGCCAACCGCGAGCGCCAGTCCCAGATCACCCAGGAAATCAGCGAAATCGTCGGCGGCGCGGACGCGCTGGCCGGCGCCACCAATTGAGCCACGTAGGAAGCAAAGAGGATATGACCGCCACCGTTGAACCCATGACCAGCAAGGACACCACCGGCCGGGTGGTACGTGTCACCGGCCCTGTTGTCGACGTCGAATTCCCGCGCGGCGCCGTGCCGGCACTGTTCAACGCGCTGCATGCCGACATCACGCTGGAGTCGCTCGCCAAGACGCTGACGCTGGAGATCGCCCAGCACCTCGGAGACAACCTGGTGCGTTGTATCTCGATGCAGCCGACCGACGGTCTGGTGCGGGGCGTTGAGGTCACCGACACCGGCGACTCAATCTCGGTGCCCGTCGGCGACGGGGTCAAGGGTCATGTCTTCAACGCGCTCGGTGTATGCCTCGATGAGAAGGGCTACGGGGACGATTTCGAGCGCTGGTCGATTCACCGTAAGCCGCCGGCATTCTCCGACCTTGAGCCGCGAACCGAGATGCTGGAGACCGGCCTGAAGGTGGTCGACCTGCTCACCCCGTACGTGCGTGGCGGCAAGATTGCCCTATTCGGCGGCGCCGGTGTGGGCAAGACCGTCCTCATCCAGGAGATGATCAACCGTATCGCCCGGAACTTCGGTGGCACTTCGGTTTTCGCCGGCGTCGGGGAGCGCACTCGTGAGGGCAATGACCTGTGGGTCGAGCTGGCGGAAGCCGATGTGCTCAAGGACACTGCCTTGGTTTTCGGCCAGATGGACGAGCCGCCCGGCACGCGTATGCGGGTGGCACTCTCGGCCCTGACCATGGCGGAGTTTTTTCGCGACGAGCAGGGCCAGGACGTGCTGTTGTTCATCGACAACATCTTCCGGTTCACTCAGGCGGGCTCAGAAGTGTCGACGCTGCTTGGTCGTATGCCATCTGCGGTGGGTTATCAGCCCACCCTGGCCGACGAGATGGGTCAGCTGCAAGAGCGCATCACCTCCACGCGCGGTCGGTCCATCACCTCGATGCAAGCGGTCTACGTGCCCGCCGATGACTACACCGACCCGGCACCGGCGACCACGTTCGCCCACCTGGACGCCACCACAGAGCTGAGCCGAGCGGTGTTCTCCAAGGGGATCTTCCCGGCGGTCGACCCGCTCGCCTCCAGCTCTACCATCCTGGACCCTGGTGTTGTCGGGGACGAACACTACAGCGTCGCCCAGGAGGTCATCCGGATCCTGCAGCGCTACAAGGATCTTCAGGACATCATCGCGATTCTCGGTGTCGACGAGCTGTCCGAAGAGGACAAGCAGCTGGTGGGTCGGGCGCGTCGCATCGAGCGCTTCCTTTCGCAGAACATGATGGCGGCCGAGCAGTTCACCGGCCAGCCGGGTTCGACCGTTCCGCTCAAGGAAACCGTCGAAGCCTTCGACAAGTTGGCCAAGGGTGATTTCGACCACCTGCCCGAGCAGGCGTTCTTCCTGATCGGGGGGCTCGAGGATCTGGCGAAGAAGGCCGAGAGCCTCGGCGTCGAGCTGTGATGAGCGCCCGCGCGAAAAACTGCGAAAGGTGACGTGAAGTGTCTGAACTGGACGTTGAGATCGTCGCCGTTGAGCGCGAGATCTGGTCGGGCAAAGCCACGTTCGTGTTCACCCGCACCATCTCCGGCGAGATCGGCATTCTGCCTCGGCACATCCCGCTGGTGGCTCAACTGGTCGACGACGCGATGGTTCGTGTCGAGCGGGAGGGCGAAGAGGATCTGCGTATCGCCGTTGACGGAGGCTTTCTGTCGGTGACCGAAGATCTCGTCAGCATCTTGGCGGAGTCGGCCGAATTCTCCACTGAGATCGATGCGGACGCCGCCAAGAGCGACTCCGAGTCGGATGATCCTGCCACCGCTGCCAGGGGTCGTGCGCGGTTGCGCGCCCTGGGCCAGATCGACTAGCAGCTCCGGGGTCAATGAGCGCGACGATGATCGCAATGGTCGTGCTTGTCAGCGTGCTTTTTCTGATCGTCCTCGCGCTCAGCTACCGGCTCTGGAAGCTGCGCAGAGGCGGGACGGCCGCGATCTTGCGTGACATACCCGCGGTGGGTGGTCAGGGCTGGCGTCACGGAGTGATGCGGCTGAGGGGCTCTGAAGCGGTGTTCTACCGGCTGTCGAGTCTACGTTGGTGGCCGGATCGCAGGCTGAGTCGACGGGGCCTGGAGATCGTTTCGCGTCGGTCGCCGCGCGGTGACGAGTTCGACATCATGACCGACCAGATCGTCGTCCTCGAACTGCACGACACGACTGCGGATCGCCGGCGCGGATACGAGATGGCGCTGGATCGGGGTGCGCTGACCGCCTTTCTGTCGTGGCTGGAATCCCGTCCGTCGCCGCGGGCACGGGGCCGCACCGTTTAGTTCCTGCGTTAACGGCTCGCCGGCCCACCTGGTTGCCAGAGCACATCGCCTTCGGGGTTGGCCACTCTTGAGGCAATAAAGAGCAAGTCGGACAATCGATTCAGATACTTCGCCGGCAGCGCGCTCACGGTACGGGGATGGGCATCGGCGGCGGCCCACGCCGATCGCTCTGCGCGACGAGTCACCGTCCGGGCAACGTGTAGCTGAGCGGAGAGCAGTGTGCCTCCCGGCAGCACAAAGGAATTCAGCGATGGGAGCGGTTCGTTGAGCTCATCGCACCAGCATTCCAGCCGGTTGACATAGTCTCCGGTGATGCGCAGCGGTGGGTGTTCGGGATTCTCGACCACTGGCGTCGATAGATCCGCGCCCGCGTCGAACAAGTCGTTCTGGACTTGTCGCAGCACAGCGCGCAGGTGTTCGTCCGGGTGGCCGTGCGCGATGGCCACACCGATCGCAGCGTTGGCTTCGTCGCAATCGGCGCATGCCCCGAGGCGGGGGTCGTTCTTGGATACCCGTGAGAAATCGCTCAGCGCGGTGCTGCCGTCGTCGCCGGTTCGGGTATATATGCGGGTCAGGTGTACTGCCATGGTCAAACCGTACCGGGCAGACTGACATTGGCTGGCTGGCTGGCTGGCTGGCTGGCTGGTTGGCTGGCTGTCGCTGTGCATTGCCTGGGTCTCTCATTACACTAACCCGAGTGAGCGAGCATTTCGCGGTGACCGGCGGGAGCCGACTGTCGGGCCAGGTTGCCGTTGGAGGCGCCAAGAACAGCGTGCTCAAGCTGATGGCGGCCACTCTGCTGGTCGAGGGCACTAGCAGGATTACCAACTGCCCCGACATCCTGGACGTACCGCTGATGGCAGAGGTACTGCGGGGCTTGGGCGCCACCGTGGAGTTGGACGGCTCGGTCGTAGCCATCACCTCACCCGATGAGCCCAAATACGATGCGGACTTTGCCGCGGTGCGTCAGTTCCGGGCTTCGGTATGCGTGCTGGGTCCGCTGGTGGGACGGTGCAGGCGGGCCAAGGTTGCGCTGCCGGGCGGTGACGCCATCGGATCTCGGCCGCTGGATATGCATCAGTCGGGCCTGCGCCAACTGGGCGCGCGCTGCAATATCGAGCACGGGTGCGTGGTGGCCGAGGCAGACACATTGCGCGGCGCTGAGATCCAGCTGGAGTTTCCATCGGTAGGGGCGACCGAGAACATCTTGATGGCCGCTGTCATGGCAGACGGCGTCACGACGATTCACAATGCAGCGCGCGAACCCGACGTCGTCGACCTGTGCACGATGTTGAACCAGATGGGGGCGCAGGTCGAAGGTGCCGGCTCGTCGACGATGACCATTACCGGTGTGCCTCGGCTGTATCCGACCGAGCACCGCGTGATCGGGGACCGCATCGTGGCGGCCACCTGGGGGATCGCAGCCGCAATGACCCGCGGTGACATCTCTGTGACCGGCGTGGATCCCTCGCACCTGAAGCTGGTGTTGCACAAGCTGCACGACGCCGGCGCCACCGTCACTCAGACCGACGATGGGTTCCGGGTCGTTCAGTACGAGCGCCCGAAGGCGGTCAATGTCGCGACGCTGCCGTTTCCGGGCTTCCCGACGGATCTGCAGCCGATGGCGATCGGCCTGGCATCGGTTGCCGACGGCACCTCGATGATTACCGAGAACGTGTTCGAGGCGCGGTTCCGGTTCGTTGAGGAGATGATCCGGCTTGGCGCAGATGCGCGGACCGACGGACACCACGCCGTCGTGCGCGGCATTCGTCAGCTCTCGAGCGCGCCGGTGTGGTCATCGGATATTCGAGCCGGTGCCGGGCTGGTGCTCGCCGGGCTGGTCGCGGACGGGGAGACCGAGGTGCACGACGTGTTTCACATCGATCGCGGGTACCCGCTATTCGTGGAAAACCTGGCCAGTCTCGGCGCGGAGATAGAACGTGTAAGATAGCGGTGAGAGTTCAACCAGCCGCGGTCGAGCCCAAATCGGGACGACCGCGAAGGTTGACGTCGCCCTCGTCATGGAGTATGTTGGCAGGGTTGCCCTGATTGCGGGCGTGCTGTTTGAGAACTCAATAGTGTGTTTGATGGTTTTTGTTTGTTTGTTGTTTTTGCCATGCCTCTGATGCCCCGTTGTTGGGGGCGTGGTTGTTTTTATTTTTGCCAGTTTTTATTTTTTGTCAGGTTTTCTCTGATTGAAATCTCTATAGGTTTTGTTTGGAGAGTTTGATCCTGGCTCAGGACGAACGCTGGCGGCGTGCTTAACACATGCAAGTCGAACGGAAAGTGCCCCCTTCGGGGGGTGACTCGAGTGGCGAACGGGTGAGTAACACGTGGGTGATCTGCCCTGCACTTCGGAATAAGCCTGGGAAACTAGGTCTAATACCGGATAGGACCACGGCCTGCATGGGCTGTGGTGGAAAGATTTATCGGTGTGGGATGGGCCCGCGGCCTATCAGCTTGTTGGTGGGGTTATGGCCTACCAAGGCGACGACGGGTAGCCGGCCTGAGAGGGTGTCCGGCCACACTGGGACTGAGATACGGCCCAGACTCCTACGGGAGG
>Ga0114921_10000169_pt1 | contig 26867 bp, 19 predicted proteins | sample BentaG_FD_87016 | JGI IMG/M metagenome (GOLD analysis project Ga0114921, IMG submission 87016) | Deep subsurface microbial communities from South Atlantic Ocean to uncover new lineages of life (NeLLi) - Benguela_00093 metaG | ecosystem: Environmental > Aquatic > Marine > Oceanic > Sediment ... | reverse complement strand
TCAATACTATATTGAACTTTTTCATTCTTCCTCTCTAATAGACAATATAATATTTAAAAAAATCTTGTCAAGGAAAATCGACCTGGTGGTCAGATTTTCTCCATACGGATCCCATATCCCTACGGATCCGTATGGACGGGTCTGCGACCGTAGGGACTGACCCTTTTTCAAGCAGACCAGGGATGTCATTCGTGGTTAACGTATGGCACAGGCTTTTAGGCCGTGATATCTGTGCCCCTATTCACTCTCTGGCATGGATACTGCAAGAACTGATTTGTTGAAATACTTCCTCGCCACCCTCTGTACATCTTCTTTGGTGACCTTCTGTATATTATTCAGAAACTCGTCAAAGAATTGATACCCCAATCCAATGGTCTCATAAAAAACTGCTTGAGATACTTGATCAGCATTGGTCTGGTAGTAAATGGGATACAAGTTTATTATTTCTTGTTTGAACCCTTCCAATTCTTCATCAGTCAAAGATTCGCTCTTCAACCTTTCAACTTCCCTTTTTAAAATGGCAACCACTTCTTCGTAATTCTTCTGGGAAGTCTGGGCAGAAATTACGAATGCAGCGCGGTCTATATTGGCACGCTGATATCCATATCCATAGTATACTAAATCCCTTTCCCCCCGTAGAGCCTGGTGCAGTCTGGAGTAGTTACCGCTGAAAATATTTTGGATTACCTTCAGAACATAATAGTCTTTATCTGAGCTTTTCACTGCTGGGAAGCCCAAAAAAATCGTTACTTGTGGATGACGATAATAATTGAAAACTTCCTTGTCATTGAGAAGTTCAGGTTCAGGAGAAATTTCTGGGAGAAGTGTCTCTTTTGACTTGAATCCCCTGAATGCTCCCTTGACTTTTGCCACAATAGTTACCTCGTCAAAATCACCGAAGATGCCCAGAACCATATTGCTTGGATCTACAAACCTTTCGTAATACGCCCTTATTTCTTCCCTTGTGATCCCAGAAACACTCTTCTCTGTACCCAGTGTAGGCAATCTATACGGATGTTCAGTATATAATTGTTGATGGAAGAACTGTTTAGCTATGGTTCTGGGATCGTCTTGTTGTCTCTTAATGTTGGCGAGGATTTCTTTTCTTAGTTTTTCGATTTCGTCGTCTGGAAAGGTCGGATTAGAGACAATATCTGCCAAGACATCCAAAATACGATCTATATCGTCTCTTAAAATATCAGTGGCCAGATGGAATCTATCCTTTTCTGCTGTGGCATTGACGGAGCTTCCTATTCTTTCAAACTCTTCGACTATCTCTTCAGCGGTTCGTTTCCTCGTTCCTCTCAGGAGCATCTCCACCATAAAATTGGTAATTCCATTATCCTCTTCCGTCTCATACCTAGTTCCACTCTTGAAAGCTGCCTTGATAGAGATAGTAGGGAAATTGAGGTTTCTCTTGAATAACAAGGTGATACCATTGTCCAACTTGAGTTTTTGAACCCTTCCTACAGATACTTTCTCAGAAACCGTCTCCTTGAGTGGAGGTTTCTCCGAACTACTCGGCTTTATTGTCACAACAACCATGTTCTCGTCGTGAAAATATTTGTTGGCTACTCTTTTTATATCTTCCTTGGTGACTTGTTGGATCCTTCGTACATAAATCTCAGAGAAATTTGGATCTTTGGTCGCAATCCAATGCCGTCCAATACTTGATGCCTGAACTCTAATATCTTGCTCGTAAAGAAGGTTTTCTGCCAGAATTTGTTTCTTGGCTTTTTTAAGTTCATACTCGGAGATATATTTCTTCTTGGCTTTCTCAATTTCGTTAAAAATGACATGCTTAATCTCTACTACATTTTGTGGGTCAGATGTCTCTGTCCTAATTACAAATGATCCGTTTACATAGTGAGGTGTATGGGAATAACTGTACACATAATTAACTATCTGTTTTTTCTGTTTTAAAATCTTATTGAGCCTGGAATTCTTGCCTTCTCCCAAGACATTTGCAAGTACATCCAAAGGATACATATCACCATCGGAAATATTGACAGTGTGATAACCGATTGCAAGACTTGTAGCACTAATATCTAACTCGGTTTCCACAACCCGCTTGCTTACTTGCCGAGGTTCTGCAGGTAAGATTGGAAAATCTAAGGGCTTTCTCTCAAAATCCTTGAATGCTTCTTTTATCTTCAAGAGGACTGTATCTTTGTTAAAATCACCTACTGCTATAAAAAGCATATTGTTGGGAGTATAGAGTCTATCATAATAAGCCAAGATATCATCGCGAGTAATTTTTTTGAAAAGTTCAGTGTAGCCAATGATAGGGTATTTCGTCGGATGCACCTTATAGAGTGCATTATTAAAAATCTCCCATACTTTGTGTCGAGGAGTTTCTCGCATCAGGATTTCTTTGAGAATCACTCCTTTCTCACGTGCGATTTCGGTAGAGTCAAAGGCACAATTCATCAGCCAATCAGCTAACATCGAAAGAGCTTCATCCAGGTATTTACTGTTCACTGTTAGATAATAACAGGTATGGTCACGGCTTGTATACGCATTATAACTGGCTCCGATTTTTTGTTTCGATTTGTTAAAATAATCTTCTGTATGATTCGTGGTCGTCCCGCCAGCCAGGATATGTTCAAAGTAATGAGATATACCACAACCAAGATATTTACCTTCATAAATACTTCCTGATCTAACATAAGCTCGTAGAGATACTACTTCTGCTGTATGATTCTCCTTAACCACGACAGTCATCCCGTTATCGAGGGTGACTTTCATTATGTCATCCTGAGCTCTGAGTGTAGTCCAGCTCAAAATGAGCATCAGGCAAAAGATGAACTTTGGTGTCAGATTTTGTTTAATTTTTGTAAACATTTTTACCTCCCTTTAGGCAACCACTCACAGAGACGTATGGAAAGGGTTGCCCCTACAATAAATCTTGTTTGAAAAATAAAACTTGTCAAGAAAAAACAAACTGCAAGATTACACAGATTTTAACCCTCTTCTGCCTGTCCATACATATCCGTAGGGATCGGTAGAGGTAGTGTCCGCAGGATCCGTATGGACAGGGTCTTTAGACCCTGTGTGTTGTGGTTTCTTTTTCCTTGACTTTTTTGTTTTGAAATTTAAGATTTGAATGTATGCTCAAGTTTCTTTTCCTTCTTACGATAATCGTCAATACCCAGATTGAACAGGATTTCAAAAAGGCTATTATGCAAAAAAACGAGGTAGCTTCTATCTATGAAAATTTAGGAAAAGATAATATAGACCTCGCAATAAATTTATATCTTTCATCTAAAAAGTATGGTATATCACCCTTTATCTATTTCTATCTTGGCAAGGCATACACTTTAAAGAATAATACAGAGTTTGCAGAATTTAATTTTAGAAATTCGGTTAACACATCGCATAATCTTGCAGAATTTGCAGTACTTTTGGAACTTTTTGAAAAAGAAGGTAAAATCTCATTCGTTGAAGAGTTGTACGGGAAGATATCAGATTTCAAATGGGATAGTGGGGCAAAGAGATTACCCAATCTGAGTAACTATTTCTTTCATAAAGGACTCAGCTCTTTAGAAAGAGGTAACGATGAAGACGCATACAGAAATTTTAATTTTTCCGCTCTATTGGATCCAATGGCTCTCGAGCCGAAGGCATCACTACTAAAGAAACATCTATCAAGTTTCAACCTCAAATTTGTAGATGATATCTTTCAGTATGTAAACACCCTATTCAAAAGTTTCGAGAATCAATATATTTTGAGCCTCAACATCTATTTTTACTTAACTGTCACACTCGCCATCTCATTCATCACCTTTATCTCTTTTCTTCTGATAAGGCATTTAGGTTCCATCTACCACCACATCGCAGAGATAATACCTCGATCTCTCCCAGATTTTGTAAGGACAACTGTTGGTACAATTTTAATTTTACTTCCTGTAATCTGGGGAGTGAGATTAACATGGCTGATTTTCTTAGCCTTAATTGCGGCCTGTTTATTTGCCAAAAAAACAGAGAAGGCATTGATAGTGTGCTTTGCAATCTTGCTCATCCTCTCTCCTATCATTGTAAAATTGGAAACAAACCTCTTCGCTGTAAAAAGCGAAACAACCTTTCACTTATCGAATGCACAGGGCTCAGCATATAACAAAGACCTTTTGCAGAAGCTGTATTCATACGCAGAAGTTAATCCCAGTGCAGATATTTTTTTCTCAATTGGAATTTTGGAAAAAAGGGGTGGACAATTCGATGCTGCAAAGGAGGCCTATAGAAAGGCTCTCTCTGTAAGAGAATCCTCTATTTTTCATAATAACCTTGGAAATGTATTTTTCGTTCAACAAGACTATGACAGTGCAGTAATTGAATATAGAAGGGCAATTGAGCTCGAACCACAAAGAGGGGCACCACACTATAACCTTGCACAGGTATACCTGAAGAAATTGATGCTTCCAGAATCTACATCCGAGTTTAAATTAGCGAATGAGTTGGATTTTGAACTCATATCTGAATTTGCACATCAGGCGAAAGAACAGTATAACAGGATGACCATCGATGAGACATTGAACCCGACAGAACTCTGGAGAAACATTTCTATGAGAAAAAAAGGTGAGACGAGTCTTTTTTCTACACTCTTATGTGAAGATCCAAAAACCCTTTCAATAGCAGGGATTTCAATTCTCGTGGTTTTGATTCTGTGCAGTGTATTCTTGAAAAATTTCTCCCAATCCTGTTCGATATGCGGTTCCCCTATATGCAACAGGTGCAAGGAAGAGATGGAAGCACTCCTGCTCTGTAAGGAATGCAAAGGTACGGTTGGAGCAACCAAATCTATCGTTATACAGGAGAAGATGAAGAAAAACATCAGGGACAGAAAGGGGAGACTCCAAAAGATAGTTGCTTCTATTCTCTCTGTCTTTCCAGGAGGTGGGTGGATCTATTATGGCCTGAGTATGAGCGGATTTTTTATGATAATTATCACAGTCTTACTTCTCTCTATAATATTTTTCAACTGTCCTGTATTCCATAGCGGAACTTTTCCACATTATGTAGAAACGCAAAGTTTAAGAATCTCAGCTGGTTTAGTTCTATTAATCATATTCTCATTAAATATGATATTTATCTTAAAAAGATGCGGGGATGAGTTATGGCGTTAGAAGGAAGTCTTAAAGACCTCTCTGTGCCGGATGTGTTTGAATTGATTGCAACACAAAGCAAGTCGGGTGTCCTTACCATTGTGTGTAAAACAGATGAGGTAGAACTCGGCTTCAAGAATGGTATGATAACTGATGCCTTTCACAAAGAGGAGCATCAATATCAGTTGGAAGGCTACCTTTTAAAGTCAAGAAGGATATTAAAAGAAGAGTTTGCAAGAATAAAGAAATCTGAGAAAGAGACGGGCATGCCATTGGATGAGATTTTGATTAAAGAAGGTTATATGAAGGAAGAAGAATTTAAGGATCTCATAAGATTTAAGATACAGGATATAGTTGAAGATGTCTTCATCTGGACTGAAGGGAATTATAGGTTTGATTCTGGAGCGGAGATATATTCCAAAAGTTGGGTTAAGGTTGAAGTAAACACCCGGGGACTATTGATGAAGGCAGCCGAGAGGATAGATGAGTGGCCAAGAATAATGAATAAATTCTCCTCTGGAGATATTTTTGTGATTAAGACTGAAAAAATACCTCCGGAGTTAGAAAGTGCAGAAGAGAAGGTTCTCTCTTTTCTTGATAGAAGGAAAACTGTATCCGATCTTGTAGACCTATGTGGTATGGGAAAATTCGAGACCCACAAGCTACTGTTTGTACTATTGCAGAAGGGAGCTATTAGAAGGGTCGGTATTAAAAAAGCAATCGAAAAGAAAGAGTTGCGGTTCAATCTTGCAGAAATTATGACAAATACACTGTGGATAGTCGGTATCTTAGCCTTTTTAGGAGCCAATATACTTGTAGGTATCTATGTAAGAAAAAATCTCCTCAAAGTACGGGAAATTCCAATTTTTAATCTCTTCAGCTTCATAGAGAGTCAGGAAGGGATGGAAAGGGTTGAAAATTCGCTAAGATTGTATTTCCTAAAACACGGCAGGTATCCTGAAAATCTATCCCGGCTAAAAAGAGATGGCCTGATAGAGGATAGAGTTATCCATTCTTTTGAATACAAACCATCCAGGGACGTCAGTTCTTACAAACTTTCAAAGAGAAAATAAGCACCGTGTTTTTACTTAGTGTACAATGAAAGTATATCCCACAGATCAATTATAAATTTAAGGAGAAAGTCCTGTGCTTTAATCTGTGTTCTCCAATACGGGTCTACGACTGTGGTTAATTTTTTCTTGACATACCTTCACAATTATGTAAAATATTTCAAAATTAAGGAGGTATATATGAATAGAATAGGAATTTTTACAGCAATTCTATTTTTATCAGGTTCAATCCTGTTCGCCGAGGTTAAGGTAGGATACATCGATTCTCAAAGAATATTTGAGGATTATAAGGGAATTGCGGATTTGAAGCAGCAGTTCGATAAACAACAGAGAGAGTGGCAGCAAGAGGCACAGAGATTAAAAAAGGAGTATGAAGACCTGATAAGCGAATTGGAAAGACAGAAGTTGATGCTGAGTGATGAGGCACGAAAGAAAAAGGAAGAAAAGATACTTGGTAAAAAGCAGGAGTACGAAGACTATGTAAGAAAAATATGGGGTGTAGACGGTGATGCATCAAAAGCAAATATAGAATTGACAAAGCCAATTATTGACCGTATAAATAAACTCCTCGAAAAGGTAGGAGAAGAAGAGAAATATACCATCATCTTCGATATTGCAGAGGGTGGAATCGTTTATGCAAAACAGGGAATGGATATGACGGATAGAGTAATTGAAGAATTGAATAGAGAATTCGAGCCGGTGACTGTCGGTGAGCAAAAGATAGTGATATTCAAATTCAAAGAATTGACAAAAGAAGCGGAAGAGTTCGAGATCGCAAATATACTATTCAATCTCATCTACCAGATTGTAGATAAAACTGAAAAATTTAAAGCGATTGAAAAGGATAGGGTAGACCTTACTCTGAGACAGAAAGGACTCGAGAGAGAAAAAGAGATTCCTGTAGATAGAGGGTGTGAGATTGGGAAGTTACTCAATGCCAGGATAATATTGCTTGGGGAGGTCAGTAAAAATACAGAGATTACAGTAAAAACAAGGCTCATTGATGTTGAGACGAAAAAGATATTGGTGGAAGAAATTGCTAGGTCAGAAACTACTAAAGAACAAGACCTTCAGACAATGGTGAACGACCTGGTCGGTAGAATAACGAGCAAATATAAACCATAAAAACAGTCATCTTTTTAACAGGACTACTTTTTTTGTGTCTATAGTATTTCCACCTATCGTTAGAGAGAGGAAATAGACCCCATCTACCATCCTTCTGCCATAACTATCCCTACCATCCCACACAACTTCGGTAATCGGTGATCGGTTATCGATTATCGGGAAGGTGCAGATGAGGCGCCCAGATGCATCGTATATCTTCAAACTTGCGTTATTCGTTATTCGTTCATCGTTCATCGAAGGTAACGAATAACGAATAACGGTAAACGAGTTAAAGGGGTTCGGATAGATTTGGAAAAGAGAAATATTTTTATGAGTAAGATTATTCATTTCTGTAATATGGGTTGGACCGAAAGACCCTGTTATCACAAAGGGTTTGTAAGAACCATTGCCTACAGGGAGGGTGTCCTTTATAGTAACACTATCAGGAAATATAGTGTCACCAACTTCTACAGTGGGCAAAGTTCCATTAACACTCAATTCAATCTTTAAACTTTCGGGTGAGAGCCATTTCGCATTCCTTATAAAACCAAAACCATCTAACCAGGTGTGGTTAGATGAGAGATGGAGGATAGAATTGATATTTGAAGATTCTATATGAGGAGTATCAGTCGGCTCATCGAATACAATCGTGATGTAATCATCTCCATCTATTCCTGCCTCTCCATTGACACCATCTGATGCGACAGCAGATTCTATTCTTGGTCCCTCAAAGTCACAACTATATTTGATTGTAATTTTTTCTATCCATGGACTATTCGCGGGATTTCCACTTTTCAAATCCATTCTGTATTGTATCCACCCTTCGCCATCGGTTATTGAACTCATCGAAGAGATATTAAATTGATTCTCGCCATCTCCACAACTACACGGTGGACAGTCTTCCCATTTTGGAAGCGTGTCATTTAAGTCGGATAAAGTCCTCACCCTCACAACTATCTCCCCCGAATTGAGTTCTACATTTACAGTCATTTTAAAATACTCTGCTGAACCATTCAATGTATCAGTAGGATAGAAAGATGAGATAAGGTATCCTTCTGTGAAATAGCCCGACCTCCATACGGTTCCTGATGCGGATGTAGATGCTAAAAGAAGTCCATTTCCAAGTTGCAAAAAGTCATAGATCCAGTATGTATCTGAAAAACTGAAGACACTATCCCATGTGTCACCGCCATCTTCTGATTTGAAAATTGTAGCATTCGGATAAGTGCCTGCATAGATCTTCCCATCATCAGTCTGAATGAGTGTTCTCACCTCATCAAAATCCGTGAAATAGGTGAACGACCAGGATGTCCCACCATCTGAGGAAGAAAAAACACCCCCTGGATTACCCGTTGATGCTAATAGATTGCCTTCTTCTGTCTCTACTATGTCATAGACAGTCCTTGCGGTATCCAAAGAAGCGGTCGTATCATAAGAGATGAAACGGTTTGAAGATCTTAACAACCTCGCAAATTTATTTGTTCTCAGACCACCCGCATAGACATATTCATCATTATAGGATTCTATTGAAAATAACTGGGTCATATCTACGGGGCGCGGCACCCAATTTGCCTCCTCTAAAATATACACATAGTTTCCACCACCTGCATAGATATACCCTTTACAAGAAACAAAGTCCCATATCGGAACACTTGTTAAGTGGTTCCGTTTCCATATAGTATCTATTGAATCATACTTGTAAATATTTGTATTTCCTCCAGCAAAGATAGAGCCATCCGGTGTTTCAAGGAGTGAATATATTGCATTGGGTGGATAGTAGAGGATTGAATCCACCTCCCAATTCTCTCCCTGGTCTGTAGATTTGAATATCCTGCCAATTTCATCTAAACAGGCAGTTCCAGCGTATATTATTGAACCGCCGGATTTTTCCAGTAAACAGTATGTCTTGTGGGCTATACCACCAAGGTCCCCTGTTTTGTTCCAGTTGTGGACATCTGGTGCATTCAAGAACAAACACCCTTTTCCCCTCCAACCATTTACATCAGACCCAGAAAGGTATCTCGTTGAGTCAGCCCATACATCCTGTCCATCTCCACCACTCCAGTCTTCCTGTATCCAGTATAAAGGATACGAACAAAGAGGAAAAAGTATTACGAGAAAGAATACTATTTTATTCATTAACTAAATATAGAACATATCAAAATCTTTGTCAAGTCATAAGAAACCACGAATTAATCGAATGCACACGAATAATATAAAAAATTCTCAAAAAGAAGAATAAAAGAAATTCGTGCAATTCACCCCGCACTTATGCACCCGCCTGCCAAAGCAAAGCGGCGGGCAGGTAAGTGCGGGGTGAATGAATATTCGTGTTTATACTTTTATTATCAGCCTAAAAACTTATTCTACAGCTAATCCTGTGAGAACTTCCAAGTTCATAGGGCGAGAATACATAGTCAACCGCGACCTTCGTAATCTTCAAACCTCCCCCTATATTGAAATCTCTCCCCTTCGCACCTGCCCGTAAATAGATTATATCTATGAACGAATACTCGCCACCATAGTAAATGTCAAATCCATATTTCCTCTCTAAATCCACAGCTAAAGTTATACGATGTGTCTTGATTGAGAAGTCCTTCGAAATACCGAATTTGACACTCATCGGAATGGCATCTCTGTGTTTCGTCTCTGTATTCCATACTATATATGTATTACCGATGTCTTTGAAATTTAAACCGAGGTTAAACCACCTGTATAAAATGATACAACCCAGATCAAAACCAATACCCGTTCCCCTGTTGTTATATAAACTCTGAGAGATGTATTTCAAATTCAATCCTGTTAGTATTCTGTTATTGAATGCGTAGAGTTCCTTTCCATAAGTAAGATAGAGTGCATGTTCTCTATCTGAGAAGTATCCTGTTGGTATATGAACTGTAGTATCTTCAGGAAATTCTGGAATACTATCAACCGCAAACCTTACATATGATAACGATAACTCTCCCTTTTGGGGAATGGGATGAGAAAATGAGATAAAATCGAAGTTTGCCAATCCACTGAAGATTGAACTATGCATTCCGCAGAGTTCTCTCCTTTCTATACCAACAATTCCAGCAGGATTCCACAAAGGAGCGAAACCATCGAAACAGTGAGAAATACACGCTCCACCCATACCGAGCGATCTCGCCCCAACCCCGAGTTCTAAAAAGTCAGCCGCATACCTTCCGGAATAGAGGGAGGAAGGAAGGATTAACAACAGACCAATCAGAAAGATGGGTAGCCTACGCAAAAGATAAGATTTTTTATCCATTTTTATCTCAATATTGCGAGTTTTCCGCGTTCTTTAACCTCCTTACCACCGCATTTCGCCATCAATTGATAGAAGTAGAGACCATTGGCAACTATCTCTCCATCTTTATCCTTCAAATTCCAATCTCGGCTTGCCTCTTTTACACCACTGAAATAGAAGTCCTTTATCATCCTTCCGGAAGTAGTATATACCTTCAATCTAACATCATCCGCCTCTTTTGAGAGTATAAATCTGAACTTGGTACTATTCGAACGAACAGGATTTGGATAGTTAGCTAAAAGTAGAACATTGAGTTTAGTAACGGCATTGAATGTAAGTGTCTTTGTTGACTCGTTTCCGTTGAAATCATTGCATATAAACTCTACTGTGTGTTCACCCTCTTCAAGGTCTGGATAGAAGATAACAGGTATAGAAATGTATTTCTCAATAGATTTTGGAAAGGAACACAGACTTTCTGGAACAACTTCATTATCGAGTTTGATCTCACAGGGTCGCAAGAAAACATCTATCCCATTTAAATCTTCGAGTACAGCAGATATTTTTGCACCTTCGGTCGAATAATAACCCGGCGTATATTCGTCAGCCTCAACCCTTGCCTCAATCTTGGGTGATAATTTATCCCAATTTATCAAAACAGAGTATGGACCGATGTGTGGAGTCTTTGCTTTTAAAAGGTTAGAGTCTGCTTTCTCCCCTTTTAAATTTACCCATTTCTTACAGGGTTCAAGCCACATATATACCTCGAGATTTTCCTGCTCTGCATTCATAATGGAATCTGCAAGGTCAAAGAACAGATTCACTTCCATATCTTTATACAGAACAGATGTAGAATCTGCAAGGCTAATTTCGTAAGTTTCCACTGCAGTGTTAATGATATCGGGCTGGTCAGAGCTGGGTGAAGGGTATGATTTAATGATTGCAACGGTATTGCTGTCTACAGAGAGTGAATCTATCTTGAATGCAAATGTCCCATCAGAAAAGAAAAATGGTCCTCCAGTCCCCTCTTCTACTGTAACATTCACTCTATCCACTATTATCAATTCTATCTTGGTATTGTTGGTCTCATCCGATTCAGTGATGGAACTATCCGGGTCCACCATACAAAAAACAGTGGCTGAATCTCTGGTCCCATCCCATCTCACCTCCGCTACTTCCAAACTCTCTGGCTGAATTGAAAATAGTGTATCAATTCCCAATGTGTCTCCATCTAATTTTATGAATATTGTCTTGACGAATTTTGCCTCTCTCTCACCTCTATTTTTTATCTCTGCAAAGAGTTTCACATAGTCCGTTCCGCCTAAATATAGTCTATCGACTGTAAGGTCTGCAAGTTCGGGTATGTGGTAGGTCTGTGTGGGTGATACCGTTTCATTAGAATCGAGGTCAAGTGCAACAATTTGGAACTGTATAGTGCTTCCCGGGGGATGAGGCGGTATAGGAAACTGGGTCCTGTAATCATGTCCTGGTGTTCTAATCATCGATAAAACCCTTTCTAATGAAAATTCACCCCACTTGCAATAAACAGATGAAATCCCTTCAGGGTCGTAGATGGCTGCACATACCCAAACAGAATCCAATTCCGTAGGGTTTTTGGGTATTGTAGAGATATTTGAGATGTACGGACTTTCTATATGAAAGTTAGTATAACCAATCCCATCGATTTTGTGAGAGTAACTGAAGACATACGCCTTAATCCAGCCAACTCCGCTTGGGATTGTATCTGAAATTATAAAGGATGTATTGAACTCGCATCCTTCCACAGGAAAGGAAAATTTTTTAAATGGGATAGTATCCGGACCGTAGATGGTCAGGATGCACGAACCCGAAATATCCTGTGACATAACACCCTTCAGATACACGCTGTCACCTGCTGAAACAGATGGGTTAGAAAGGGTCAACTTCACATCCATCTCAGGTAATGGCAGTTCCAAGCCCGGGTCTCCGAGGAGATTATGCAGATATATCATATCAGTGGATGCCGTACTCTTCCCGAACATACATGCCATACCGAATGTTCTTATCCCCTTTTCAAAAATATACTCAAATACAGGTTTATCAATGCGCCAAAATATATCAGGATAATATCCAGGTCCACTACTACCAAAATATGCTATACCCCCGACATCTTTAGTAAAGATGAACTCCTCTCCCATCGAATTTGTCCCCGGTTCATCGAAGAAACCTGATACACAGGTTATCCCGATAACTACAGGAAGTCTTCCGGCGTTGTTAAGGAGATGCACATCCTCTTTTGTCCATAGATCTATGTTGTATGGTGAAAAATTATGCCATATGCCCCCTGCACCGTGTCCATCATAATTTGCTATGACACAACCCTCGTTAAACTCATCTATGAGATGCTTCTTATAGCACCAATAATAATGTGTAGAAACATCGTATCTGGGTGGTATAACTTCTTTATGTATAGTCTCTTTATGATCAAGAAACCAATTATGAGGCTCATTATATGGCGGGTAGTCTCTCTCTTTTCCTGCAATCAACAACACATCTCTTCTCCACTCACCGAATTCGGAGTAATAATTTTTTCTCTTTTCTATAAAATTATTCATATCTTCTTTTGTCGATGCCGGGATCCTTCCAACGACTATATCTCCAAAATCGTCATCTCCACTCACACAGGAGTAGTAATGGTCAGAGCATGACCATCCCCACCCACCCGTATTATAGATGTAAGATACAACGAAGTTGTCTCCATAACCTTTAATATCCCTCGGGTCCCATGTTCCGTCACCAATGAGCAAACAGTAATATGGCGGTGGGTCCCAGTTCTCATACGCATAGCGTAAAAAATTCTTTATTGCCTCTGGATGCTGGATTCCAAAATTGAACTCATTGAATACATCATCTGTCGTATATAGATTTGCAGATTGCGAAATTAGGTCTTTATAAGCAACCGCCTCTTCATAAAAGTAAGGATGGGTTATTACGATATAATCTGCCCTGCCTGTAAAATCTACTGGATCACACTTTACTATCTTGGCAGGGGTTTTCTCTTCATACCAGGTGAGTGCAATGTATTTTGTGTTTGTATCAACTATACTGTCCTGAAAAATCAGATTGAATTTTCCCCCACTACTATCAACTGTAAAATCAGTGAATTTCGATACTCCAGCTTTGTATAAATCTATATATGGATAAGAAAAACCCTCGATTTTGAATTCAAGCAGACCTGTCTTGGATGGAAAAAACTCAATGTAATCACTATCTGTCTTATACCATTTTTTATATCCGATCTCGAACCAGTTCAAAACCGTGCCCTTACCAAACTCAGATATATCACCAACCGAATGGATTTTCACTCTATTTATTCCATTTTTTAAGAACTTGCCCGGAATATCAACTCTGTAAAGATAGGGTGACAGTCCTTCCCAGTATGCATCTTCACCTATCAAAGTATCATTTAAATATATCTTTATATGATGATCTGGCGATACTGAGACATCGTCTGTAATACCGTGGAAATATACTTCCAAAGTAGCATCTGAAGTAGTATTCGGATAAGGTATATTAATTTCGAACTCCTGTATATCCGGGTCATCCAGCCTCGACCAGAACCATCGGTCGTTCGGATCTGCCAGGTTTGAAAATATCTTCCTTTTAAAGATAGAATCCAATTCAAAATGGGAGGAAAAATAATACGAAACAGGAGAAGATGCTTCTCCGCTTATACTTCCATCTTCCTCTGCCATCCTCGCCCCAAAAGAACCGCCCCATGTCAACAGGTATACATTCTCATTCGTATATAAATCATAATAGGTGGCATCACCTCTTATTTTCTCACCATAGAACTCGAAGTAATCGTCTCTGTCGAATACACCATCCCCATCACCCTCGAAGTAGATTGGAATCTCAAATCCTCTATTCTTTAATTTCATCGTTCTTGGATCTATTGTAGATAGGTTCAATCCTGTACTTTCTAAACCGGAATATGTAACTCTGTATAAACCATCCTCTTCAATAACCAATCTGCATTTTTCTCCTGTCTCTTTTGAGGATAAAGATCTATCCTTTACCCTGGCCTTCTGCCACGACTTCGCTTCTTCATAATTGATTAGCAATCCAGAAAGAGCTTTCTCAAAGGGGTCTCTCCCATCTGGTGCTCTCTTCGTTTCCGATCTGTGTGAAAAGTTTATCTCAAACGATATCTCCTCATATACCTGGAGCTCCTTTCTCTTTGGATTGTATCTGAATGGATGAACCTCAATTATTGCCACCCTGTGGTCCCTTATAAAACCATCTCCCCTAATTTTTACTATCTCAGGTGGGTATAAAATGTCCTTTTTATAAAAATCTCTATCTATATAAAATCCCTGACAATCATTTTTACCTGTTGAAATATTCTGAGATGGGAGTGGCTTTATTTCTGTTAAACTTGAAGTTTTGAAATTTATAAGTCTTATGTGAATTTTTGCCTCTGGAGGCACACCGATAAAAAAAGTCTTTACAGGTAGAGATGGTCTTCCATAATCGGATGTATATTGGACCCCCTCCGAGTGGATTATATGAAATTCTTCACTGCCTATTCTTTCGCTTTCAATTTTATAGTTCTGGAGCTTGATTTCGACTGCAAGTTTATTCTCATTGCTCTCCACTACCTTGAAATACTCAGGTTGTAAATTTACCAGTAGAAATATGAAGAGTATAATATTCATCTTATAAGACAGATTTTTTTTGCGAAGCTTTTAGAGTCGAATCTTATCATTGCAAAATAGACCCCACTGGGAACGGATTTTCCTTTTTCATCCCTACCGTCCCACGAAACAGAATACACAGATGAACGCGGATGTTGACGAGGATAAACACGGAAAGTGCGGACAAGTCGACCGGATGCATCGTATATCTTCAAACTTGCGTTATTCGTTATTCGTTCATCGTTCATCGAAGGTAACGAATAACGAATAACGGTGAACGAATTAAATGGATTTGGATAACACTGTATTAGATTCTGAACTCTGAGCTCCGAATTCTTGTCACTCGTATATTTTTTATAATATATCTCAGGTGCAAAAGTCGAATCACCCCGATAATCCTCCCACACCACATGGAGATTGTCCAGCCCATCGGAGGCAATGTGCGGCTGACGGGCCAAAGCAGGATATCGGGTCAGTGCAGTATCTTCTGACCATATCCCACTACCACTACTCCATTTTTTGTAATATATCTCACACTCTCCGCTGCGACTGTCCTCCCATACAAGATGAAAATTCCCATCTGTATCAACTACCCCCTGAGGGTAACGCGCATCACAGCCTATGGGTGTGATGCAACTATCAGAACTCCATATTGTACCATTATAAAATTTGTAGAAGACCCTATCTGTTCCTTCCCGCAAGTCATGCCATACGAGATGCACATTCTCATTCCCGTCTGCGGCTATAAATGGGTGGAGTGAAGAATACGGGTTATCTGTTAAAGCGGTGTCGGATGTCCATACACCACCTTTTTTACTTTTAAAGTATATCTCCGTATCTTCACTTCGAGAATCCTGCCAGACAAGATAAATGGCATCCCCTCCTGCACAGATGCAGGGATATTGCCCAACTCCTTCAGGGGTGAGATTGGTATCACTGGACCATTCGTTGTCCTTGAAATATTTATAAAAGATATTAAAGTTTCCATCCCGGCTATCCTGCCAGACAAGATGGAGAACATCTTCTCTATCCATTGTGAGTGATGGGTAGAGAGAATAGGAGGCAGAAGCCATCAGTGGTGTTATCAGCGAAGGTTTCAAAGAAGGTGCACACCACCAGAGGTCGAAGGCTATGCTGTCGTTCACTAATGGGCTCGGAGGGAATTCGAACCAGACTAAAAATTTATGTCCCTCATCTATAATTAGTGATGGAAAAGCAGAATGAAACGAAGAACTTGTTAATTTCGTTACCTGTTTCCAACCCGAATCGTACTTTCTATAATAGATATTAGATCGGTAATAACTCGTGGAATTGGCATCAAACCAGACGAGATAAATTTCATAAGTTTCTGTAGTGATGCAGTGTGCGTTATTATAAGAGAGGAATGACCCGCCCTCAAGATTTGTCAGCCTCTCTTCATTTAACCATCTGGAGTGAAGCAAGGATGGTAGGAAAAGAAGGAGAAGAAATTTACTATATCTTCTCACTCAAAATTATTCTTCTATTTTCAGGAATCACTTCAATAACCTTCATCTTAACTTTATCGCCAACCCTATATCTATCCCTCAACTGTTCGGCAGAAGATACTTTCAATCTTGAAAGCGGAACGAAGGCATCTATTCCATCCTTCAGTTCAACTTCGATCCCCCTATCCTTCAATTTTTTCACTACAGCCCTTACAAACTTCCCTTCATCGAATTTGTTCTTCATATCCTTCCATGGGTCGTAAGATTGCTGAAGAGATAGGGAGATTCTTCTATTCTTCTTATCTATGTCCAAAATTCTGACCTCTACATTCTGTCCTTTTTTAAGTAACTGCGATGGATGAGAGATGTTCCTTTTTAGTGATAACTCTGATATATGGCATAGTCCATAGATACCGGGTTCGAGTTCAATAAAAGCACCATAATTCGCAAGACTCTTGACTTTACCGGAACAAACACTCCTCACAGGAAATCTCTCTTCTAAATTTAACCATGGATCAGGACCTGCCTGTTTCAAACCGAGTGAAAGTTTTTCATTCCCTTTGTCAATATTCAAGACCACCACATCCACTACATCACCTATAGCTAATATTTGGGATGGATGTTTTATATGTTGTGTCCACGACATCTCAGAAATATGAGCTAATCCTTCTACCCCCTTTTCAATCTCTATAAATGCACCATAATCGGTTAAGGAAACAACCTTTCCACGCGTCTTACTACCCACGGGATATTTCTCCTCAACATTATCCCACGGATATGGTTGGATCTGTTTTAAACCTAGTGTGAGTCTCTCCGCCTCTTTATCAACACTCAACACTTTGACTGTTAAAGTATCGCCTATGGTAACTACTTCCGAGGGATGTGAAATCCTACCCCACGACATATCGGTCACATGAAGGAGTCCATCTATTCCATCGATATCAACGAAAGCACCAAACTCTGTAATATTTTTGACAATCCCCTCTCTGATCTGTCCAACTTCCACTTCGTCGAATGCCTTCTTTTTCCTTTCCTCTCTCGTTGCCTCTATAATCGCTCTCCTTGAAACGACCACATTCTTCCTATTCCAGTTGAGTTTAATTACCTTCACAGGAATATTTTCACCTAAAAATACATCCATATCTTTTATAGGCACCGGGTCAATTTGAGATCCGGGTAAAAAAGCATTTATGCCAGCGAGGTCAACCATCATTCCACCTTTGACCTTCTTCATCACCTTCCCCTCAATGATTTCATTGTCTTCGTAGGCTTTCTTGACCATATTCCATGCCTTCGTAAAGTCAGCTTTCTCTTTGGAAAAAACTGCCAATCCATCTTCATCTTCAACAGTCTCTACTAACACATCTATTTCGTCTCCCACATTTATACTACCTTTGAACTCGCCTAGAGGAACCACGCCTTCGGACTTGAGTCCGACATCAACGATAACATCTTTATCTGTAATTTTTATTACCTTTCCACTCACTATCTCTCCTTCAGAAACAGAACGGATTGAGGACTCGTAGAGTTTTAACATATCTCTTTTTTTATTTTTACCAGCGACTTTCATTTAAGTTTTCCTTTACCAGAGGGTTTTTTCTTTCTCGAAATTCCAGAGGTTTTCTTCGGTCCTTTTCTTGTTCGTGCATTCGTACGCGTCCTCTGTCCCCTCACAGGAAGTCCTTTCTTATGCCTCGTTCCTCTATGACATCCAATTTCTACGAGTCTTTTAATATTGCTCTGGACCTCGGCATGAAGAGCACCTTCAACCTTGTATTGCGATTCTATCTTATCCCTCAATTTCCTCACTTCCTCTTCTGTCAGATTTGCCACTTTTTTAAATGGGTCTATCCCTGTATCTTTGAGTACGAGATTTGCCCTTGATATGCCAATACCGTAAATGTATGTGAGTGCTATCCCTATCCGTTTCTTCTGTGGTAAATCTACACCTGATATTCTTGCCATTTTTTACCCCTGCCTTTGTTTATGTTTTGGGTTTCTGCATATAATTCTCAATTTGCCTCTTCTTTTAATGAGTTTACAGTGCTTGCAAATCTTTTTTATCGATGCCCTTACCTTCATATCACTTCAATCTATAAACTATCCTTCCCCTTGTCAAGTCATAAGGGGAAAGTTCAGCCGATACCCTATCACCGCGCAATATTCTGATGAAATGCATCCTCATCTTACCCGACACATGGCAAAGCGCTATATATCCATTATCTAATTTCACTCTGAACATAGCGTTTGGAAGTACATCTACCACAACACCTTCAACCTGGATCATATCTTTTTTTGGCATATTTTATATATACAAAAATGAAATCCTTTGTCAAGAGAAATATTGAACGCTTCTCTGTATTTTTTCCAACTTTGCCCTGTTCTTTGACATTTTATTTATTGAATGTCTTTTGAGTTCATGATACATTCTCTGCTAAGGGAGGTGTATCATGCCGGAACAATTTAAAATTAAAATACTCAGACATCGTATTCCCAAAACTTGTGTCTGTCCAATTTGTGGAGTTAAACAGCCATTTAAAAGTGCGGGTCCATACGGATCCGTAGGGACAAGTATTGGAAAACGGTTAAAGACATTAATCTTGATAGATCGTTTATGCCTGTCCCCATCACCTTTTCTCATAGTAAACGAATTCGGATAGTTCCTTTCTTGGCGGTGGTTGGGGTATTTCTACAGGATAACCAAGAGGAAGGAGTTCAACGACAACAGTTCCTTCTGGAACATTGAGAATCTCCTCCGCTTTTTTTGCATCGAATGCGCCTACATGTACCGTTCCCAGTCCAAGTGAACACGCAGCAAGTGTTAGATTTTGAACTGCTAAAGCAACATCAAACATGAACCAGTCACCTTTATCTGTAACCTGCTCACCTCTTTTATACCCGGATTTTTTCAACTGTGCACAGGCAGCTATTACAACTGGCGCTTCGGTCATAGCACCTCTTGCTGGATTTCTTTCTGTCAGTGTTTCCATAAGTTTAACTTTTGTCTGTGGATTTTTTACAACTATGAACTCCCAGCACTGGGTATTTGCCCATGAGGGCGCCCATCGAGCTGCCTCCAAAACTGTATATAAATCTTCATCGCTCACCGGGTCTGATTTGTACTTTCTAATACTTCTTCTGTCCCTTATTGCCCTTTCAAGTTCCATAATTCACCACCTAAAAGTTTAAAAGTTTGGTTTGTGCCTGTCCCTACAGTTTAAAAGTTTGTGCCTGTCCCTACGACTCTCACATCCCTGGCATTCCCGGCATGGTCATTTTCGTGTATCCTTCAGGGATTTTAAATTTCGAGTCTGGAACGGATTTTACCTTGACACTCTTTATCTCGGTTGAACTAGAAAGAGTAAAAGGTTCCTCTTTTCCTCCGATCTCAATTTTGAAAGTTGTCAGAATTGGATAGCCTTTTACATCTTTCATCTTTTTGCCCATCTCCTCGCCTGCCTTCCCATATTGTCCGGGAAGTATATTCTTGAGATTGCTGAATAGCTGTGAAAAGTCCATACCTTCAACCTTCTCACCTGTCATCGCTTCGGTTAACTTCGCACTGAAAGATTCGACTTCCTTTCTACCTGCCATCTTTTCTGTCAACCATAGATCGAGGGTAAATGTGGCAGTAGCCTTTTCACCTGTCTCCGGGTCTGTCATCTTTGATTTCATTTCGATCACGACCTGGTTGCATTTAAAACCGTTTATGACTTTGCTCTTTTTGGTCTTTTTAACATCAATCTCGGGTACAGGAATTTCTGGAGACTCATCTCCTGCCTCTTTCCCGAATTCCTTCATCATCTCCCTCATCTTTTTTAGACTCATTTCGGAATAGGTCTTCGAGTCTGGCATCAATGTCCGCATAACATCCTTTTTCAAATCTATAATCATAGTAGTCATCATCCCTTCGCCACCGCCTGGCATACCTGGAATACCGGTTGCCATTTTAGTCGTAATGTCTGTGCGTTGTTTATCCCCTTTTATATATGTAATGGAATACATCTCCATACCGCCCATTCCAGGGATCCCCGAGATTTTAGTAACCTGGTCAAAGACAACATCAGCTGAAAGACTAACAGCGATGAAGATTAAAAATAGGGAAAATAATATTTTTTTAAACATTTTTACCTCCTTTTTAGACGCGGATTACCGCAGATGCTGACACAGATAGCCACGGAAATAAACCATGGATTCCACATCAAATTTTTTCTAACAACTAAATGCTAATTACTAACAACTGTTTCTCACCCCCTTTTTTCATCGCGGATTACTCCAGATACAGATGACTGCTGATTTGGTTAAATAGATATTTTTTCACATTACAAGAATTTTAGGAAATAAATCTCCCTTGTCAAGAAAAAATTGCAACCGTTTTCTTTTATTCCTCTTTCTGAGAATTCTTTATATTATTCGTGTGCATTCGATTGATTCGTGGCTTCTTTTTACTTGACCCAATCAAAGAACTATAAGATGCGGGATCAAGAAAATCTAACCATTAGGTTGATTTTCCTTGACAAGATTTTTTCTGGTAAATAGAATATTATTATAATATAAATTCAAGGAGGTAAGATGGCTAAAATAAAAGAGTTGAAAAAGAACTCAGGAGGTGGACGATGGAAAAAGTGAGTATAATAGGGGCTGGAAACGTTGGAACAGATACAGCCTTTTATATAGCGGAGAAGAAACTCGCCAATGTGATGTTGATCGATAATGTGAAGGGGAAATCGAGGGGGAAGGCATTGGACCTTATGGAAGCAGCACCTATAAGAGGTTATGACATAGTTATCGATGGTTCGGATGATTTCAAAGATATGAAAGGTTCTAAGGTTGTGGTCATAGCAGCAGGAAAGGTGAGAAGACCAGGGATGCTGCGCCTTGACCTGCTCGAACTAAATGTTAAAGTGATAGATTCAATCGTTAAAGAGATAGTCACTTATGCACCCGATTCGACTGTCATAATTCTCACCGAACCTGTTGATGCAATCACTTATTATACGCTGAAGATAAGTGGTCTTAAACCCGAAAAGGTTATGGGGGTAGCCGGTGTCCTCGACTCTACCCGTCTGTGCGAGTTCGTCGCCGAGGAGTTGAATGTTTCTACAGCCGATACTACGGCGATCATTCTTGGAGGGCATCACGACTACATGGTCATTCTGCCGAGATATGCGAGGGTAGAGGGTATCCCTATAACAGAACTTCTCCCGAAGGAGAAGATAGACAGATTGATAGAGCGGACGAGAAATGCAGGTGCAGAAATCGTTTCGAACTTGAAGACCGGAAGTGCATCCTGTGCACCTGCAGCCTCGGTTGCAGAGATGGTTGAGGCTATAGTGAGAAATGACCACAGGATTATGTGCTGCCCTGCTTATCTAAACGGTGAGTATGGACACAAAGATATCTGTCTCGGTGTTCCAGTACAATTGGGAGTCAAAGGGATAGAAAAAGTCATTGAACTCGAACTTACCTTAAAGGAGAAAGAAGCATTCGATCACTCTGCTTCAGTGGTCAGAAATGCGATCAATACCTTTGAATTTGAAGAGGAGAAAGAAAAGAAGAAATAGGGGGTTGTAGCATGAAAAAGACAAGTATCATCGGTAGTGGAAATGTTGGTGCCTCAACTGCACTCTATATAGCAGAGAAGAAATTTACTGATATCTTGCTGGTAGATATTGTTGAAGGACTCGCGGAGGGTAGAGCGCTGGACGCGATTGAGGCATCTCCAGTAAGAGGTTATAACACCAGGATTGATGGAACAGACGATTTTTCCAGAATTACCAACTCTGATGTGGTGATAGTAACTGCGGGTCAGCCGAGGAAACCGGGGATGTCGAGGGCGGACCTTCTGGCCGTGAACAGCAAAATTATTAAATCGGTCTCAGAACAGATAGCCCGCTATGCACCCAATGCCATCATTGTTATGGTGACAAATCCTCTCGATGTCATGTGTTATGTGGCACTGAAGATTACTGGTTTTGCACTTAAAAGAGTCGTTGGTATGGCAGGAGTGCTCGATTCTACACGGTTCAGATATTTCCTTGCAAATGAACTAAAAGTCAGTGTGGCAAATACTACAGCAATGGTCTTAGGAGGGCATGGGGATTCGATGGTTCCACTTCCCAGATACTCGACGGTCTGCGGTGTTCCCATACTTGAACTGATATCGAAGGATAAACTCGATAAATTGATAGAACGGACGAGAAAAGGAGGAGCAGAGATAGTATCCTATCTAAAGACAGGCAGCGCATTCTGGGCACCTGCAGCATCGGTTGCCGAGATGGTAGAATCTATTATTCTCGATAAGAAACGTATTCTTCCCTGTTCAGCCTATCTTAGAGGAGAATACGGTATAGAGGGTCTTTTTGTAGGGGTGCCGGTGAAACTCGGAAAAAACGGTGTTGAGGAGATAATCGAACTCAACCTCACACCAGACGAGAAAGAAGCCCTCCATAACTCGGCTTCCTCGGTAAAAAGTATCATCGAACAATTAGAAGAGCAGAGAATTTTTTAATCTATAGTGAAAGTATAAACTACAAGGTTAGCACAAGGAACTAATAAACAGGGGGTTTCTTTTTTCTTATGAGAATAGAGATACCATACGGAAGAGAAGAAGTGACGGTCTTCATTTCAGATGAAAGTCTTGGCGAGATGGTCTATCCAAACGAGGTGGAGATTAAGGATGAGAGAGAAACACTCGAGTATGCTTTGAATAACCCTGTTGCATCGAAATCTTTTACAGAATTTCTCAAGGATGCGAAGGATGTGCTCTTCATCGTCAATGATGCCACTCGTCCCACCCCTACAGCGAAAGTTCTGGATATAATCTATCATCAGATAAAAGATAAGAATATTAAATTCATCGTAGCCACCGGTGTTCACCGTGCACCAACAGAAGAAGAATATCTCGAAATTTTTGGAGACCTCCACGATGAGTTAAAAGATAGAATCTACTGTCACGATGCCAGAAAAGAAGAGGATATGGTTCATATAGGAACATCCAAGAACGGAACGGAGATGTGGGTCAATCGGATGGGTGTTGAGGCACATAAGATTGTGATCATCGGCTCTGTAGAACCGCACTACTTTGCTGGCTATACTGGTGGCAGAAAGTCGTTCCTTCCTGGAATAGCATCTTATAAGACAATCGAACAGAATCACAAGCACGCTCTGAAATCGAGTGCAAGTGCACTTGCTCTTGAAGGTAACCCTGTTCATGAAGATATGGAGGATGCTATTCAGACGATAAAAGATAAAGAGATATTTTCAATTATGACTGTGCTCGACAGAGATGAGAGGATATATGCCGCCATTGCTGGAGATATTTCCGAATCATTCAAATCTGCTATTCCAAAGGCACATGAAGTCTTTTCTGTCGAGATAAAGGAGAAGGCGGATATTGTGGTAGCGGTAGCCACTTATCCTATGGACATCGACCTCTACCAGTCCCAGAAGGCACTGGATAATGCGAAACTTGCATTGAATGATAATGGTATTCTGATACTCGTCTCCAGATGCAGAAAGGGGGTCGGAGATGAAACATTTGTTGACCTGCTCTCATCTTCAAGGGACCCTCAGGATGCGCTTGATAAAATTGATAGAGGCTATAAACTCGGTTATCATAAAGCAGCCAAGATCGCCGAGATAGCAAGATGGGCACAGATGTGGGCGGTTACCGGTATTGAGCCCAATCTTCTCAAATCCATCTTCATAAAACCTGTTTCTACCATTCAGGAGGCGATAAACTCCGCTTTGGAAGAGAAAGGAAGAGAGAAAATCTTGTTTATGATGAATGCCAGTCTAACTGTGCCAAAGCTCCGTAAAAGATTGATACACAGAACCAAAAAGTTTATATATACCATCAGATGGGAGAAAGAATTTACTACTACTCTGTTTGAAGATATCGATAAAATACCTGCGGAAAAGAAGGAAGAGGAGGAGATACTTGCTTCTCTTCTGGAAAGTAGATAGCAGACCATTGTGAAATACAAAGATTCAGGTGTTGATATAGATGCTGCAAATGAGGCACTCGAGAGGATAAAAGGGTATGTTAAATCAACATTGAATAAAAATGTCTTAGCAGGGATTGGCTCATTTGGCGCACTCTATAAATTCGATAAAAGTGAGGTCTTGGTTTCAAGTGTGGACAGTGTTGGGACGAAACTGAAAGTCGCATTTATGCTGGACAGTCACGATACGGTTGGGCAGGATTTAGTGAACCACTGCGTGAACGATATTCTATGTCAGGGTGCAGAACCACTCTTCTTTATGGACTATATAGCAACTGGCGTAGTAAAACCCGATGTAGTCGAAGAGATAGTTAAGGGTTTAACCATTGGATGTAAAAATGTCAGCATACCCCTGATAGGTGGCGAGACGGCAGAACTTCCGGGTTTCTATAAAGAAGGTGAATACGATTTGACCGGGTTCATAGTAGGTAGAGTTGCTCAAAAGGCCATTATAGACGGCAGTAAAATCAAAACAGGCGATGTGATAGTTGGTTTCCCTTCTTCTGGATTACACACAAACGGATACTCCTTAGCAAGAAAGATAATCTTCGAAGTCTGTGGATTAAAAGTCTCGGATAGGGTTTCAGAATTTAACAGAAGAGTTGGAGAGGAACTTCTACAAATACACCGTTGTTACTTGCACACTGTTTTGCCACTCGTTAAAAGATTCAACCTAACGGGTATCGCCCATATAACGGGTGGTGGATTTTTCGATAACATAAAACGCATCCTACCTGAAGGGAAGACGGCAGAGATAGATGTGAGTAAATGGAAAGTGCCGCCAATCTTTAAATTTTTACAGAGGGAAGGAGAGATAGAATTCAAAGAGATGTACAGAACTTTCAATATGGGGATAGGCATGGTGATAATCGTTCCGAAAAATGAGATTAACTCTATCGAAAGGTATCTGAAAAGAAAAAAAGAAAAATTCTACACCATAGGAGAGATAAAAAAAGGAAGGAAGGAAGTAAAATTAGTTAGCTGAGATTATGGTATTGAAAAATACGATTATCTTTCTTCTCATTGTAATATTAACAGGTTGTCGTAAGGGCAATCAAGAGATAGAAGATGGTAAAGTAGGTGGAACCTCTGTGGTTGCCCAAAACAAAAATCGTATTCAAACCCAAAGGGCAGGCACAAGGTCTGCCCCTACTATCTGGGTGAAGGGGATACCTGTCAAAATAGAAATCAGCGACACACCAGAAAAAAGGATGAAGGGATTGATGGGAAGAGAGAGACTGGAATGGGATAGCGGTATGCTATTTGTCTTTGAATATGAACAACATCTATCCTTCTGGATGCGTAATACTCGTATACCTTTATCTATTGCTTTCATAGACCAAAGTGGTATTATCGTTGATATGGTTGATATGGCACCTGATGATACATCCAGTTATGTTTCGAAACATTCTGCTATCTATACATTGGAGATGAATTGTGGATGGTTTGAGAAGAACAAAGTGAGAATAGGCGATAAGGTCTCATTTAGATGACTGTGATTCAGACAGTAGACACTGATTTACACTGATGTGCACAGATTAATATGATAAATGAAAAATGAAAATTTATCTTTTTTGAATTTTCATTTTGGAATTTGACATTCGTAGACTATCGTCTATCTGTGGTAATCAGTGTCTGGATTACTTTAAATGAAAGAAGTTATTGATATTGAAACTGCATTAGAGAAAGTTATTGCGAAAAACGGAAGGTATAAAATTGATGCTTACATCTTCCTCTACTCCGCTCTAACATATACCCAGAAGAAATTTAAAAAGCCAAAACATGTAACAGGGAAAGAATTGCTGGAAGGGATAAAGGAACTGGCTATAGAAAATTATGGACCAACCGCAAAACTCGTCTTCGATGAGTGGGGGGTAAAGAAGACAGACGATTGGGGTGAGATAGTATTCAACCTGGTCAATGCAAAACTGCTCGGAAAGACAGAGGAAGATACAATAGAAGATTTCAAGGCGGTCTATGATTTTGAAGAAATTTTCGTCCACAAATACAAATACGGAAAAAAAATAAAAGGTGTTAATTCTTGACAATTAACTTTAACTCACCACGGAGACACAGAGAACAACGAACGGTCTGAGGACCGTTCACTACCTTTTTAAATTGGTGTCGGGCATTGAAAGTTTCGACCAAATGGCTGAAAGCCATTTGCCTTACAAATAAAAGTCAGAAGGATGAGAT
>Ga0114921_10000168_pt1 | contig 26998 bp, 20 predicted proteins | sample BentaG_FD_87016 | JGI IMG/M metagenome (GOLD analysis project Ga0114921, IMG submission 87016) | Deep subsurface microbial communities from South Atlantic Ocean to uncover new lineages of life (NeLLi) - Benguela_00093 metaG | ecosystem: Environmental > Aquatic > Marine > Oceanic > Sediment ... | reverse complement strand
GAGGTATGGCTGGCGCCCTTGGTCTGAAACTTGCGGGCGAACTTGCCCTCCGACTCGGCCCGGGCGATGATCGCGTCCACCTGGTCCGGCGGACCGCCGATAACGGTCTGGGTGGGCGCGGCGTACACGCACACCTCCAGGTCACCGAAGTCTTCCGTTTCCTTGAACACAGTCTCGATCTCTTCGGCGGAGTACTCCACCAAGGCCATCAGCCTGATGTACTCGCCGAAGAGCATCGCCTCGCCCTCACCCATCAGGTGGGAGCGCGAGCAGATCGTTCGGGTGGCGTCGGCCAGCGACAGCCCTCCTGCAAAGTAGGCGGCCGCCGCCTCCCTCAGGGACTGGCCCACCACCGCTCCAGGTTTCGCGCCGTGGGCCTTGAGTAGCTCCCCGAGCGCGACCTGAATCGCGAAGATGGTGACCTGCGTGGTCTCGATGCCGTAATCCTTCGAGTCGTCGAGGATCAACTCGACGACGGAATAGCCGAGCTCGTCCTGGACCAGGGAATCGACCCTGTTCATCCACTGGGCGAACGTGTCATCGCGCAGATACAGGCTTTTGGCCATCTTCCGGTGCTGGGCACCGAAACCGGCCAGCACCCACACCGGGCCGTTGGTCACCGGGCCGTCAGCGGTGAGCACGATCGGGCTCGGCTTGCCGTCTGCGAGGTTGCGCAGACCCTTGATCGCCTCGTCGTGGTCGTGCGCCAGCACCACCGCGCGGGAGCGGCCGTGGTTACGTCGCGACAGCGAACGCCCGATGGACTCCAGCGACGCAGAACGACCTTCCGGGCTGTCGATCCAGTCCGCGAGCTCGGCGGCGGCGGCCTTCTTCCGGGAGGTCAGAAATCCGGAAACGGCGAGCGGCACGATCTTCGCGGCGGGCGCCCCGTCTGCTGCGGCCTCCGCGCTCTCGAGTTCCTCGCGGGCGACTTCCAGCAGGCGCAGCGCTTCATCGGTCAGCCCGGGTAGTTCGGGTTCGTCGTCGGGGGGCCCGGGGGGCGCGTCCAGAGCGTCGTACCCATCGGCGTCCCCATCATCGGCGTCACTCTCGTCGACGAATTCGCCGTACTCGTCCATCCGCACCCCGCCCACATACACGGCAGCGGCGTCAGGGGTAGCCGAGGTGGCCACCGCGACTTCGGGTTCCAGCTCAGGTTCGACCAGGTCACTGGGCAACACCTCGCGCAGCACCAGGTGTGCGTTGGCGCCGCCGAACCCGAAACCGGACACCCCGGCGACAGCCTTGCCGCTGTAACGGGGCCAATCGGTGACGGCATCGGCGACCTTGAGGTGTTCCCTGTCGAAGTCGATGTAGGGGTTCGGGCCGGTGTAGTTGATCGACGGCGGGATCTTGTCGTTGCGCAGTGCCAGTGTCATCTTGGCCAGGCTTGCCGCTCCCGCAGCCGACTCCAGATGCCCCACATTGGATTTCACCGCGCCCAGCAGAGCCGGCTTGTCATCGGCACGGCCCCGTCCGATGACGCGGCCCAGAGCGTCGGCTTCGATCGGGTCACCGAGTATCGTCCCGGTGCCGTGTGCCTCGACGTAGTCCACCGTTCGGGGATCGATTCCGGCGTCCTTGTAGGCCTTGCGCAGCACCGCTTCCTGTGCGTCCGGATTGGGCGCGAGCAGGCCGTTGGACCGGCCGTCGTGGTTGACCGCGCTGCCGGCGATGACCGCAAGTATCTCGTCCTTGTCGCGGCGGGCGTCGGCCAGTCGCTTGAGCACCAGCATGCCGCCGCCCTCGGAGCGGGCGTACCCGTCGGCGTCCTGCGAGAACGACTTGATCCGGCCGTCCGGCGCCAACACACCGCCGACCTCGTCGAACCCGACCGTCACCATCGGGGTGATCAGCGCGTTGACGCCACCGGCGATCACCACATCCGCTTCTCCGGCACGCAGTGCCTTGACGCCCTCATGGGTGGCGACCAGTGACGATGAGCAGGCTGTGTCGATGGTCATCGACGGACCGCGGAAATCGTAGAAGTACGAAACCCGGTTGGCGATGATGGAGCTCGCGCCGCCGGTGATGGCGTAGGGATGGGCGACCGACGGGTCCGAAACGGCCAGAAACGTATAGTCGTTCGTCGAACTACCGACGTACACACCGACGCTCTGCCCGCGCAGGCTGGACGCCGGAATCCGGGCCTGCTCCAACGCTTCCCACGTCAGTTCCAACGCCATTCGCTGTTGTGGATCGACGTTGTCGGCTTCCATCTTCGACAGCGCGAAGAACTCGGAGTCAAAGCCCTTGATATCTGCGAGGTAACCACCGCGGGTGTGCGCCTTGGCGACCCGCTCGGCGATACGCGGCTCCTCCAGAAACTCCGACCACCGCCCCTCCGGCAGGTCGGTGATCGCGTCACGTCCCTCGAGCAGGGCGGCCCACATTTCCTCGGGAGTGCTCATGTCCCCCGGGAAGCGGGTGGCCACGCCCACGATCGCGATGTTGAGCCGGCCGTCCTCGACTTCGTCTGTATGGCGCGACCAGTCCGTATCGGCACCATCGGCGCCGTCATCCTCGGGTTCGCCCTCAACGATCACCGTGGCCAGCGCTTCGATGGTCGGATGCCGGAAAGCGACCGTGGCGGTCAACGTGACCCCGGTGAGATCCTCGATGTCGCCGGCCATGGCCACGGCGTCGCGCGAGGACAGACCCAACTCGACCATCGGTGTCGATTCACTGATCGAATCGGGTGCCTGAGCGGTAGCGCTGCCGATCCAGTTGCGCAGCCATTGGCGCATCTCGGCCACAGTGATGTCCGGACCGATGTCCGGAGATTCTTGTGCTTCAGCCATATTCACATAACCTCACGATCGACACGCGGGCAAGGGCCCCCGTTGCCGTTGCTGTAGTTGAGCGCCGTTGCTGTAGTCGAGTTTCAGTCCTTCTCATCCGGGAAGGCGTTGACCACCTTGCCGCTACGCAGGCTGCCGTCCAGATAGGTCGACCGGCAGGCCCGCCGGCCGATCTTGCCGCTCGACGTTCTCGGGATCGCGCCGGCCGGAGTCAGCATGACGTCGCGCACCGTCACGCCGTGGCGCACCGCGATCGCGGCACGGATGTCGTCGGCGATCGGGCCCATGTCGAGTTTGTGCGAACCGGGCGCCCGCTCACCGACGATGACCAGCTGTTCGGAGGTGTCCTCGGGGTCGCGCTTGAGGCCTGCGTGCGCGTTGTCGAACACCTCGTCGGGAAGCTGATTGGCCGGCACCGAGAACGCGGCCACGAACCCCGCCCGCAGCGCCTTGGTCGCTTCCTGTGCGGAGTACTCCAAGTCCTGCGGATAGTGGTTGCGGCCGTCGATGATCACCAGATCCTTCACCCGGCCGGTGATGTAGAGCTCGCCGTCGTGATAAGCGCCGTAGTCGCCGGTGCGCACCCAGGTGGCGTCGTCGTCGGTACGCTCGGCATGCGACGGGCTGGTGCGCGATTTGAGGATGTTGTGAAAGGTCGCGGCGGTCTCTTCGGGCTTGTTCCAATAACCGAGGCCCATGTTCTGGCCGCTAATCCAGATCTCACCGATCTGACCATCGGGCAACTCGGAGGCCGACTCGGCATCGACGATGACCGCCCATTCAGCCACCCCGACCTGTCCGGCCGAGGCCTGTGCGACCGCACTCGGCGAGTCGGGCGGCACCTCGACGAAGCGGTGGTTGTTGAGCTGCTCCCTATCGACGGTGACGATTTTCAGCTGCTCGTTGAAATGGGTCGACGAGACGAACAACGTAGCCTCGGCCAGCCCGTAGGACGGCTTGATCGCCTGCGGGCGGAAACCGTAGGGCCCGAACGCCTCGTTGAAGTTTCGCACTGTGGCCGCCGAGATCGGCTCGCTGCCATTGAGGAGAGCTTTGACGTTCGACAAATCCAGCGGCGGCTCGCCCTCCTTGGGGAGACCGCGTATCGCGGCGTGGTCGAACGCGAAGTTCGGTGCGGGGGAGATGACGCCGCCGGTGTCATCGGGCTTGCGGGCCATCTCGCGAATCCAGCGACTCGGCCGTCGGACGAATGCAGCGGGGGTCATGAACGAAATGTAATGACCGATCACCGTAGGCAGCAGAACCGTGACCAACCCCATGTCATGGAAGAACGGCAGCCACGAAACCCCGCGGTCACCTTCTTCGCCCTGCAACGCCTCGATGATCTGCACCACGTTGGTCGCAAGATTCACATGGGTGATCTCCACGCCGGTCGGGATGCGCGTGGATCCGGAGGTGTACTGCAGGTAGGCGATGGTGTCGAGCTCCACATCGACCGGCTCCCAGGTGGCGCCGACCTCGTCGGGCACCGCGTCCACGGCGATCACCCGCGGCCGCTCCTGGGCCGGACGGCCCCGGAAGAACTTGCGGACTCCCTCGGCCGATTCTGTGGTGGTGAGGATCGTGGACGGGCTGCAGTCGTCGAGCACGGCATGCAGGCGGCCGACGTGACCGGGCTCGGACGGGTCGAACAGCGGCACCGCGATGCGGCCGGAGTACAACGTGCCGAAGAACGCGACGAGGTAGTCGAGGCTCTGCGGGCACAGGATGGCCACGCGGTCGCCCGGCTCGGTGACCTGCTGCAACCGGGCCCCGATCGCCCGGTTGCGGGCACCGAAGTCGGCCCAGCTCAGATCGCGCTCGACACCGTCGCGCTCGGTCGAGAAATCCACGAAGCGGTAGGCGAGCTTGTCCCCACGAACCTTCGCCCATCGTTCGACGTGCTTGACCAGGCTCCCGTTGTCGGGGAACTTGATCAGTCCGTCCTTGATGAACGGGTTATGGAAGGCCATATGTCACAAACTCCAATCGAACGGGATCGGTGATCCCGGCCCGAAGATCGTACCGGGCAGAAGACTTCTCGCACTTCAGCCGCCGGGACAACGCTCTTAGATTTTCCTTAATGTTAGGCGACACCCCCACCAGTGCCAAATCAACCCGGTCACGGCTCAGCCATGTTTTGGCTGCGGAGAGTTATCGATCAGACCCTGCGCCCAGTTCAGTGTCCACTGCGTCGCGGGCAGACCGTCGAGATTCCAGAAATCCGGCGTTGCGTACATCGCGTGCACCGGCTGACCCGCTCCACCGCTGAGCACATCCAGCGTCTTGGGCAACTCGATGATGTTGAACGCCGATTCCGGCGCGGCGCAGATCAGATCGCCGGGCGCGCAGATCTCGTAGGTGCGGTTGTCGAGCATCCCGAACCCACCCGGGCGCGGACCCGACATCGTCAGACCAAGCGCCGAGAGCGTGGGTATCTCGTGCAGCGTGATCTCCGCCCCCTGGCCTTCGGCGTTGGGGCCGACTTCCTGACCGACACTCGCCTGGCGGCGGCCATCGGCGATGAGCATCACACCCAGCACCAGATCCTGGTCGACGGGCCCACGTCCGTTGCCGACGTCGCTGGCGATGTCCCCGGCGATCACAGCACCCTGCGAGAACCCGACCAGGACATAGCTGGTCAAAGGGCAACGATTGTTCATGTCTTTCATCGCCTGCGTCGCCGCACGAGTGCCCTCGGCGCGGCTGTCGTTGTAGGACATCTGCCGGTCCGACGACAGCGGGTTGTGGAACTGCGCGGTATAGGGAACGGTGAACACCTCAAGGCGGTCCGAGCCGAACTGCTGACGAATCGGGTTCGTGACGTTGAGCAGCAGTGCGGCCGGAAACTGCACGGGGTTGAACGGGTCGAGCTGTACCGAAGACTCCCAGGTGCCGGGAATCGAGATCAGCTGGACGTCCGGGCAACTGGCGTCCTGGAAGTCTGGACGTGGTTTCTTCATTCCAGGCACGACGGACGTCGGCGGGACCGCACTGGGCGGGATGGCGGTCGACGGAGTGTCGGGCCTCCGTAGCACCACGACCACGATCGCCACCACCAGCACCACGACAAGGCCCACCGCCCCGGCAGCGGACAACGCGAGAATTCGGTGGCGCTTCCGCCGGTTGGTCTTGGCCATCAAGTTGTTGCGCTCCTGAGTATTCGTGCGCCTGCTAGCAGAGCCGGCCTGTCGCTATCCGGATGTAGTCGGAGGTTGCGGAGCGCAGCTCACCCGGCGACGGCTCCATCAACCGCAGACCATCGCGGTTGTCGGATTCGGCGAAGTCGTCGCGTACCAGCGGCTCCACGAAGTCCCACACCGCTTGGTCGGTGTGACTTGCCGCACGCGCCTGACACACGTAGGAACCGATACTCAGCGCAGTCAATTCACTGGACGGCGTAACACCGGCGACTTTCAGCGCTTCGAGGTAGGCGCGTTGGCGCGGGGTGACGACCAGGGCATGGGACGGAGACCCTGACTGCGAAGGACCCGCGACCTGGGCGCTGGACTGGCCCTGCGCCGTGGCGGTCTCCAGCTGCGGCCCCAGGCCCACCACCATCTCGTCGCTCGGCGAACACCCCGTCAGCCATCCCGCAGACGAAGCCAGGAGCAGGGACACCCCTGTCATTCCTGCCATCGCCGATCTTGATCCGTGCTGCACTCCTCCACGGTACCGGCTGCCCGCCGGGCGCCTCCCATACCGAGAGCGCCTACCTGATGGTCGCAACCAAATCGCCCGACATCGCGGCCAGCTGCCCGCTCCATGTACCCCAGTCGTGGTTGCCCCCGGCCGGGATGGCCAAGTGGGCATTGCCCCCGCCGATGCCGCGGTATTGCTGAATGTAGCGACGGTTGCTGCCCTGGGCCTGGGCGCAGTAGTTGATCATCGCCGGCGGGTCGGTGCAAGTTGTGGCAGCGGGGCTGAACACCCAGAGCCTGGTGTTGTTGTCCACCACCTTCTGAACATGCACCTCGGGGTCACGGTACTTCCAACGACCGAACTGTGCCGGACCATACATGTTCTGGGTGTCGACACCGCCGAACTGCATGAGCCCGGCGGTGATCGCACCATTCATCGTGGTCCGCGACGGTGTGAGGAACCCCGACAGCGACCCGGCGAACCGGTAGCGGTTGGGGTAGAAGGCCGCCATGGTCAGCGCACCGGTGCCACCCTGCGCGGCGCCGACGATGCCGTGCCCGCCGGGGGCCAACCCCTTGTTGGCGGACAACCAGTTGGGCAGCTCGTCGGCCAGGAAGGTCTCCCACTGCTTGCTGCCGTCCCGCTCCCAGTTCGTGTACATGCTCCACGCGCCACCGGCAGGGGCAGCCACCGAGATGCCCAGCCCTGCGAGCGTGTTCATGGCGTTGCCCGCGGTCACCCAGTTGCTGACTTCGGGTCCGGCGTTGAACGCGTCGAGCAGCACGACGGCGTGGGGTCCACCGCCCTGGAAGGCGACGGGAATGTCGCGGCCCATCGCCCCCGACGGCACCATCAGGTACTCGACGCCCTGTGCGTTGGCGTTCGGCGCGCCGGGAGTCCACCGCTCCGGGGACACCACACCCACCGACCACAGCGCCACAGCCAGCACTGCGGCCGCGATCATTCGAGTCAAAGCACGCATAGAGCCCACCCCATTCTTTCGCCCATCCTCTGCACTGCTTGCGCGCCGGTGTCGCGCGTCGCTATCTCGCGTCGCCTGTCCGGCCTACCGCAAGGTAGTGAATCACATCACCGCGACCGAACGGGGCTAAAGCGATCGACGGCGGTGACCCCCGGGAGGGGATCACCGCCGTCGGTGTCGCGCTTGTGGCCGTGCTTGTGCCGTCCCGGTAGCCCGGGCCTAGCCGCCGTTCGCCGCAGCGTCGACCGCTTCAGCCGGCGCGGGCGGAGCCGACGGCTGCGGCACCGCACCGAGCACCCGCTGGATGTCGGGCTTCATCTGCTGAAGCTGCTGGCCCCAGTAACCCCAGCTGTGGGTGCCGTTGGACGGGAAGTTGAACACACCGTTCCTGCCACCGGCGGCGATGTACTCCTCCTGGAAGGTCTTGTTCGTGCGCAACGTGAAGCCCTCGAGGAACTTGGCGTTGAACAGGTTGCCGGAGCTGGAGCCCGCGTCGAGCTCGGAGGGCTTGCCGTTGCCGCAGAACACCCAGATCCGGGTGTCGTTGGCCACCAGCTTGGCGATGTTGACCATCGGGTCGTTTCGCTCCCACGCACTGTCGGGATCCTCGGTCTTGCCCCACATGTCGTCGGCGTCGTAGCCGCCCGCATCACCCATCGAGATGTTGACCAGCATGGGCCACCAGCCCTCGGACAGGTTCAGGAAGCCCGACAGCGAGCCCGCGTACTGGAACTGATTGGGGTGGTAGATGGCCAGCGTCATCGCGGTCGAACCTGCCATGGACAGGCCGACTGCGGCGTTGCGGGTCGGGTCGACACCCTTGTTGGCGGCCAGGTAGGCAGGCAACTCCTTGGTGAGGAATGTCTCCCATTTGTAGGTGCTGCAACCCGCGTCGCCACAAGCGGGCTTGTACCAGTCGCTGTAGAAGCTGGACTGTCCACCGACGGGCATGATCACCGCGAGACCGGAGTCGAGGTACCACTCGAACGCCGGGGTGTTGATGTCCCAACCGTTGAAGTCATCCTGAGCGCGCAGACCGTCGAGCAGGTAGACGCCGGGCGCGTTAGGGCCGCCGCTCTGGAACTGGACCTTGATGTCCTTGCCCATCCCGGCAGAGGGAACCATCAAGTACTCCACCGGCAGACCCGGACGGGAGAAAGCCCCCGCAGTCGCCGATCCGCCGAAGGCGCCGATCAGGCCCGGTATCACGGCCGCGGCAAGGGCTGCCACCGTGAGCCGACGCCCCAGAGTTTTGGCTGCGCCACGCAGCCCCGGAAAGAGCTTCATGCTTTGTTTAGTCACGGGCAGTCAATCCAATCTTTCGAAAAACAACAACGGACCAGCTGAAATAGTCCTCGTATCGGCTTCGTTGCCTGATCAGTGGACCACCGCTTTGTGGTGTTCTCTGTTCGCCGCGAACCTGCTTGTGGTCCCGACACATGTCTTATCTGACTGACATGGCTACAGCGTTACAAAAGCAGATGACCCTACCCGCCAGCAAATCGCCTGCGGATCAGGGGCCCGTCGGGGGTATCCCAGTATAGGGCGGGTTCACCGGCTCCGGCACCGGCAGGCCACACCGCGCGAGCTCGTACAACGGCACCCTGTCGATGCGGTATTGGGTGAACTGCACGGAACGCCACAGGTTCGACAGGAACCGCCCGAACCCCATCGGCGCCCGGATCCCAGCCATCACCGCCTCGGTTTCGGGGCACTTCAGCGCTGCCTCCGCCTGCCTGATCCAGTCCTCGTCCAGATATGCCGGGATGTATAGATCCGTCTTCAGGAATGGACCCTCGGCTACCGCCCAGTCCGGGAACAGATTCTTGTCATGTCCGATTCGGCCGTTCTCGATCCGCGCGGTGTGGGCTGCCAGTGGGTTAGCCAGACCTATCTGGTCGATCACCCTGACATTGAGGCCGACGTTCATTCCCAGCATGCCAAGATTGGTGAAAAAGACTGTGTGAGGACCACTTCGGGACTGAGTGGATACCGGTGGGGCACCCGGTGGCGGGGGGATCGCCGGCACCACATCCCACATGTCATAGTTGCCCCCGGGTAACAGCAGCGCGCCGTCCGGGGTGTTCTGGATGGCGGCCACGGCGGCGCGCATCCGTGGGTAGTCGAGGTAATCCGCGGCGGTCAACGGGTGCGCATAACCGGTGGCCTGCGCGTAGAAACGCCGTTCGTCGACGATGCCCGAAGAGGTCACCCGGGTGGCGTCTGCGCCCATCCCCGGCGAATTGGCCGCCCACAACGCCCAGCCCGCCACCGCCAACCACAGCATGCTGGTGGCGCCCGCATAGAGGTAGCCCGCTCCCCGGGCCATCCGCGACCTCTCCGGCAGCATGAGCGGGATGACCGCAACGGGCGCCAACAGACAGAACATCGGCGTCAACAACACCCGGCCATGCATGAAGTCGCCACCCTGACGGATCCAGTAGACCCCCTGCAGGAAACCGCTGAACAGCATGAACGCCACGACGGCGGTGGGGCTCTGCACCGCTCTGGCCTGCCATCGGGACCCCGATGGCGTTCGCCGGTCGACCGACGACGGCCGACCTCGCAGCAACATCACCATGACCGCCAGGCCGACAATTAGAATCGCCGGGGCCCACAGCAGGTAGGGCTGGTTGAAGTTGGCGAGGTAGACGAAACCCTGCTGCCACTTGGACCCAGAGGCATCCTTGGCCAACGCGGTTCCCGGGAACAACAGGCCGTAGTAGCCCATCCGGAAGATCTGATAGGCCACCGGAAGCAGGCCGCCCGCGCCGACGATCAACGCACGCCGCCGCCAATCGGGTGCCGCAACCAGCATCATGATCAGTGCCAGGCCGCCGATGAGCGCCAGTTCCGGCCGCACCAGCACGCTCAGCCCGGCAACCGCTGCCAATGCAGAGTCGAAGGTCCGCGAGGTTCCCGAAGTCCGGAGCGGTGCCTGCGACCAGCAGACCATCATCCACCACAGCAGGCCCAGATACGCCAGCACCAAACCGTTCTCGAGACCGGAAGTGGCGAAGTCCCGGGCCGGCGGAACCGCGATGTAGACCAGTGCGCCGGCGGGCAGTAACAGCGCGCGCCGGCCCACCAGACTGGGCGCGTACAACCGTGCGGCCCCCAGCATGACCAGTGCTACGCCGAGCACGCTGAGCACCAGCGCCAACACCAACGCGACGTACTCGAGCCTGACGGGACCACCGACCACCCCACCGAAGTACACCAGGTACGACCACGCCGTGGAGGTGTTGGCCTCCACCCTCTCCCCGGCATTGAAGACGGGGCCGTTGCCCGCCAACAGGTTTCGCACCGTACGCAACACGATCAATCCATCGTCGGCGATCCAGCGACGTTGCCAGGCGCCCCAGCCGAACAGCACGGCCACCACGGCGAGGCTCACCCAGAGGCTGATACGAGCCGAGGCGTCGTAGGGAAAGGCGGGCCAGCGCGCGAGCCGGCCCGCCAGAGTGGCAGTCGGCCGGTCAGCCGAGGAAGACTGCGGCACCGATGGTTCCGATCCAGGCGAGCGCCAACAACTGCAGTACGCGGTCCTTGAGCGCGATCTCCTCGGGCTCGCCTGCCATCCCGCCATCGACGTCGACGGCGTAACGCAGAATCGCGATCGTGAAGGGCACCATGGAGATCACGAACCAGGACGTACCGCCGGTCTCATCGCGCTCGAAGGCCCACAGTCCGTAGCACAGCACCAGCGCCGTCGCCGACAGCGTCCACACGAAACGCAGATACGAGCTTGTGTAACTCTCCAGCGATTTGCGAATTTTGGCACCGGTCATCTCGGCGAGTTGCAGCTCGGCGTAGCGTTTTCCAGCCGCCATGAACAGCGATCCGAACGCCATCATCATCAGGAACCATTGCGAAAGCGGCACTTCCGCCGCAACGCCGCCGGCGATCGCCCGGATCAGAAAACCCGACGACACGATGCAGATGTCGATGACCGGCTGGTGCTTGAGCCCGAAACAGTAGGCCAGTTGGATGCCGATGTAGACGACCATCACCACTGCCAGGTTGGGCGTGACCAGCCACGAGATCGCCAGTGACGCAGCCCCCAACACGCCCGCCAGCCAGTAGGCCAGCCACTCCGGCACCACTCCGGCCGCGATCGGGCGGTACCGTTTGGTCGGATGAGCGCGGTCGGCCTCGACGTCACGCGCGTCATTGACCAGGTAGACCGCCGACGCGGCCAGACTGAACACGACGAACGCCAGGAGTACCTTGACCAGCACTTCGCGGTAGTCGTAGGCGTAACGGTCGTCGCCCAGCGCGGCCACCGGAGCGGCGAAGACCAATACGTTCTTCACCCATTGGCGGGGTCGAAGCGCCCTGACGATTCCTGCGGGCAGACTCTTGGGAGGACCGGCGGTCGAGCCCGCGTCCTGGCCGACCTCGGATGCGCTCATGGCCATCTACTCATCACGGTGGGCACCCTATCTCCGACCCGGTCAGCCACCCCGTCGACCACCTTGCCGACTACTTTGGCCACAACCGCCCCGACGGCGATACCGGCCAACACATCGCTGGGATAATGGACACCGAGAACCAGGCGGGACATGGCCATCGGCGGGACCACCAACACGGGCAGCGCCAGGCCGGTGGGCCGGGCCAACAACATCGACGCCGCGGTCGTTGAGGTGGCGTGTGCGGAGGGAAAGCTCAGCCTGCTCGGCGTGCGGACGTTGACCGCTATCGCCGGGTGGTGCGGGCGTGGACGGCGCACCACCCGTTTGATCACGACCGCACAGGCATGGGCCAGGAATGCGCCCGCACCCGCAGCCAGGTAGTCCCGGCGGCGACTCGGAAAGACCAGCGCACCGGCCGCGGCGAGCATCATCCAACCGATGCTGTGTTCACCGAAGTGAGACAGCCCCCGGGCACCGGCCAACACTCCGGGCCGGCCGGCAAGCGCCGACTGCACGGCCACCAGTGCCAGGTCTTCACCTTCGGGCGGCACTTCCTCCTCGATCATCGCTGGATCAACCATTACGGGATTCCACATCAGGGGATAGCGCGACTCGCCGCTCGCCGGCGTCCAGCACAGTCTGCCACCGCTGCTTGCTGGTCAGCGCCGGTAATGCGTCGCGGTACACCCGGCGCATACGGTTGAACCTGCGGGCCAGCTGCACGTGCTGACGCAGGGAGGTACCCAGCAGGTCGAACATCTTCGCTCGGTCCCGCTGCCGGTAGACCACGCCGCGGCCGTCCGCGGTCGTCACGGTGACGCCGTCGACCTGGCAGAGCAGGAACCAGCGCGCGTCCTGGGTAGCGACGTTGAGCTCGGGCCGCCGATGATGGGTGGGGTCGTGCTCGGTGAGTTGATGAGCGACACCGCGCAGCACTCGAAGAGCGATGGCGGGCTTGGACGTCGGGAGCCTCAACTTCCTGCCGCCCCTACCCGAGGGTGGGGGCCACGCTGTCGCCGCCGGCAGCACCACGGCATCGGGGAAGTTCTCGCGCATCGCCCGCACATCGGGCAGCGCCGACTCCAGGATTGAGAAGATGTGATCCGGGCCCGCCAGGAAGTCTGCCATCGCCCTGTTCTGAATCGCTACTGTCGAATACTCAAGACACAGAAGGTGTTTCAGCGTGGCCTTGATCGACGAGCGCAGCAGGCCGGTGGTTTTGCCATTTCAGTGCATGGTGGCGACCACCAGCCGGTTGCGCAGGTGGAAATAGGCCTGCCAATCGATCGCGTCGTCTTTGTCGCTCCACGCCATGTGCCAGATCGCGACACCTGGAAGCGTCACGGTGCCGTAGCCGTGCTCGGCCGCACGCAACCCATAGTCGGCGTCGTCCCACTTGATGAACAACGGCAACGGCTGGCCCAACTCCTCGGCGACCTGCCGCGGAATCATGCACATCCACCATCCGTTGTAGTCGACGTCGATGCGGCGGTGCAGTTGCTTGCTGCGGTCCTCCTCGCCCACAAGCGGGTACTTGGCGAAGTTATGGTCGTACTCGGTATTGGGTGCGTTGGTCCACATGAAGTTGGCCTGATCGACGACCTCCCCCATCACGTGCAGGTGCGACGGCTCCTGCAGGTTCAGCATTTGGCCGCCGACCAGCGTCGGCGATTTGGCGAACCTGTTCATCGCCAGCGCTCGCAGCACCGAGTCCGGCTCGATTCGGATGTCGTCGTCCATGAACAGGATCTGGTCGCAGTCGGTGTTCTTCAGCGCCTCGTACATGACCCGGCTGTAGCCGCCGGATCCGCCTAGGTTGGGCTGGTTGTACACCGAGAGCCGGTCGCCCAGCGCGGCTGCGGCCGAGGCAAAGCCCGGGTGATCCTTGGCCTTGCTGGTCCCCTGGTCTGAGACGATCATCGCGCCGATCACCTCGTCCACCAAGGGGTCCGAGGTCAGCGCAGCCAGCGCGTTGACGCAATCAGAAGGCCGATTGAAGGTCGGGATACCGACGGCGATGTTGGCCCGGCCGGGCGCCGGCACCGATGCGTACCAGCCGGCACCGCACATCGTGACCGCCGTGTCGGTGGTGATGTCGAACCAGATCCAGCCACCGTCCTCGAAGGGATCCAGCTCGATCTCGAACTCCACCACCGCGGAGCCTCCCTGATCGCTGGAGAAGGAATCTCCGCTGACGGTGATGCGGGCGCCGGTGGCCTTGGTGCGGTAAACGTCCACGCGACCGCTTCCAGTCAGCTCCACTTGCAGCACCACCGACTTCAGTGTCGACCAGCGCCGCCAGTAACTGGCGGGGAAGGCGTTGAAATACGTGGCGAACGACACTTCGGACTCCGCACCGATCTCCAGTTCGGTGCGGGTCGGCGGGTGGGCGCGCCGGGAGTTGGTTTCCGACTCCTCGATATAGAGCTTTCGGACGTCGAGCGGCTCGCCCGGGCGCGGCAGGATGACGCGGGCCAGCAGGCTGACCGCCCGTGACTGTCCGGCCTCGAGCGCGCCGGACGGAATGTCACTCATGGTCCCCTACTTTCCTTGGCGGGTTCATATTTGGGTATCGACCAGCGGCGCGCCTTCGCGAAGATGCGGCACCAGGGTGTTGTCGAACATGTTCAGCGCGCTGGCGATCGCCATGTGCATGTCCAGGTATTGGTAGGTGCCGAGGCGGCCCCCGAACAGCACCTTCGACGAGGCCGTCTCCGCCAGTGCCCGCTTGCGATAGGCGCCGAGCACCGCGCGGTCAGCCTCGGTGTTGATCGGGTAGTACGGCTCGTCGTCATCGTCGGCGAACCGCGAGAACTCCCGCATGATCACCGTTTTGTCGGCTGGATATGCGCGTTCCGGGTGGAAGTGCCGGAACTCATGGATGCGCGTGTAGGGAACCCCGGGGTCGTTGTAGTTCATCACCGGAGTGCCCTGGAAGTCGCCTGTCGGCAGCACCTCGAGCTCGAAATCCAGTGTGCGCCAGCCCAAACGCCCCTCGGCGTAGTCGAAGTAGCGATCCAGCGGGCCGGTGTACACCACCGGGGCCGCCGGGTTGGCGGACCGCAACTGATCAGCGACATCGAACCAGTCGGTGTCGAGCCGCACCTCAATGCGGTCGTCGGCGGCCATGTTCTCCAGCCACGCCGTGTAGCCCTCGGCCGGTAAACCCTCGTAGGTGTCGTTGAAGTAGCGATTGTCAAAGGTATAGCGGACTGGCAGCCGACTGATGACGGAGGCCGGAAGCTCAGCGGGGTCGGTCTGCCACTGTTTGGCCGTGTAGCCCTTGACGAACGCTTCGTAGAGCGGTCTGCCGATCAGCGAGATGGCCTTCTCTTCCAGGTTCTGCGCATCGGCAGTATCAATTTCGCTCGCCTGGTCCTTGATCAGCGCACGCGCCTCATCGGGGGTAAAACACCGGCCGAAGAATTGGCTGACCAGGCCCAGGCCCATCGGAAACTGGTAGGCCTGCCCGTTGTGCAGCGCGAAGACGCGGTGCTGATACCCGGTGAACTCGGTGAACTGCCGGACGTAATCCCACACCCGTTGATTACTTGTGTGGAACAGATGTGCGCCGTAGCGGTGCACTTCGATGCCGGTCTCGGGGTCTGGTTCGGAGTAGGCGTTGCCGCCGATATGCGGGCGCCGCTCAAGTACGAGCACCCGCTTGCCGAGTTGGGTGGCCGCGCGCTCGGCGATCGTCAGGCCGAAGAACCCGGAGCCGACGACGAACAGGTCGAAGTCACCGGTGGGCAGGAGCGAAGCGACCCGGGAGGTAGAGCCGGTGGGCAGGAGCGAAGCGACCCGGGGATCTGGAGAGATCATCGGCAGCAAGGGTATCCGACCAGCACGGCCGGACCCGAGTTGACCGAGCCGCGCAGATCGCGGTTTGCTCACAATTCCGCATCGCCACTCTGGTCACGCTAGTCACATCAGTACCATCGATCGCATACCGAAAGATCACGCACAGGCAGCCACTTCAGGTAGCCGATTTTCTACGTCCAAGTATTGAGGAGACTTCCGTGCCGAACCGACGTCGACGCCGGCTCTCGACAGCCTTGAGCACAGTCGCCGCTATGGCAGTCGCGAGTCCAATTGCCATTTTTGCCGTTTACGAGCTGTCCGAAGCATCCGAGGGAGCGCCGCAGCACCGCGAGTTCGTGCAGGCCGCCAGCATCCTGGATCTGCCGGGCGAACTGATCTCGGCCCTCTCCCAGGGCCTTTCTCAGTTCGGCATCAACCTGCCACCGATGCCGACGGGCATGCTCGGCGGCACGGGTTCGACCACGCCGAGCACGTTGATGCCCGGATTGGGATCAACCGGGCTGGGAATGCCGAGATTGACCGGGGCGCCGTCGCTGACCGATCCTGGCCTGGCCAATCCCGCGCTGACCAACCCGGCGCTGACCAGCCCGACCGGCGCGTTGCCGTCGTTGACCGACCCCGCCCTGGCCTCGCCAGGTCTCACGGTGCCGGGCGTGAGCACACCGGAACTCACCACACCAGGTCTCACGGTGCCGGGCGTGAGCACACCGGAACTCACCACACCGAGCCTGACCTTGCCGAGCGTGAGCACACCGGAACTCACCACACCGGGCCTGACCACCCCGCCGGCACTGGGCACTGCCCCGCTCTCGACCGCCGGAATGCCCCTGACCGGCGAGATCCCGATCTCCGCGCCGATCGGTCTGGATCCCGCCTTGGGCGGATACCCGATCCTGGGCGACCCGTCACTGGCCGCTCCGGTCGCTACCAGCAGCGGCGGCCTGATCGGCGATCTGACCAGTGCTGCCAACCAGTTGGGTGCCGGTGAGGTGGTCGACCTGCTCAAGGGCATCCTGATGCCCGCCATCGCGTCGGCGGTTCAGCCGGCGAGCGCGCCAGCAGCTGCTGCGGCCGCGGCCGCACCGTTGGCCACCGCGTCAGCCGAGGTCGGCGCAGCCGAAGCGGCGATCGAACCCGGCGCCTAGACCACACGAGCCCTCTTGGTTAACCGAGTCCTGCCACCGAACGGCACCGCAGAAGCGCCAGCAAGCTCTGCGGTGCCGTTGCAGGTGGGTGCCCGCGCCTTAGTCGGACAAACAGCCGTGTCGCAACACTTGCACCATCCGACACACACGTAACATCAGCCCGTGCTGTACCGCCGTCCCGCACCGTCGATACTGCTCTCCGCACTCGCGGCGACAGTGGTGCTACTCCCCTGGGCGCTTACCGGCGTGCCCGGTGAGGAACGCCCACCCGCGACCGAGAGTCCCGCGGTGGCTCAGCAACCGCTGGGCGGCCTGGGCGGTGGCGAGACCATCCGCGAGATTCATCAGGAGAGGCCATTCTCGATGGTCGCCCTGACCTCTGAAGACCTCACCGGCACTACCGCCAGGGTGCGGGCCAGGAAGAACGACGGGTCATGGGGACCCTGGTATCAGGCCGAGCGACTCGAGGGCGTCGGTGCCGATGTGCCGGGGCATGGCCTGCGAGGTACCGACCCGGTCTTCGTCGGACGCACCACCACCGTGCAGATCGCCGTCACCCGCCCGGCCGATGCGCCGGCCACCGCGCCCGTGGCCCCGGAGCCCGCCCCGACAGACAGTTCCAGGCCGGCGCTGGGTTACCTTCCCGCCAACACCGAACAGCCGTTCGGGCAGAACATCAACGCGGTACTGATCAGTCCGCCGGAAGCTCCCGCCGACTTGGCGCCGCTGCCGAACGCCGCGGTCCCTCCCGGGCAACCGCCGCACATCATCAATCGTGCACAGTGGGGCGCCGACGAGGGAATGCGCTGCGGCGAACCGCGGTACGACAACAGAATTCAAGCGGGAGTGGTTCACCACACCGCGGGCAGCAACGAATACACGCCCGGAGATTCAGCAGGCATCGTCAGATCCATCTACGAGTACCACACCCGCACGTTGGGCTGGTGCGACATCGCCTACAACGCGATGGTGGACAAGTACGGACAGGTCTTCGAGGGCCGAGCCGGCGGTATGACCCGGCCCGTCGAAGGCGCGCACACCGGTGGCTTCAACCACAACACCTGGGGCGTCGCGATGCTCGGCAACTTCAATGATGTCCCCCCGACGCCGATTCAATTGCGCACCACCGCAAGACTGCTCGGCTGGGTACTGGGCCAGTCCAGGGTCGACCCCTTGGGGGTTGTCGTCCTGCCGTCGGACGGCGGGTCCTTCACCAAGTTCCCGTTCGGATCGTCGCCGACGCTGCCGACGATCTTCACACACCGCGATGTCGGTATCACCGAGTGCCCGGGTGACGCCGCCTACGCTCAGATGGACCAGATCCGCTACATCGCAGCCCGGTTCAACGATCCCCCGGGGCCTGAGCAGCTGGCCGAATCGCTGCGCGGCGGCGCGATCTTCGCACGATGGGAAGCGATGGGCGGCGCAGACAGTTATCTGGGACGGCCCACCTCGCCCGAGTCCTCCGGCCTGGGCTCAACACGCTACGTCACCTTCGAAAGAGGAGCGATGTACTGGTCTCCCGAAACCGGCGCCAAGCCGGTCACCGGAGAGCTCTACAAAGGCTGGGGCGCATTGGGATTCGAACGGGGCGCGCTTGGCCTCCCGACCAGCGCGGAAATCTCCGCGCCACTGTGGATCGTGCAGAACTTCCAGCACGGAACCCTCAATCTCAACCGGGAGACAGGCAGGGTCACTCGCGTCGTCGACGCGGTCCCCGTCGAATTAACGCCGTCCCCGGCTGATCTCGCCCCCATTCAACTGGAGCGCTTCACCCCGCCCATCAACCCCATCTGAGCACCCCGGTTAGGGCCACCAACGCTCGAGCACCCGGGCCACACCGTCCTCGACGTTGCTGGCCGTCACCTCATCAGCGGCGGCCACCGCATCGGGATGCGCATTGCCCATCGCCACACCCAGACCCGCCCAGCTCAGCATCGGGACATCGTTGGGCATGTCCCCGAAGGTGATCACCCCGGCGGCGGGAATTCCCCTGGGGCGGGCCACCTCCGCTACTCCGGTGGCCTTACTGACTCCGAGCGGCATGATCTCCACCAGACCCTCGTTGGTGGAGTAGGTGATGTCCCCCTGGGTCCCGATCTGCGTGGCCAGTTCAGCGGCCAGATCGGCGCTTCGCGCACCCGGCTTACGGATCAGCAACTTGATCGCGGGGGCGCTGAGCAGATCCTCGATCGATACCTCGGTGTTGTCGGGATTGAGCCATGCGTGTTCATACCCCGGTGAGCTGACGAACTGCGGGGTGGCTGCATCGTGGGCGCTGCGGCCCACCCGTTCGACGGCCAAGCCGGCGCCGGGGATCAGCCGAGTGGCGATCTCGGCCAGCTCACCCAGAACGTCGGCCGACAGGGTGCGCGCCGAGATGATCCGGTCGGTCGACGGGTCGTAGACCACCGCCCCGTTGGCACACACTGCCATCGGGGCGAAACCCAACTGTTCGACGACGGGCTTGATCCATCGTGGCGGGCGGCCCGTGGCGAGCACGAACTGGGCCCCTCCGTCGTGGGCGGCGCACACCGCAGCACTGGTCCGGGGGCTGATCTTCTCATCATCGTCGAGGAGCGTGCCGTCCACATCGGTGGCGATCAGCCCCGGCTTCTGACCGCGCCCGGGCACCGGTGCCGTCATTCGCGCTCGCCTCTCCGGCGGGCCCGCTCAGCCAATTCCGCCTGATCGAGGCTCTTGGCCTCCGCCGGTGTTGGGGCACCGCCGCCGAGGCGTCGCGGCAACCAGAACGCCCCCGCCGGCCGCGGGTAGTCGGTCTGTACAGCGTGGAGCAACCCGGTCATATCCGACCGCATGACGGCGGTGAGCTCCTCAACCGTGCCGTTCGGCCTGATTGCCTCACCGATGGATACGGAGATCGGTATTTTCCTGCGCCCCATCGCTTTCGGGTCGTCCTTGGTCCACAAGCGCTGGGCACCCCACACGATGAGTGGCACGATCGGCACCCGGGCTTCCACGCCCATCCGCGCCGCACCGGACTTGAACTCCTTGAGCTCGAAGCTTCGGCTTATGGTGGCTTCTGGATACACGCCGACCAGTTCGCCGCGCCGCAGCGAATCGACTGCAGCGGTGTAGGCGCCGGCGCCTGCCCGCCGGTCCACCGCAATCGTGCCGGTGCGTTTGATCAGCCAGCCGACGGGCTTGACGCGGGCCATCTCTGCCTTGATCATGAATCGCATCCGACGATCCCGCTGCTTGGCCGCGAGCGCAGCAGGCAGAAAGTCAACGTAGCCGGTGTGGTTGATCGCTACGACGGCTCCACCCGAGGCCGGAATGTTTTTCAGTCCCTGATAGCTGATCGGGGACCCAGTGATCCCGACTGCCAGTTTCGCCACGATTTCCAGCGTCCGGAAAACCGGTTCCATCTGGTTACCCCGGCGCCTCGGTGGAACCGTTGTCCAGTTCAGGCGTTCCGGATCGTTGGGCCGCCTTCTCCGCCGCTTCCTCGGCGTCCATCCGGTCGGCCTCCGCCAGCGTCGGCGCGCCCCCGCCGAGTCGGTGTGGCACCCAGAACTCGCCGGGCGGATGCTCACCGTAGCCGTCCTGCACCCGTTGGAGCAGGTGCTGCATGCGGGAATGCAGCAGCGAGGTCAATTCATCGGCGGGCAGTGTCGGCTCGATGGGCTTGCCCACCGCAATCGAGATGGGGACCTTCGGACGCCCCAGCTTCTTCGGATGTCCCTTGGTCCAGATCCGCTGGGATCCCCACACGATGTGCGGCACGATCGGGACGCCGGCAGCAATGGCCATCCGCGCCGCACCTGATTTGAACTTCTTTATCTCAAAGCTGCGGCTGATCGTGGCCTCAGGGTAGACGCCGACGAACTCGCCTTCCCTGAGATTGCGGCAAGCCTCCTCGAAGGAGGCCGCACCGCTGTTCCTGTCGACCTCGATATGACGCAATCTGCGCATGATCGGGCCCGTCACCTTGTGGTCGAAGACCTCTTTCTTCGCCATGAACCGCACCTTGCGCCCCAGGTGCTGTCGATAGGCGGGCAGTCCGGCGAACGTGAAGTCGAAGTAGCTGGTGTGATTGATCGCGATCACCGCACCTCCGGTGCGCGGTAGGTTCTCCACCCCGGTAACGGTGAATTTCAGGCCCTGGACCCGCCAAATCAACCGGGCGAGCGCTATGGCTGTGCCGTATACCGGTTCCACAACTGCCAGCGTAGTGCGCTGGGGAACCTAGAAACAGGACGAACATAGAAACAGACGGGTGGGAGTATCGAGCTCGACGCATACGGCGGGCTCGGCGGAACGACGAGCCCGCCCCGCCCGGTTAAACTGCCGGACGGAAGCGAGAAAGTTCAGACCGGATACAGAGGAATATAAGTGCAGGTCACGAGCATCGGACACGCCGGTTTCCGCATCGACACCAAGGCCGGGAGCATCCTGTGCGACTTTTGGGTAAACCCGGCGTACTTCGCCTCGTGGTTCCCATTCCCCGACAACAGCGGGCTGGACTGGACAGCCCTCGGCGACGTGGACTACCTCTACGTCTCCCACCTGCACAAAGACCACTTCGACCCGCAGAACCTGCGGGAACACGTCAACAAGGACGCCGTCGTCCTGCTACCGGACTACCCCGTGCCCGATCTACGGCGTGAGTTGGAGAAGTTGGGATTTCACCAATTCTTCGAAACCACCGACTCTGTCAAACACCGGGTCAGTGGCCCCAAAGGCGATCTGGACGTGATGATCATCGCCCTGCGCGCGCCGGCAGACGGCCCGATCGGCGACTCTGGCCTGGTGCTGTCGGATGGCGTCACGACGCTGTTCAACATGAACGACGCACGACCGGTAGACCTGGATGTGCTCGCCGCCGATTTCGGGCAGGTGGACGTGCACATGCTGCAGTACTCGGGGGCGATCTGGTACCCGATGGTCTACGACATGCCCGCCCGCGCCAAGGAAACATTCGGAATTCAGAAGCGCCAGCGCGGAATGGATCGCTGCCGGCAGTACATCGCAGAGGTCGGCGCGACCTGGGTGATCCCATCGGCCGGCCCGCCCTGCTTCCTCGATGACGAGCTCCGCGACCTCAACGATGACCACGGCGATCCGGCCAACATATTCCCCGACCAACTGATCTTTCTGGATCAGATGCAGACCCACGGCCAAGGGGGCGGTCTGCTCATGATCCCCGGATCAGCCGCAGAATTCACTGGTTCGCAACTCAATTCGCTCACCCATCCGCTGCCGGATGACGACCTACACTCGATCTTCACCGCCGGCAAAGCCGAATACATCGCCGCCTACGCCGAACGGATGGCGCCGGTGATCGCCGCGGAGAAGGCCGGCTGGGCAGCCGCTGCCGGGGAGCCGCTGCTGGAGCCCCTGCGTGAGCTGTTCGAGCCGATCATGCTGGCCAGCGATCAGATCTGCGATGGCATCGGCTACCCGGTCGAGCTGCGCCTCTGGCAGGAAAACCCCCACGAAGCCCCCCAGGAAACTGTGGTATTGGACTTCCCGAAACGTACAGTGCGCGAAGCGATTCCGAATGAGAAATTCCGCTACGGCTTCGGGATCCCAGCAGAGTTGGTCCGTACGGTCATTCGCGATCAGGAGCCCGACTGGGTGAACACGATCTTCCTGTCCACTCGCTTCAGAGCCTGGCGGGTCGGCGGCTACAACGAGTACCTGTACACCTTCTTCAAGTGCCTGACCGACGAGCGCATCGCCTATGCCGACGGCTGGTTCGCCGAGACACACGACGATTCCGCAACGATCACGTTGGACGGCTGGGAAGTTCAACGTCGCTGCCCGCATCTGAAAGCCGACCTCTCGAAGTTCGGTGTGGTGGAGGGCGACACACTGACGTGCAATCTGCACGGATGGCAATGGAACCTGCAGAACGGTAAGTGCCTGACCGCCAAGGGGCACGAACTACGGTCCGCGGAGCTATGAGCGCCCCGGCGCGGTTCTACGACGACGGCCTGATCCAGTTGGATCAAGAAGCACTCACGCTGCGTCGCTATCACTTTCCATCGGGAACATCGAAGATCATCCGACTGCGCGACATCCGTGGCTACCGCATCAGCCCACTCGGGCTGTTCATGCAGCGGTTCCGAATCTGGGGCACTTCGGATCTGAGGCGCTGGCTGCCGCTGGATGTGCGGCGGCCGCTGAGGTCGACGCTGGTCACCCTTGATGTGCCCGGGACACGCCCTGATCCGGCTTGCACGCCGGTACATCCCGAGCAGTTCGTCGAACTGCTCGAGGAACTGCTCGAGCAGCAGGGCTGAAGCGGTTCACTCCCACCGGACGTTCATCGCTCCCGCAGGACGGTAGCCTCCAACACTCGCTGAACCTGGCGCATCATCGTCCGGCCCGTAGCGGCTGCCGCGCGCCGCATCGCGCCCGGCAGCGCCGGTTCTTGCACCCGTATCGCATCCCCGACCCGCACCACCCCGGCGGTGGCGACGTCGGCGTAGACGCCGAGGAACCGCTCATTGCACTCAGCCAACCTGCGGGTGAGCGCGCGGTCGAGGTCGAGTCCAGGTTGCGGCCGGGTGGGCACCACACATCGGATGGTCGCGTTGGTGATCCGCAGTGCCACCGAGCCGAACTCGACGTCGCCGCCGACCCAGTCGGACTCCGGAAAACCGCCGGCCATTTCGTCGAGGGTGACCAGCACGTTAGGCCGAAACCGACGCACGTCGTAGGAAGCTTCGCCGATGTCCGCGCCGGACGAGAGCGTCGCCAGACTGTTCGTGCTCAGCACATGCACCGGGCTCAGGTCCACGAAAGTGCCCGGCGGCGTGGCATAGCGGGCCAGGGTCAACACTTGTTTGGCCGAGAAGACCGAGGTGTCGGGCAGCATTTCCGAACTGGACAGCCCGAAGTCGCGGCGGACCTCGCTCGGTGAATAGTTGGCCCGGGTCTGCCGGACCGACAACCGGTGCAGGCTGGTGTCCTCAGGCGGCGGCAGCGCGGTCAATCGCACGTCACGCCCGAGTAACTCCGACAGGGCACCGTCGAGTTCATTTCCCGCACTCGACAGTTCCCTGCCATCGGGCATCGTGATGATCACTTCTGGGGCGTTGCCCGGGCCCGCATCCGGACCTGGGTCGATCGCGTAGCGTGCCGCGCATCCGAGCAGCGCGGGCGCTCTTCGCGCCGAAGCGGTGATGCTGCGCTCAACGTCGCGGACTGCCCACAACCGGTCGGCATGCACGCCGCGCCGGTCGATGCGCAGCTCGCCCACGGGAGTGCCCCCCATCGACTTGACGGGAAAGCGCCAGAGCTGCAACACCGATCCGCTCATGTCTGCGAATTCACCCCGTCCCTAACCCGAAACCGTCTGCCGCAACTCGGATTGGGCGCCGCTCGCGGTGTCATACACCCGCACGACGGCCTGGTCGCCGGGCTGCAGGTACGTTGACTCACCCAACGGGGTGTACCTGGTTGCGCCGATACCGACGAGCAGTCTGGTGGGGTGCCCGGTCGCGACCATCAACGCACCCACGTCTTCCAACGGCGTTTGCGGGGAGCCCTTCTGGTTCGCCAGCCGGTCGACGATCCAGTCCAGCAGCACCTCGCCGTAGTAGGAATAGCCCAGCAGTGGACTGTCTACGCCGTAGTCGTGTTCCTGGCCGTCAGCGGTACGCAGTCGGCAACCCAGGCGCAGCGTAGCGGTGGGACCATCGGGTGTCAGATCACCGATGTCGAAGAACTGTCGCGCAACGCCTTTGGACGCCGGGCCCCAGTTCTTCTTGTCGCTGATCTTGGCCGCGTTCGGACGCCTGATCGAGCAGTCGTTGAAGGCCCCGAGAGCAAATGGCTGTATCGACGAGACGGTGTCGCCCACCCACTTGACTTCACAAGCGAGCCCGACCTCCGGCTCGCTTTGCAGGTTCCACGGGGTATCGGGCGTGTCGGGGTTCTCGGGCAGCTTGATGACGTCGTGCGACAGCGGGAACCCACCCAGGAAGCTGTGGTGGCCCGGTGCGTACCAGGGGAAGATACCTTTGGGAGCGGCAACCTCGGCCGCCACGCCGGAATCAACCCCGACGAAGTCGGCAGCCTCGCCCGCCTGCTCCAGGTGGCCGGCGAAGTTGCCTGCCACGCCGAATCCGAACCACGTCCGCAGCTCGTCGTCGTCGAGCTCGAGCATGTCCAGTTCAGTCATGGTCTCCTCCCGGGTTCGAGCAGCGTTTTTCCGATGTAGGGCACCAGCGCCGCTGGTACCCGGACACTCCCGTCGGGCTGCTGATGATTCTCCAGAATCGCGACCAGCCATCGGGTGGTGGCCAACGTGCCGTTCAGCGTCGCGGCGGTCTGCGGTTTTCCGTTCTCGTCGCGGTAGCGCACCGCCAGCCGCCGGGCCTGAAACGTCGTGCAGTTCGAGGTCGAGGTCAGCTCCCGGTAGGTGCGCTGGGTCGGCACCCATGCCTCACAATCGAACTTGCGGGCCGCCGAGGACCCGAGGTCCCCGGCGGCGATGTCGACCACCCGGTACGGGACCTCGATGTGGGCCAGCATCTCGCGCTGCCAACCCAGCAATTTCTCGTGCTCGGCCTCGGCCTCCTGCGGCCTGCAGTAGACGAAGCCCTCGACCTTGTCGAACTGGTGTACGCGGATGATGCCCCGGGTGTCCTTGCCGTAGCTACCTGCCTCACGGCGGAAACACGACGACCAACCGGCGTATCGCTTCGGCCCCTCCGACAGGTCGAGGATCTCGTCGGCGTGGAAGCCGGCCAACGGCACCTCGGAGGTTCCTACCAGGTAAAGGTCCTCGCCGTCGATCCGGTACACCTCGTCAGCGTGGGCGCCGAGGAAGCCGGTGCCCGCCATCACCTCAGGCCGCACCAGCACCGGCGGAATGATGAGCGTGAATCCGTTCTCCACGGCAACCCGCACCGCCAGCTGGAATAGTCCCAGCTGCAGCAACGCGCCGGCCCCGGTGAGGAAATGGAACCGGGACCCGGCTACCTTCGCCCCGCGCTCCATGTCGATCAGCCCCAACGACTCGCCCAGCTCGAGGTGATCCTTGGGGTTGTCGATGGCCGGCAACTCACCCACGGTGTCCAGCAGAACGAAATCGTCTTCGCCGCCGGCGGGTACGCCGTCGATGATGACGTTCGAGATCGCCATGTGCGCAGCTGTGTAGGCGTTCTCCGCGTCGGCCTGCTCCGATTCGGCGGATTTGACCCGTTCGGCCAGGCTCTTGGCTGCGGCCAGTAGACCGGGACGCTCGTCGGGGGCGGCTCTGCCGACCAACTTGCTGGCCGCCTTCTGTTCGGCCCGCAGGTTGTCGGCGGCCGAGATCGCCGTTCGCCGCGCGGCGTCTGCCTCGGCGAGCGCGTCGACGAGGCCCGGATCCTCGCCGCGGGCCCGTTGCGATGCCCGCACCACATCGGGGTTTTCTCGCAGCACCTTCAGGTCGATCACGGGCAAAACCCTACGTGGTGGCGGGACCGACCGGCACAGCCACATAAAGCTACAACTGCATCAATTGTCACGGCCCCTGAAATGCCTGTCACAATGGAGCAGATGTCGCAGGCACCCGAACCCACGCAGGACCAATCGCGGGGAGGCTCAGCGTCGGCCACAACAGTATGGTGGCGGAGCCTTCATGCTGAGTCGACCCGCCGCGCCTTGCTTCTCACCGCGCTCGGCGGTCTGCTGATCGCCGGATTGATCACCGCACTGCCGCATGCGGAACTGCCCCGCAACCGCACCGCCAACGCAATCTCGCTCGGCCCTCGGGGAAACGACACATTCGATCACGCGAAGAGCGGCGACTGCCTCAACTGGCCGGACAACACACCCGATGCGGCCGAGATCGTCGACTGCACCAAAGAGCACCGGTTCGAGATCGCCGAGTCGGTGGACATGCGCACTTTCCCGGGTAGCGAGTACGGGCCCGACGCCACACCCCCGTCCGCAGCGCGGATCCAGCAGATCAGCCAAGAGCAATGCGCGGCAGCGGTCAAGCGCTACCTGGGGGGGCGCTTCGATCCCAACAGCAAGTTCACGGTCAGCATATTGTGGTCCGGCGACAAGGCCTGGCAGCAGGCCGGCGAGCGCAGGATGCTGTGCGATCTGCAGCTGCCGGGCGCCGGCAACCAGCAGTTGACGTTCACCGGCAAAATCGCCGAGATGGACCAATCCAAGGTGTGGCCGGCGGGCACCTGCCTGGGAATCGACCCTGCCACCAACCAG
>Ga0114921_10000167_pt1 | contig 27096 bp, 30 predicted proteins | sample BentaG_FD_87016 | JGI IMG/M metagenome (GOLD analysis project Ga0114921, IMG submission 87016) | Deep subsurface microbial communities from South Atlantic Ocean to uncover new lineages of life (NeLLi) - Benguela_00093 metaG | ecosystem: Environmental > Aquatic > Marine > Oceanic > Sediment ... | reverse complement strand
CAGAGAACAGTTGCATAGTGGGAATCACCCCGAAGAGTATTTGAAATTGAGGGAGATTTGGAATGAAAAAGAAAGATAGCTTTTATATATTTTATGAGCAAAGCGATATGATAAAGGTAAATTCAATGTTATTGAAACCTTTACCTATAGTTTGGAACAGAAATGGAGAGTTCTGTATAATACCGATGGCTGTAGTTCAAAATGCAGTTGATCTTCTTAATGTATATGAAAATCTCTCTTCTGGTAAAACTGTTAATCCAATAGTTTCAGTTATGTGGTCCCAAGGCATCCCGATCAGTAATCTGGCGGGTAGGGCTTTGATAGGAGAATGAAGATGAAAGCATTTGAAGCATGGAAAAATGATAATTGTAAAGCTAAAAACTGTCCTCACGAGGCTTCATGTAACGGTTGTGAAAATATGTGGAAGGAAGCCTTAAGGTGGGTATTGCGTAGAGTTGAATATGCTAATTCAGATGGAAGTATTATTCAAGATATTAAAGATGAATTACTTAATAAGTAGAGCAATAACCAATCCTAACACCAACATAATCACAGGAATAGCTATCATCCAATGATGTTTAATGTGATTAGTGAAATGCTTAGTAAGACTACATACTCGCTCGTCAACCCGGATCAGAAGTTCATCACGCTCTTCATCAGTCATCATCGTCTCCTTGCGGGTCTACCTCTTCTTCGTTCAGCCGGGCGTGTTGTTTTTTCTTGATCTAATGCCCATTGTGTATAAATCAATCGCCTGGGATCTCTGGTAGTACCAGCCGCTAAATCCATAATACCTGCTGTAGTTCGTATAGCTTGAGCCGGTATCCTGCCAGTGAATGCTCCGTAAGTAGCTGTTGCGTGTTTAATCATACCCGGAATATCACCGCGTCTTGCAGCTTGGACTGTTCTCACTGCTTCTTCGGGTGCAATCTCGCCTACAGTACCAGAATTACCCCATCCTCGGATCATACGATTTATTAATCGACCAGCTAACATCAATGTTGCGATAGGGTATGTAGTGAGATCTACGAGTAATTTCCGAAGACTAATCTTACCTTCATCCATAGGCAATCCACCTCGGCCTATTATACCGAATACTATGGCCGGGATTACATAAGACCACATCACACGATAGGCTACTTCAGTATTACTGATCTTGCCAGCTATCCTTGAACCGATGATGTCATGTATATAGAAATTGAGATTATTGTTTATCTGATTCTGAAACGTAGACAACAAACGTTCTAATGTTCCACCTCTAAAAAAGTGTGGAAGATCCTTCATGTTGGCCATCGGCTGTGTGCGAGTAATGCCCTGATCGGCGAACTCTATAGCCTGTTGTTCGGTCATATTTTTTTCAAGGGCTACGTCATACAATGATTTCCATGCTGTTACTACAGTACGTTTATCTGTCCACCGAATCCAACGTGTAGCCTTTTCACTCCAAGGTTTCTTACCTCTTAGTCGTTTACCAAGAGTACTGGCATTCCATTTCTTTTTAAGATCTCGATCATATTCTCTGGTTCGGACCAACGAAGATCGTTCTTCTACGAATTGTTCCATCGCTTTATATCTACCTCTGGTAGCTTCAAGCAAATTAGCTGGAACATATTTGAGCATGAGAGGATCAAGAGCGATAGCGTTATTCAATGATAATGTTTGTCTCATAACTGACGGTATGTTATAACCGATAGCATAGATTATACCATTTCGCCGCATTATAGAAATGAGTTTGGCATGTTCTGATTGTGGTCCTGTCATGAATCCACGTATAGTATCTCTAAGCCATGTATTCATAACCTTAACACCATGTCCTTCAGTAGCTCCATTGAGTGCTGTTTTGAATATCGGGTTATGGAAAATTCTACCAAGATCTCTGGCTATCGGGGCCATAGCTTTGAACGTCTCAATTCGTTGAATATTCTTCATGTAGATCACACTGGCATCAAGTTGAATTTTACCAATGGCACGTTTCTTACGCTGCTCAAGAAATCCTTTTTCCGGTTTGAGCGATTGTTGATTGAATTGTTCCGTAAGCAAAGATACAAAATCAACATCATCTTCAAGATCAGTGCGAAGAATAGGTGAATAATTTAATTCTTGTTCTAATAGTTTAGGATCAACACCAACTTCAATGGCCGCTGCTCTGATTATTGGCCACTGTGCCCGATACTGTTCATCTAACCAGGCGGCTACTGCTAACTGTTCTTCAGTCAGTTTATTTTCAACCAGATCTATATCTTCTTCAGTGATAGCCATACCTTTAGTAAGGTACTTAAAACCGTTATCGTTTTGAGCCAGCAAGTAAACACCAATCTGTTCAAACGAAGTGAGTTCGAGACCTTCACGAATTGTTTCTTTAGCACCACACCATACGGCACTGTCAATGTTTTGATCTTCAATGGTTCTAAAGAATTCTGTCTGACCTGTACCTATATTTACATTACGAAGTTCATCAGCTCGTTTAGTGCGTTTCCATATATGTTGATGAAGCGGTCCATCTTCGTATCCATCCAGGGCTTCTAACCATCGCTCTATGCGTTTGAGATCAGACCATAAACCGCCGAGTCTGGATTCTCTAAAATATTTTCTTATTCTGCCAACTGGAACTTTAGCGGCAGTTGTTAAGCTTTCGATTATCTGTGGAAATACTTCAGGTTGCTCTTCGTATACTTCGCCCCTGGCTGCGAGTTCAGTATCAAGATACTCTACCCATTTGATCATCTGATCCTTAGACATCTCAGCCATAGTGCGTTTACCTGTTACCATCTCTTGAAGATCCCGGCGTTCTTCGTCTTTCATACCCATCTGTTCAGGTATCTGATGTCCTTTACGCAATAGTTCTTTCTTGGCTGGTTTCTTAGGTTTCTTCCATAGACCACGTACAACAGGTTTCTCAGAGGTATAATCATTCACTATCGCTTCAATATCACCACGATTACGTTTGAGAAAAGCAAGTTCATCTTTGTCTGCTTTACTACGTTTGCCAACATCCTTTTGTTTTAACAAACGATAACGATCTTCAGCCTTAACCAATTTATCCTGTACTTGTATAGGAGTAAGACCAAGTTGAGCACCGATGGCTTCATCTACTGTTTGAATTTCTGTCCTGATTTCAGCTTCAGTAGGATCGGGTTGTGTGCTTTCAAAATGACTAAGATCTGTACCAGGTTTGTATTCAAGTCCACGATCTTCAGTCATTTCTTGTATTGACTTATAAGTTTTAACATTATCAAGATCAGCGAAAAATTTTAGATCGGTAGGACCACCTATAGAAACTTCACCAGTGAAATCTTTAGCCAATTCTTTCACACCTTCTTTAGTAGTATCAGTGGCATTAAATACTATATGATCATAACCTGACTTAGCCAAAAATATTTTAGCTTCGGTTATATCTTTTACAATATATACATCTGTTTTTGGAACAGTGTTATTTACTTCACCCATCCATGATATGTCTTCATCTTCGGCAGATTGAATTACCAATGTACGACCTTTATTAGATGCAGTGACATCTTGTTTAATCCACGGATTCACAGCATTGCCGGATTCTTCTGATATTATATTTGCCTCGGTATTTATTACACCTGGTACTGCAAACCTGCCACCGCCAATATCTATTATATCTCCCTTGGGTAGATCTGGTAATTTAGTTATAGCATAAGCAGAGAACGGTGCATCTACAGCACCACCAAGTATAGTACCCATAATACCAGCATCTATTAATCTACTTGCTGTTGCGTAATAATCTATAGATCCATCAGGATTCCTCGGTGGATCACCGCCCAGAACCATACCCACTAATTCCTGTGGTATTTCTTCCGCTAAACCTTCAGTTAAGGCTGTGTGTAGAACACGCCTACTGAAATATCTGGCTTTGCCAAGTTTCTTTACAGCAGACAAACGGGCTGCTTTTAGATATTTAGTACCGCCACCTCCAGCGATTTCAATACCACCATTGATCATACCACCAACAGTACCACGTATTCTTGATTCACGTTCTGATCTGCCCTGATCAAGTGACGTTTGGTAAATGTTATTACCTTCAACGCCGTAGGCCACAAGAAATCCACTTATCGTTGCTGGCAATGTAGCTCCACCAGATAACGCGGCTGATCCGATAGCTGCTCCGAGAAAGGGACCAGTTTCAACAGCACCACCGAAATATTTATCAAATGTATTTTCTATCACCGGTTGCATCTCTGGTTCCTGCAACGCCCGATGCATCAAACGACTCCAATCACCAATAGTATCTCTTATCCCACCGCCGAAAAGAACACCGGGTACGGATAATCTGGAAATAGTATCGGCAAGAAACAATCCACCACCGACAACCATGATTTCACCACGTTCCCACCTACGATAAGTTTTGTCAAGGAACTTACCTTTCAAAGCTTCCTCATTTTCTCGCAATCTTCGTCTGGTAATAGGATCTTGTACTATCGCTTGTATCTCACCGACTCGCTCGCCAAGACGTGCTCTGGTTCTTACTCTGGCTTTCTTTTCTCGTTGTTCTGTGGTGCCAGGTTCGCGGTAGATCTTCCTAAGATCACCGAGATAAATCTGACGACTGGTAGGTGGTTGTTCTGGTAGAGTAGCAGGTTCAACAGGTGCAAACTCAGGAACATAACTTGGTTCACGCGGCAATTCAGCGGCGTATCTTTGTGCCTCGGCTAATTGCTTAGCTATTGGTCGTACCTGTTGTGCTGGTGGAAGAATAGTTTCCCACTCATCCTCTTCTGTTATTGTTTCCCACTCATCTGCCATGTTTTCCCGCCATCATATGAGATACGTATTTGCCCGGTAAGATTACTTCGCTGTTTGATTATTTTCTGTGCTGGCCTTCTTGTTGGTTGTGGCCTCACAGACTCAGCGATCTTATCATCGAATGTACCACCTTTAGTACCAGGTTGAACAACACGTCTTTGCACATCCGGTCGTCCGAGTATACTGGTTTGTAATTGTTTGATTCGTTGTTTTTCTTGCAAAAGCATTCTATGCTCTGCAATCTTTTCTGGTGGTGCTTTGACCCATATACCCTGTCTAACAACACCCTTATCGTCTGTATATAACTGACTACGATCCAGGTATTCAAGTTTACCTGGTACCAAAGGTTCTTTTTTCTCTCCCAGATACCATTTTTTTATTCGTTTTTTCTCTCGTCCAAAATCAGCAAGTCTATTTTCAATTCTATTAAGTGCTATATCTAATGCACCGAACTCTTGCTCAGGTAATTTACTTGGTGGATACATAGATCGTGCTACATCAGATCCATACACTATACGTGCTTTAAGTTCATCAGCATTATAAATAAATCCCTGTTCTGCAAGTCGATTGATATTATCCAGTTGATCTGCTTGTGTTTCTGCTTTCTGATTGAATTGAAGCATCTCTTGTTTGGCTTTGGTATATAATTCACGCCGCATATTCAATGCTTTTCGCCGTCCAATGAATCGTGCACTCCTATTTATCTCATTCCACGCAAGAGTGAACCGTTGTTGTATTTCTTGTCTGCCAGTTCGAGCTTGTTCATTGACCATTGATTCTGGTGTCATATCACCGGCAGCGGGAAGTTGTTTGAAAGGAAATCCACCTAACCTTTGTCGCCCAGGTGCTCTTCCTTCATATATCATTTCTGGCATTTTATCTCCTATGTATAGAAGTCTGGTGCTTTTTGTTTTGTTCCTAAATTAGTTGACTGATAATGAACATCAACTTCATGTATAAATGGGTCTGGTGTTGCTCCTGTCATATTGTTTGTTGTCATTTCTATTCTGCATAAAACCAATCCATCAGGTTCTAAATCATCTGTATCTATTTGTGTTCCTGAGCCTGTACTGATAGATATTTGTCCTTCACTTATTATATGCTTATATTGTGTAGCTGATGCAGTTCCTATTATAGTTCCTGTTACTGTCGCTGGAAATGCTGCCTGATTGTGACCTTTGCAATAAGTTATTTCATAAGTGAAGACCACGTTTCCACCTGTTACTGCACCTGAAATATGCGACCAGTGAACATGAAGATGTATATCTGTTCCTGGAACATAATCATGAGGTATATGATATTCAAGCCCAGCATCATCTCCAGCACCAAATTGAAATTGAGTTATGCCTTCTCTATAAGTTATCTCTGAGGGTTTAGTTGCACCCTTGCTATTAGTTATTTTTCCTTTAAGGTCTCTCCATCCAAAAGTGGGAGCACTTAAATCAACTTTAATTCCGCTACCTGATGTTTTATCAAGTATTAAACCATCAGTAACAGTAACTTCTGCATTGATTCTAAGAGATTGAGCAGCAGGTGTAGCAGCCATAACACCGTAAAGAATAGCATTAGTTATTTCTGTAGCTGCATCTGCTCTTTGCAAATTGTCAACAATAAACAGGTTGCCTAAAGTAGTTTGTCGATAACCAGAATTAAAGCCAACGAAAATATTGTAATCACCCGCTGTGAGATTTTGACCTGATTGGTAGCCAATGCAAACGTTTCCGTGTGCAGCTTGGATTGAATAGCCTGCTTTTCTTCCTATAAGAACATTCCACCATTGAGATTGTCCCGATGTTCCCCTTCCAGCAGCTTCACCTATAGCAGTATTATCAAAACCGTCTTCATTATAATATAGTGTTTGAAAACCAATAGCAACATTTCGGTCGCCTATTAGATTACTTTTGCAGGCATAAGCACCGATTGCCATATTAAAGTCACCAGTAGTATTATCATAAAGAGATGACCTCCCTATTCCCACATTATGATACCCCGATGTATTAAGATAGAGACTTGCTGACCCAATAGCAATATTTCCGTATCCTGTATTATCCGTTCCTCCTGTCCCCCCGTATCCTGCCCTGTACCCAATATAAATACTGGCATCACCTTCTTCTCCCACACCAGTAGTATCATTATTTTTTCCGGCCTCGAAACCTATTCCTATATTATAACTTCCACTATCATTATCAAAAACATCAGCACCTAAAAACAAATTCCTTGTTCCATCATCTGCAAGAAAAGTTGTGCCATCTACTAATAAAAGACCAGTGTTGGTAGTAAGATTCAAACTGGCAAGTGTTGGCGTTGCAGCGACTTTTACACTTTGGTCAAACCAATCAGCCAATGTTGGATTTCCTAATAATGTTATAACTCTTGCGGCATCACCAGTTATTAACGATAAAACTCTGTTTGCTGATAAAGCTGAGCCAGGTGCAATAATTAAATAATGAGTTGCTGGGTCGGCATTTTCGAGTAAATGTAAACCCGCATTACCTAATTTTATTCCACCAAATGTAGGACCAGCATCAACAGAATAATCTTGACTAACAACAGCGTTATCTTCTACATCTAACTTTTTATCGGCGGCAGTAAAATCTAATTCTCCCGCATAAGTTGCACAAGCTGTAAGACGATAAACTGCGGTATAATTACCTGCAGTAATAATACCATTTGGTATTGTTACATCCCCATCGCCCGTATATACTACTACATTTTTAGTTAAAGATGTACTATATAATGTAAATTCAGCACCATCGAAAATCAAACCAGCAAATATCGGACTTGCGGTTGTACGAATATCTTGAATTGTATCAAGTGTTGGTCGGGTATAATCTAAACTTGAACCAATAGTCACTGATTCAAATATTTTACTTGCATTAATACCAATTAATGCAGATGCGGTTAAATCAGTTAGAGCGAGTCCGGCGAATTTAGGATGTGAATTGACACCCAAACTATTATGTTTGAGTTTATCAATAATAATCCTAAGTCGAGTCCAATCATCTTTTCTTACTGATGGCACCTCAAGCGTCATTATGCTCTTCCCTGTGCTTTCGCTGCGGCAACATTATAACCACTCACTCCTGGCACATAATTTGCCCAAGCTCTCTTTTCGGCTTCTGACCAACCTGTTGTATCTACTTGAGGTTTACCTTGTGCTGATGGTGGCAAACCTGCTGTTACTGCTTGTTTTGCTTGTCCTTCAACAGTACCCGTTCCAGTCACCCACCCAGGTTGTTCACCTCTCCATTGTTCAGATGCTCCCCAAAATCCTTGTGCAGGTGTCGGCCATGGTGTATCTGCTGTAGCACCAGCACCACCCATTAAACTCGGTGCTTGTTGTCCTGCTTGACCATACAAAGACGGAAACTGTTGTGCTTGTCCGCCAGCACCAGGTGTTTTAAGACCAAAAGGATCAAACATATCAGGGAAACTACTGGCACCAAATGTACCACCATAAGTTCTTACAGGTGCTTGCATCGTTCCACCAGCAGGCCGACCTGCCATTTGTAATTGTGTCTGGGCACCCATCAAACTTGTTTTATATGACATTCGCCTATTCAATTCTTGTTGTCGTGATGCCTCAGCCAAATTAGCGAATGACATGAGTGCAATCATATATCTACTCTCAGCACCACCGCGTGCTCTTAATCGTGCTCGGCCAGCAGTTTTCTCTGCTGCTAATGGTACAGCACCCGTTACTGTAGTACCACCAAGACCAGCACCAATAAGTGCTTGTTGCCCACCAGCCACAGCAGTTCTTTTACCAGCTTCTATATCTGCCAGATCAGCTTCCAATGTTTTACCACCAGTAGATAAACGTTCTAAAGTTTGCCTATACATAGCCATAGGATCTTCGGCCATTATAAACTCCTTCCTGTTTCTTTTGTATCAATTATAAGTCGTTCCATAGACCATGATTCATCAGCAGTATTATTACTTAGAACTATACCTGCCCACTGACCACGTATCGATCTACGATCTAAATTGCCTTTTTGGTAACCCGGTGCTGTAAATGTTTTAGTATATGCAGCAGTTGTACCGCTTCTAAGTTTCTCGATGATCTGTTCTGCTGTTCTTGCTATATGAACACTACAAAGCACATCATCTGAATCAGATTGATAAGTACCACCTAATGCACCACCGGCTGTTATAAGATCTATATTTTTAATTATACCGTCTTTTCTCGGATGTGTGCTTAGTGATAATGGTGCGAACCCAACATAACTATCTATTGCTGTACTATCATCGTTTTCTGCTGTCCTATCCCAGAATCTAATATAACCATCATTACAACCAACTAATAATTTTCTATATGTTGGACTTTCTGATTTATAATAAATAGCAGAGAATGCACCATGAGCAGCCGCATAGCTATCGGGAAATAATCCATTAGTGCGAAGATCATACCACCAGGCAGAACTAACTCCATCAACTAATGTAGTTTTGAAGATATGAATACCACGATCTTCGGGATTAAACGCCAATGTTATCCTATGCAATGAAGAATCAAAAGCAAGATCTGTAATAAAGTCCGGCCATAGTTCTATAGTAATATTTTCTGGTTGGCCAAATCCAGGTGGTATTTTCAACAAACCTACTGAACACATCAAATAAAGATTCCCAGCATCATCCCAACAAAATGCCCTATCTCCGAGAATACCTGTAGTAAGATCAAGTTCGATTATAGTACCGCCCGCACATGGGTGCCCAGTCATATACCAAAGTTCATTAGCACAACCATGAACTATATAATCATCCTTGTATGGTATATTGACTTTGATCACATCACCAACTTCACCAGCATCGGCATCATTACCAGCTACAGCAGATTGAGCATCATCTTGTGCATATAACCAATCAAACGGATTACTTTGTCGTGACATATACCATTGATGTGGATATTTTGAGTGGCCGGATAGTGTTAAGCAACCCATAAAATTACATACGAGATAAGCTTCTGATGGCATGGCACCAAAATTAGTAGCATCAGCACCATATACAGTCCAATCATACCAATGTGGGGGTGCATCTTCATCCGCATCAAGCACAAATGAAACACCACCAACATAAGGACTTCCGGCTGGATTAGTACCTGTAACTGTTTCAGTATCTACAAATGTAGCTGATGATGTCCTTTTACCATAAACAAGAGTAGTACCATTGATAGCATCAATATAGTCTACAATCATTGTAGCAAGGGATGTCCCACCAGTAAGTATAGTGCCCCTATCTGGTGGTAAATTAGCTCCTGATGAAATATCAGCAGTAGATAATTTTATATTAACAAAATCAGCAACTTTGAGATTACCTTCATTGGCTATGAATAATTTCTGAAATGCTACACAAACATTCATTTTGTTTGAAGTGTTTATTTGTGCATTAGCATCTGTTAATTCATCCATGTCCCCGGCAGCAACTTCATGCCAAACTTCATGATTGCCTATGGCAATAAGTCTTTTAGTATAAGTTTTATCAGATGGTGGGGCAGTGTCACCCCAACATTTGAATAAAAAATCGCTGGTATCATCTGTACTCCAACCACCAGGTACACCACCTGTCGTACTCCATTCTGCATCACCACCCGCAAATGCACTTAATCCAAGTCCATCATCGTGAAAAGGCCAATAAAGTGTATTGGTATCGAGAGCTACTCCCCCATGAACTACAATGCAATACTTTGTATTATTAGAAAGATTAACTGCTGAATCAAGTGTACATTCATTCCAAGTATAAGTACCGGCTTCTGTAATAACGGCATTAGCTATGATTCCACTTGCCAAAGCACTTCCAGCGGGATGTCCACTTCCATCAACCGCGTATAACGCAACTGTAATATCTCCAACATCATCGCCTACACCTTTGGCAAGATATACATCAATACGAGTTAGACTATAAGCAATAGTAGTGGTGAACGATTGCCCGGCCCAATCATTCGCTGCATTCATAATTGCAGTACCGTCTGCTGTATCGCCAGTAAAATTATCTCGAAGTGTTGCTGCCATGTTAATCAACAATCGTAATATAAGTTAAAACTACTATTGGTGAAGCAAGTCCACCAATCAAATCAGTATATGCTTTCTGTAAACCTGGACGCTGACCACCTCGGAATCTATTGTCCTGGCAATCTATTACTCTCATATTCTGAATCCAGGGAGTAGTTCCGGCTGGTTGTTTCTCGGCACCAAGGCCTTTATGAAAACCTTTATGAGGGAATAGCAAGTCCATCTTATAATTCCAAAAATGGGGCGGATTCCATTCAAACGTTCACCGCCCCAGGGGTATAATCTGCATGTCACTCATCCTGATGACAGGGGCAGTAGTATCAATTAAAATCGTGGATACGGTACATTACCTTTATTTTTAGCACAGCATCAGCACTTGCATTACCCGCAAAATCTCCTTCATTACTAAGTAATACAAGATTTTTGCTGACCGTTGATGATGCTGTAGTCGAACCCGCAAGTACGAGAGCGATAGCAAGCATAACTTGATCAACAGCCTGATCGATAAAATTAGTACATTCAATCGTAGTACAAACTGCGGCACCTGTACCATCATCATATTCAATATCTAAATTATCTGCTGATTCTGTTAAAACTTCCGAACCGGCTTCTAAGTGTAATACAGCACTCACAAATTCAATGAATCTACCTGCTCCTGGTGCAGCTACAAGTTCTTTTGCTGTAGTGTTTAGGGCTTTAAGTTCTGCATTAGTAAGGGTTATGATTTTGTCATAGATTCTACCTGCAATTTTACCTTCACCATCTTCGAGTGAATTTTCAATATCATGGGTTAAGAAAGCTCTATTGTTCGCCATCTTGTTCTCCTTTTTACTTTCCCGAAAGGCCATTGCCCTAAACGGGTTACATATTAATAATTAGGTGCGGTTATTCCAAACCGCGTGTCTGTCCAACTCCGACCACGAGGCCGGACTGGACCATTCAACATCGGACCGAGTTTCCTCGGTGCACTCCGTTGATCTACTGCATAAGCATTACGTAATGCTTTCTTGTGGTAATAATCAGACCAGAATGTGTCAAAATGTTCATCCTGAGATTCCATCTCGGTTCTGGCCAAACATGCTGCCTCAATAGCATCATCGAATTGATGACCTGCCGGTTGAAGATTAGCGACTGGTTCAACTATGTATTTACTACCAGATGCCGGATTAGTCGCTGCCGGGGTTGTATCATCTGATAAAAGCCAATCAGCGACAAAAAACTCACCATCAGCACCTACATAACTGGTTACGATAGCTGTAGCCCCTTGACCAGTACCACCAATTACAGTCACTCTCCAATCTTTGTAAGTGTCATCGGGATAAAGATTGGCTAAACTGCTATTACTAATAGCAGTTGCAGCACCATTTGTGGCTGTTCCACTTTCCATTTGCATTTTATCAAAGTGAAGTGTATATGGAAACTTCACTACATAAGCAGATCCGGGTGCCGGATCAACTATCATCTCCCACTGCCTTGTAGCAGATAGGGCTTCACTTGTCGGCTGATATGGTCGTATAGCAGCCAACGTTGGGATACCAGTATTCACGGCAAGAGATCTTCGTGCTCGTATAACTGATTCATCGCACCACTCGATAATAGTTCCAACAGCAGTATCAGCATCATATTTAATTGGACCATCAACAGTACCGCCGAAATTCTCAGCAAGTTTGTATCTGGCTGCATCAGAACTGATGTTGTCATCTCCATCACCTTCAGCATCGAATGTCACGGTCATAAGTCTACGCATCCAACGCCAACCCTTACGCGGAACATCGGCCATGAACATCTTGATGCCGTTATTGATGTATCGTTTACACAGATTGAAGTTGTATGAATCTACCGGAATATGAATCTGACCAGTAGAAAGATACTCGGCTATACTGAGTTTCTCAGCCACACGCAACATCAGATCTTGCATTGTAGTTGCACCACTGGGTTCTGCCATTTTACTTTACCTCTTCTGCCTTTACAATTCTTACGATGGCTTCTTCGTGGATCTCACCACCGAGATTAGCCTTGCCCTCTGATGTCAACTCAACGAGCCTATTTAGGGCTTGCTTCAGCACGCTCATCTCACGCTCATCCAGTTCGAGTGAATCCTCTGTGCAATCACGTACCTGTTTAGCCACACTAACGGCCTCAGCGATGTCTTCGGCTGATTTGAAGATACCTACAGAACGTAACCACACGCTTATATTTTCCCTTAGCGGATACGTTTCGGTTTTGTCTTCAAGCTGCCGAACTTCTTTACCATCTACTGTCTTAGTGACAGGCACTTGTGCTGTCACTTCGTACGCACTTAGATCTAACTTAAATTTCTTCATGTCACTTTCCCTTTCAAAACGTGGGTTAAGACCCGACCCGGAATCCCCACGTTTTCAAGGGATTCCGAGTTGCGGGTCAGTTAATTACGGAGCGATCTGCAACATAACCACAGTAGCACCATTATCTAATTTATTATTGTCCATGATGAATCCTGCGGTCTGTGCTTCTAATCCGAGTATTCCAGCAGTACCACGAGAAATAAGATTACCGTCATAACGGAAAACAACTTCTCGCTTATACTGTTGTTTACCAACGACATTACCATACGTAGATGCTCCAATCGGACCCCAAGTTTGCTCCCAATGATATAAATTAGCAGCATTAACTACGGCAGCAGCATAACCTACAAAACCAACTCTACCTTTAGAAGTACCACCCTCAATACGAGTACCTGTTCTTTCGACAGCAGAATACTGTGATGGCATACAATAAGCAGACCATGCTGCTGTAGTTATAGCAGCAGTAAGGGCTGCATCAAGATAGATAGTGCATTCAGCACTTATTGCGGCTGCTGAATTACCTATGATCCCTCTTTGCTGCACAGTAGCGTTATCATCTTCAGTTATAACAATAGTTCCACCACGTAAACCATCTAATGTTTGTGCAACAACAGCCCCATTATCCAACACAACAGATTTAGCACCTTTAGCCGCAGCCGCCGCTACAGACGCGTAATCAATACCTGTTGCAGGAATAGCGTTGTAAAAGGCATTGGCCTTATAAGTATCACAGGGATTAGACGACTTACAATAATAAAATGTACGACCATCGGGAAGTACAACCCTATCACCAATATTATATTTGGGATTTCTTATACTTGAAACTTCATAAATAAAATCCCAACTTGGCACTGTTTGGGGCATTACAACCCCGGCTCTCCCTAAGTAATTAACTTTAGCTTTTCCTTTTGCCATTTTTTGCTCCTCATTTTAAGTTAAGGTTAATATTAATCAGCCACGATTGGCTTATGAACTACAAATCCTGCGGTCCTACGATTAGTACACAGGTTGTTATGAGAACCATCCAGGAACACGGTGAAAGTCGTATGTTGTGTACGATCTGTCATCGGTTCACTCTCTTCCATCCAATAACCATCCTGGACGTAAGGGATGAACTTCTCAAAATCAACACAATAAATCGGATCAGTCTCATTCGTATAACCAGTTTGCAGATTAGCAACACCATCGAGTTCACTGATATAGATAACTGGCAAACGATTCAGGTACACAGTGGCACCATCATCAATACGAATATTACCGAGTACATCTTTACCACGATGGAAGTCATCTCTGGCATCAGCCAATACTTGTAACTTTACGATAGTCGCAGCATTACAATAAACTCTCTTAGCAGCATTGCGTTTCTGTGCCGGATCATTGATGATCAACGGAGCTTTGAATTTGGTCATTGTAAAGGCTGTTCGGAAAGTTTCGAGTAAAGCATTATTTACACTGGCATATGTAGCCGCCCAGTTTTTCCATCGCGTCTCAGTATCAGCACTAATACTTGCACAAATAACACTCGTACTGCCATCTCCATAAACAACTCTACGACCCAGAAAACCAGCGGTCGTTGAAAGAGCATCCAACATCTGAATATAATACGGAACACCATACGGATTCAGATCATCAGTTGCACTATCCGGGGTTTTCCAGAAACGCTCTTCGATCAGATCTGCAAGACTCCACAGACCATCAATTCGCCTGGTTTCCAGCAAACGAATGAAACCTCTTGCAGAATTCGCGTTACGCTTGATCTCAAGAATGTCCCATGAATAATGTGTACCTATCTGACACCAAGGTACATCGATTTCTTTCATTACGTCCGACACAGCGGGATCATCGGTATCGAAAAGTCTTCGATAACGAGCATTCCCAGTGTGATTGAACATAACTTTACGCTTGATCGAAGTCCCGCCGTCAACTTCCATACGATCCCGCTGATAGATTCGACAGGCTTCATAATCATTGTTTGTCCACGTTACCTCAAAATATTGCTCAGGCAACTGAGGTAGAGTGGTTGCAATCAGATCAATAAGATCTGCATTTGCTACTCCAGCCATAATTTACTCCTTTTTAACTTTTGAACACTTTGTTCAGATGTTGCTGAACAGATTGTTCCAATTCTCTTTTGTTCCTTGGTTTAGATGAATCAGTAATCATATTGTCACTTGAACGCTTGCTCTCGGATGGTCTAAGTGTCATACTTTTCTTACGCTTCGTTGCAGTTGCTTTTAGACTATCACGCACAATCTGCGTTCTAATAGGTTCGGTGACAATAAGATGTGCTCTTTCGAGAGCTTGTTCTACTTCGATCTTCTGACCCCTTACACCATGCCCGGCCATTATGAACTCAGCTTCCTGAAGAAGATGTAATCTATTCTGCTGTTGACCGTTAGAAAGATCTTCTGGAATTTGGCCGAGTTCAAGTTTACCATAAAACTTGTTGTAAAGTTTCATGTTATCAGCATCAAAGAAAGAATTAACTCTCTGATCGATGGCAGCATTTGCCGCCACATTATGTCGTGCTGTAGCAATTTCATAACCTTGTTGCTGTTGTGAAACAGGCTGTGTCTGGACAGGTTTAGGTTTAGTTTTTAGCCCGGCAACAACAACATCAATTAACGGATCATCAGGATATTCTTTTTGAAGTTTCGCAATCAAAGCTGTCGTATCTGAATCTTCAACCACTTCAGTTGCAGTCTGTTGAGTAGTCTGCACGCCGGCTTGTTGGCGATCCAACTCAATCTTCGCACGACCGATCTCCGAGAAATCCCTTGAAGCCTGGACAACACTGTTGTAACAATTCTCAAATGTTCTCTTGGCTAACTCTGGATTACTCTCTACTAATTCATCAACGTCTTTTTGACTCCATTTCTGATGAATCGCGGCTCTGATATAAGCATCCGGGATTTCATCCTTCTTCTCCGCTTCCGGGGTAGACCCATCTGGTTTCTCTTCGGATTCTGCCTGACCGTCTCCTTCCAGTTCACTACCATCCTCTGGCTCAGGGGTAGAACCTTCTGATTCTTCTTCTGGAACTGCCGTTTTCTCTTTCGGGAGTCTGTTGAAGTCCTCGTCCTTCGTGAGTTCGTTCAAGTTATCAAGTCTTTCTTGAACTGTATTCACAAGTTTTGGGTCTTCGATTGCCTGCTTATCGATTGTCTTCAGACTCTCTGTGTGATCGCCTTCAGTTTCCGCGACCTGTTCGGTTTCCTTAAGTGTTCTCATGCTTTACCCTTTCATTAAGCTGCCCAACTAAGTTGGGGGTAGGTTAATTTAGGCTATTCTCACTCCTTTAGGTTTCACTTTCTTGCGGTCCTTCACAAGATTACATTTATTCAAATAGTCCTGATGAGGACCAAATTTATCAAACACTGGACGACATTGCGAATCAAGTTTGATGTCCGGGAAAAGTTTCTCATGTTCACTTCGCTGTTCGGGGTTAATCGCTAATGAATCAGAATGGATAGGACGACTATAATCACCACCTGATGCAAACGGCAAATCAGCAGCGAAATCACGAACCATCTTAGTGCCACATGTGCACATACATTTCTTACCAGCATTCTGCATTGCACGAACACACTCATCTTTGGCACCGCACTCCGGACATTTGAAACTATATAGAGGCATTACTTCTTTCCTTTAAGTTTAGCAATTTCTTCTTTGGTAAGTGCGTGTTTTAGCCCTTTTCTCACTGCTTTTGTACGTACAGTTGGTCCTTTTATTAAGAGTCGAATATCTCTTTTAAGCCGAGAAACCCAAGTCTCTTTTTTCTTCGGAATCTTCTTTGCTACGACTTTTTTCTTTGCGGGTTTTTTAATTATACTCTTCTCAACTGCGGCTTCATGGGCTTCTTTAGGACTTGTACCTTTCGCAAGCTGTCTTTCAAGTTCCCTCGCATATTGTTGTCTTCGTATTGCCATATTATACTCCTGTTTTATATTTTTCAAGATAATTAGCTAATGACCGTAATAAAATTATATCTTCCCCGGCCCAACCAATTAAACGGTTGCAACGATGGCATAACAATGCTCTTATTTTCCCTGTTTCATGATCATGATCAACGCAAAGTCTATAACCGTTTTCATTTACATTGCCACAAATTATACAAACCCCATCTTGGTTCTCGACCATTTCATCATATTGCTCAAGAGTAAGACCATAACTGCTCTTTAAGCGTTTTCTAAGATTGGCAGATTTACCTTCTTTCGTTTTACCAAATTGTTTTTGATATTCAAGTATTTCAACTTTATGTATCTGATAATATTCTTTTTGTTGTTCATGAATTTTAATCTTATTTTTTTCGTGATATTTTTTCATACATTTTTTACACCAAGAACGAAAGCCATCTTGATGTGATTTATCTTTATAAAACCCGCTTAAAGATTTAAGTTGTTTACATTTTGTGCATTTTTTCATAGCTATACACCAGGGGAACTTGTCCTGGCACTCTGTGATTCGTTTGCACCTATCTGTTCTGATTGTTTTCTCTCCTGAAATGGAGATTGTATCTTAGTCTGTTGCGGGATACCACGCGGTTCAGCACCAGTCTGTCCCGGTGTAGCCTTACCTGCTGGTTGCGGGTTCATTGCCATTACTAATTGCATACGCTGCATGAAAGAAGGATCATTGAACCAATCCTGGACATCATCGAGAATACCTTGTTCTTCTGCAATATCAGTAAGAGCTTCTTGAACGTTAAATGGCAATCCCATCTGCATTGCCACCATAGCAGAGTTCATAACACTCGGCATAACATTGGCCGCAAACTCAACGATCCGCTTAGTCCTAACAGCCGGATCAAGACGTGACATCGATCTCGCCTTCAGAGTGCATGTATAATCAAGAAAATCACCATCTCTTTGTTCAGGAGTTAATCGCAACTGCTCATATTCACCACCTGGTTTCCTTCTGGCGAGCATATGATCCATGAATGGATCAGTGTGTATATACCACAATCTCTTACCGGCATTCTCTGCTGCGAAATCATAGATCATCTCGCGTGCATCTTCGATAGTAATGGTCGCATTAGCTTGCAGAATATTAGCTTGTGTTGCTGATTCAGCGTTGGATACCAGACCAGACATCTGATCAGGATTACCTGACATATAATTATGCCATATCTGACACTGTTGAAGCATCTGTTCACTTTTGACATTGTTGCCACCAAATGTCAACACTTTAGCAGTATCAGGATTACCTGCTATTACGTCACCATCTTTGGCAGTTCTAATGTCTTCAGCTTCATCTGCACCTGCTGGATCATACATAGCAATACTTTTCTCTCGATCAGCTTGGTTCATCTGTTTGACCATCATCTTATTGGCCATTCTATGTAGATCGAAATGAACTGATACCGGTGCTACTGGGAATGGGTTGCCCGGCACTGGTTGCGTCAAAGCAAGTATAGAATATGGTCCTTCCTTTGGACCGTAATAATCGCGTGCAGCAAGATACTCAGGGAAAATTATTTGTTTCGGATCAGGAATAGTAATGAGTGCGTTAGCCCCAGGGACGAAGATTTCTACAACATCAACAAAATCCTGAAGTTCATACATTTCACTATCACTGACACCTCGCCTGGTAAGTGCTTCAACTTTGCTCCTGGCATCAGGATGAAACGATTTCGGCATTTTCATTACCAGATCATGATCCATTTCATCATCATCCAGCAAGATCTGTCGTGGGACTCGATTTCTATCACCAAGAAAAGCTGCCTTGCGATAGTCCTTACAAGAGGGGTCGGCTGTGAAATCATCAAAGTCAACAAGATCGGTAAATACCTGGCCTTCATCAACGAAGATGTCACCGAAGTTCAATATCTGGCCACCACCGGCCAAACCAGTTTTAACAACGGCCATCATAAAGAACGCATCAACTATCGCGGCACGCAACGTATCCTTAGTTTTTATTTGTATGTCGAGTTTATTAAGTGCAAGTCCGAGTAGGTAGGCATATTGTCTGTACTCAACTATCTCAGTTGATACTTTGTTGACACCGCTTTTCATTACGAGGTTGGGCACTGTCGCTCTGATAGTATTGAATATCAGGTTGATCGGTTCGTCACCAGTTAGACCATATTCAGAAGCGTAATATTTTCCAACGTACTCTTTGATGAACATAGCACGAGCACGCCTGTGCCGCTTATTGCGTTCAAATCCTTGACGAACAGCGAGGGCAAATTTATTCGGCGTAAAATATTCCATAATTATTTCTTCAACAAATTTTCATAAATGAGTTTAATTCTCAATAAAAATTCTTGTTGAGTATAAGCTTGTTTCCACTGATTACAAGCAAAACAACAAGCGACACAATTATCAATCGTATATCCTTTAGTATTATCTACACGATCTATGCCATTATAAATATATTCACCGTTAGATTGTGGATAGTGACATATATTATGTGGTTTGGTCTCGCAATAAAAACATTTTTGTTGAGTTAATTCCCTAAATTGTTCCTTAGTTAGAGAAAATTCAAGATTTCTTTTCTTCGCCCCACCTTTATAACCTCTAATCACATGATTTAAGTTAGCTTCCCCCGCAGATAATTTATTAGATCCCATAACAAGATCTCTTTTGGCTCGTTGACTTGCCAATTCACTTCGTAAACATCCACAACTTTTAACTCTTCCGGCTTTTAATTGCGATACCATCACAGTAGTAAATTGACCACATTCACATAAACACTTCCATAAACGTTCTCGTTTCTTTCTTCCAGCATCATGTAAAGCTGTTAATCTACCGAATTTCTGACCTTCTATGTTTATTCTTTTCCTACCCGGCATCTCTATCCTCTAAAATCAAATTTCGACCGCCATCCTCTCGGCTTGGCACGTCTCTGCTTCAACGCTGCTTTGCGTCCCGCTGCTGTTCTCATATCGTTTCGTGCCTCTGATGATTCTCTTCCTGCCCTTAATTTATAATATTTGTCTTCTATAGTCAAAGCGTCCGCCATTACTCTGTCTCCATGAGTTTTTTTAGCAGATGAACTTTCTTCTACTAAACATGCCGGGCCTATAGATCCATCATCATTATAAATATAAGTTTTTGCTTCCTCTAAACTTTTGATCGAGTGGTTCAGATAACCACCATGAGCCAACGCTCGATCATACGCATTGAGAAGCTCACCTTTAGACTTCGCATTGTTATGCCAGCCATACTTTTTAGTTTTCTTATCCCTAATATTACCGACCTTAACGTCCCTGTAATAGTACGGATAATGAAAAACTTTAACAACTAACCTACCAAAATCAAAACCAGGATCACCATTCATCTCCCACTTCAAGAACGGTAATTTCTTCCTACCACCTATCCATAATGCCAAAGCCATCCCAACACGAGCCATCTCATATGGTGGTGTATTAGCATCAGCCCACTCACCTACCTTCTCACCAGTCTGCCGACACTTAATCGATCCAACTGAATTAGAGGCACCTTGCCCTTTGGACAGATCGAAACCAATAACATAATCAAGATTTTGGTCCAACCTGCCATTTATCAGATTAACCCAGATCTTGAGTTTGCCTTTAACTGTTCGTTTACACGCCACCTTCTTCAGATCCTTCTTCTTCAGGATCATCGGGATACTATCGTTTGCTATCCCTCTTACGAAATCCACATCCCAGCATGTCTTAGGTGGGCGACCGAATATCGCTATGTGTTTCTCAATATTCGTGACAGTGAAAAATGTCGAACCAGCCTCAAGGTCATTAGCATCGATTTCCCTTGCCATTTCCTGTGGTGATCTGACTTCTGATTCTGCATCATACCAGGGTGATCTGATCTTATAGGCGTTTGTCACTGAATCTTGAACTACATGGCGACCAAGGCCTTTTTCTGGATGATCCCACCATAATAATGGGAATACAACTATCGTACCATCATTTTTCCATTTAGAATATTCAGTCCCCGGACCGCTTACAGTGCTGTTGACTATACGCACTAAAGCAGCATCCCTCGTTGCACTTCTCATCAACCGACCATGTTTTACTTTTGCAAACTCATCTAACAAAGCAACTAAACGTCTATCACCAGATGCAGCATGCTCGGTCGTTGATTCCCCGTCAATACACGAACCATTGAGAGTATTATACAGGTGCATCTTGGTACGGTATTTCTGCCCCACTGCACACTGAGGTGGTTTCATCCAATCAGGTAAGAAAATATTCAACAAGTCGTGTTTTTGGAAAAGTGCCTTTAAATTTCCGGGTTGGTCGACATAAGGTTCAGTCCTTGATAATTCAAGAAGTTGTGAATTGGGTCTGAATAACCAAAGCCAATGTAAGAATATAGCACACATCCAGCTTGCACCCATATCACGAGATTTGTTAATCAAGATGTCCTTAGCATTGGCGAGGTGCCAAATCAAACGCTCGAATAGAACATCCTGAATCTCCCAGGATATAAACGGATGATATGCTTCTTTCGATTCATATCGTTCCCCGGTACTGCCCTCAACATCGAATTGATGAAACGTAAAACAAAATGTATTGATCCAGAATAAAAGAGATTCTGCACTTGCAGCCATCAAATCATTTTGAAAACCTTTATCATATTCAGTATCTTTCAAAATTTCTGTTCGATAATTAAGATTAGCCACAGTTCTCTTGGGAACAACAAGTCCAGTTCTTGAACAAGTCCAAAATTCGGGTACGTCAGGAAAAGGAGTCCGAAGTTCAGGTCGAAGTTTTTCGGCTATATCTACCATTCTTAACTTGTCACAGAGCAACCTAAATAATTTATAACACTTCTTAATAACGTGGGATTATCTTGTATCTTTCCGAGAAGACAATTACAATTCATGCACAGTAAACCTCTTACTTTTTCAGTTTTATGATCGTGATCAACTGCTAATCTTTTCTTAGTGCCATATCTCTTATCTATTTGGTTTTCAGGATTGCCACAAACAGCACAAACTCCATTTTGGGCTTTGAATATTTGTTCATATTCTTTAAGAGTTATTCCGTATTTTCTCTTTAAGATACTATTTTTATGTTTAACCAATACAGGACCTTTAACGCTTTCAACTGGATGCCGTCCATAATACCTTTGCTGTGTTCTCTTCCCCTTTTTCGTTTTTCGATATTTTTTCTGGGCTTTATTTTTTGTCTTTTTTCCCTTTTCTGTTTTTGAATGTTTAAGAGCTACCTTATTATGACAAGTTTTGCAATAAGAACTTCGACCATCTTTATATCGTTCATCTCTATGAAATCTACTGGGGACTTTATCTTCATTACATTTTATACAATGTTTAAGAACCATTAGACCCCTTAGCAATCTGATTCATATGTTTCTTACCCAAGGCCGACACCCGATCAGCTAACGATGCCTTATCACTACCACCTTTAAGATCCGCTGCACCAGCACGACCTTCCAACCTATCCCAGATCATGTTGATCGCCCATCTATCAGGTTTATGAACTTCAGGTCTAATGCCAGTTTTCTTTCCAGCTTTATCTAAAACATCAATGGATTCTTCATAACCAAGAGCAACTTTCCATATATATCTCGCGATAGTTTCAGCCTTAGTCAACATCACAGCTTCTTCGCCCTTAGCCTTTATCACAGGATCGTCACATATTTCACTGGCGATCTCTTTAATGAACTTCGATAATAATTTACCAGCTACTATCTTCTTACCGTGTTCGCTTTTTTCTTTTGTGTCGTCTGGCATAATCACTTAGATCTTCTTTAGACATTTTCAACAAACCACGATTTCTCTTATAGAGTTTCTCAGGATGGTGTTTCGCAATCGCCGCTGCTATTCTTTGTTTCTCACTTGCGGCGGGCATCTAAACACCTCTCATATGCTTCCAGAATACTCTTGGCACTCTCGCATAAACTAATACCAATACCACCATTCCAAGCGTGTCCTACATACATGCCCACCAGATTACCATCGGAATTATAGAGTGGACCACCACTACTACCTGGTCCACCTTCGGCATCAGTCTGCAATAAGTCTTCCCAATTCATTTCAGGTATATCTCTACTAAGATGAGATATAATTCCCTTGGTTAGAGAAAACTTGAAAAGTATATCTTGGGGTCTGCCAACAAGATAAATAGAATCTCCTACCTTCACAGATACAGATGACACTTTGACAATATAAAGTTCATCTGCTTCTACGAATACAAAACCGATGTCCTTTTCTTTGTCTATATAAAAATCATTCGATTCTAATATCGTACCATCATTCAACTCTATAGTAAAAGATTTCCTTCCCTCAAGGCAATGAGCGGCGGTTAAAATCACATCATCATCAATAAATACCCCGGAGCCACAACCATATATTGTCACTGAAGCATCTACCATGTTCTCATATAGGTCGGTTTTCCTATATAGGAAACCTGCCGTAGATAAGAAACCCAACAACAGTACCGCCAAAATCCACTTCTTCATCTTAATTCTCCGGATCGAGTGGCACTAAATAACCATAACCAGCCTGATCTTTCTGCAAATAATAAAGTGTAGTGACACCTTGCGGTATCTTGATGATGATCTTCTCACCTTGAGCACATACCCACTCAATGTACGCTTCAGTAGCCAGGGCACCAGTGATACTGAATAACCATCTACCAGCACGATTACCACAGGTAGATATGATATATGATTGTCCACCAACTACTGTTTCCGTACCAGCTACATCCTTACCAGCGTCCAGTTGTACGCCTGAGTTCGCTACCGGATTCGCCATCGATGGGTGCGGGGGCACGCGATCACCTGAATTGCTACATAGATAAACTTCGCCTACTGGCATGTTATTTCTCCTTTAAGTAATTTATTTTAGTTTTCATATTTTGCGATACCCCAAACGCCATAAAAACCGGGCTATATCCTTTGCATCCCGGTCTACTGTCTTCTCGTGAGCAGCCCACCTACACGCGTGTAGTGCTTCGTGGATAACTGTTTCCAGACCTACACATTTTGAGAGATCACTTTCAACCATAAGCCAATATTTATCATCCGTATCACAGTTTCCATCCATTTCACCGAATATCAGATGATACAACCGCCCAGCAAAAGTAGCTGTTTTAGGCAATCTGACCTGTTTTCGCCGTTCATACTCTTTCGGGTCCATCCTGGATGCCATCACGCAGGACCACCCTTCATCGCTCGGTCTATCTGTGCCTTATTTCTATTACCCCACCGCTTACGCTGAACTATCGAATCAAGGAGCTTCGCATTCTTGACCGGATCCAGGGTGCTCATGGTCTTCTTGATGAACTGTTCGCGGGGCATATCTCGTTGGGATTCGGGGAAACTGTCGTATAGCTGGCCTATTTGAGTTCGGTTTATATCAGTCTCCTAACGTGGGGTTGACATCCGGGGTAAGCATGGCCCAGGGATGTCGACATTAGCCCTCGGCCTCATTAATCTCAGCTTACTGCTGACCTGGGCTGCTTACCAGTATAAATACCATTTCGCACTTCTGGCGGCCTGGAAAGGGTAAGAGATGAGACTCGAACTCATAACCCCTGGGATCACAACCCAATGCTCTGACCAGTTGAGCTACTCTCACCATATAAGCTTATCCAGGGGTCTATCCCACAGGGAAGCGGTCGAAACCCCACCTTATAGATCTACAAACCCCCTGGGCCGCTTAGAAAAACATATGTCCTTCTATACTACCGAGAGATCAGCCTTAATTATCGGGTTTTTAGAGAATATTCTCAATTTTTTTATTATATTCTCCTTGAGAGGGGTCCCTTTACGCAGCATGTTACCCCCCGGTAGGTCAGTTAACGTGCTAACCTGTTGTATGATAGAGGGTTAAGTGTTAAGTGATTATCTAACAGGGGGAATGGGATATCGAGGTCTTGTAGGAAGGGGAGGTAGGGACTCCCCCCACAGTCCGATAAGGGTCGGTACGGGGGGTCGATAATAACCGCACTCACAGTCTTGAATCGGTGGTGACATTGCCTATGTCACGCGGTTCCCACACCATAAGGCACATCATTACTGGACGTGTTACGTCCTATAAGACTATTTACATAAAATAAAAGAAAAGACTTGCACTTGTGCCTTACGTGTGCTATACTATACATATGAAGATACTAAAAAAATACAAAAAGTATGAGATACGTTGCAATGGCGTGCACCATTACGCATACTACTTGCAGAAATCTAAAACCAAATGCAGAATACAAAAAATCCAAAGGTGCTACTGCAATGACAAATAGACTATTCAACAACATATCAAACGGACAGATGTTACTGCTTATAGTATTAGCATATGCCTGTCTATGCTAACGTCCAGTACAGAGGACGTGAGAGGGCTTAGAATGAAAACTCTAAAACGCAATAGACTAAGACAATTAGTACAGTGGGGATATATCAGCCAACAACAGGCTAATCAGTTGTGGCGTGAATACTTGAAACTCTATCGGAGGGTAACGAAATGAGAGTTAGAAAATCAGACTACGGCACACAATTATGGTTATCGGCTAATGATACCTATAATTGGGCAAATAGAATCGGTGCAATTTGGCCTTGTTCAGAGTTATCAGGCCATAGACTTTATGCAGAATTTGACAAAAACGGCGATTTAGTTGATATGACCATTGACGGACGATACAAAGACTGTTCAAGCGATGAGTTTAATGCAATAACATCAGACTTTATTGGAGAGAAAAAATGAGAAAACCAGAATCAGACAAACAAAACCAGCAAGCCTGTAAAAAGTGTGGCCGGATTGTCGGATGCGATTATCGCGGTCGAAAACATAAGTGCGATTGCACATTACTAATCAGGATTAAGAAAAAATAACCACACCAAATATCCTTTTTCACCACAAGCCGACTGTCTCATCGATGGTCGGCTTTTGTTTTGGTTGGTCGGCTGGAGTGATTTTCTTAGAATCAGTAGGTATTAGCTTAGCTTATAATAGTATTAGCTCAGCTTATGTCCACCTCAATCCTAAATATGTCCATATACCCGTCTATAAAAATCAGCAAGACTGGCCTAAAAACGCCTATCAGTCCCCCTAAAAATTCTATATAGACATGGCTATAACTGCACTACAATACAGCCACAGACTCTATAAAGACATTTGACCTGTTTCCATGTCTACACACACCGACTAAACTATCTCTATATACATTTTACATCCCTATTTGTCTATACTGTTATATATAGACTATATCTTATCTCTATTTTCTCTTAGTATAGTTTTAATATCTATATAGACATAAAAGAGTAAAAACAGTTATAACACCATACTCCACAATAGTTTATAGTCGGTCTATGTAGAGGGACACTACTCAGACCTATATGGACGGATATGTTCTAACAAACCAGAATCGCAGGTAGTCGGTCTACCTGAAATTAGTTTGACATAGACCGATTTTATACTTGACATCGGCTTAGTAATATGGTATGATTGACATTATGAATATCATACAAGCAATAGAAAACCTTTGCAATCAATATTATGATACTCTTGGTTTAACTACAAAGAAAATCAATAATGGACTATGCTCAAATTTTGCTGATGATATAGAATTTAGCGGTTTTGGCGTAGCCGTTTGGGGCGATGCAGACTGGATAAGCTGGTCGGATAATGTAGGAGATTTTCCTGATTGGTTCACGCATATTGCACCTTATCATTGCTTTATATGGTATGAAGGCAAATATTATGATAGTGAATGTTCAGAAGGTTGCGACTATGTTGACGAATTACCATTTTATCAACGACAAATATGGATTGAAAATACAGGACGCAGATTAGCGGAGATTACAGTATGAATCAACTAAAAACCTGCACAAAGTGCAAACAGACAAAACCAATATCCGCTTTCGGCACAGACCGAACAACTAAAAGCGGTTTGCAGTCGTGGTGTCGGTCTTGCAAAGCAAGATGGGCAAGACGATACTATCATAAGAAAAAACAGATTGAACACTGTAATGCTCAGCGTTGTCCTCATTGTGGGCAAGTAGTTTAACACCAACCATCTCGAGTTCGTCCACCACAGCTAACGTGGCGAATCCGTT
>Ga0114921_10000165_pt1 | contig 27130 bp, 22 predicted proteins | sample BentaG_FD_87016 | JGI IMG/M metagenome (GOLD analysis project Ga0114921, IMG submission 87016) | Deep subsurface microbial communities from South Atlantic Ocean to uncover new lineages of life (NeLLi) - Benguela_00093 metaG | ecosystem: Environmental > Aquatic > Marine > Oceanic > Sediment ... | reverse complement strand
TAATAATATAAGCTATTTATTTTTAAACTTCTTAAGTTAGAATATTAAAAATATATTTGATAATCAAATAAATTTAAATTTTTAAAAATAAAAATCACTGATTATTTATTTTTCTAATTTCAGGTATCCCAAATTAAACTCTTTATAAAGAAGGAGATTTAAAGCCAAAATTTATGAATATTTATTAAATTGAGTTTAAGAGTATGTTGTGAAATAATATTTATAAGACTTAATATTTATGAGATCAAAGGGTACACATATAGGAAGGAGCTTTTTGAAGCTCTATTTATTTATGAAGAATAGAAATAAGTAAAAGTAATAAAAAGAAATAAATTTATATGTATTTAAAATGAAAAATAAGACTCTTAAGGAAAGAATTCTAAAAGCTTTTAAAAAAGTAAAAAAAACATTGAGTGAATTCTTCTATGGAATGACTACTTATGAGTGGGTAGAAATAGTAAGAAAAGAAAAGCTAGATTTAGAACATTTATTTATCCTAATCACCTTTGGTAATGTGTTAGGATTATCTTTACCAACTAATTACTATTCTTTTAGATTTCTTCCACATATAATATCAGAGTTAGATATTTGGAAACGAAGGATGTCAAGAAGTAGAAGCTTATTAGACTTGGCAACTGAAGAAATAGAATAAATTATAAATTAAACTTATATTTTTACTTATTTTTATCGATTTTAGAAAAATATTTTGTATAATACAAAAATTCATACAATATTAAATATTCCTTTAGAGAATAATAAAAGGAGTGATAAAGTGGCTGATAAGAAGAAAGAGAAAAAAGAGGAAGGTGCATTAAAAAGGTTTGGTAGAGCAGCAAAAGGATTTCTTTATGGAATGGCTGGACATGATATGACTCGTTTTGCTCTGAAAACCAGAGGAAGTATGGAACACCTGTTTATCTTAATTACTATGGGTGATCTTCTTGGAGTACCCATACTTCCACCATACTACTCTCTTAGATTACTACCTTATGTTGTACCACAGATATCGACATGGAAAAGAAGAATGCTGCGTGAAAAAGATTTAACAGATGCATTAGCATAATTGTTAGAAATTGATATACCTATATAGATTATTTAAATATAAGTTTGTAAACTCATTAATTATTAGATGTTTTTAGATTTTTAAATTTACCAAGTCTTAGTATTTAGGTAAAATTTTTAATTTTTTAAATGTGGAGGTGTTTAAGATTTCATTGAAAAATTTTATCGAAAAATATCCTGAAAGAAGATATATTATGTTTGGTGGAAAGGGTGGACTGGGTAAAACAACTTTTTCCGCTGCAACAGCATATCATCTCGCTAAAAAAGGATTTAAGGTGCTTGTTTTTTCTGTTGACCCGCAAGCTTCACTTACAGATATATTTCAGCGAGATATATTTGGGAAAGGACCAGTTGAAATTATACCCAATCTTTTTGCCCAAGAAATTGATGCTGATAAAAGAATAAAAGAGTACCAGAATGAGATCAGACAAAAAATATTTGATATGTACAGTCTGGATAAGATACCCCAGGAAATAGAAGATTACATTCAAGCAGCATCTGCTGAGCCTGCTATGGAAGAGAGTGCTATTTTTGATAAGGTTGTTGATATAGTAGTTGGTGGAGAATATGATTATTATATTTATGACTTAGTTCCATTAGGTCACGCACTTTATTATTTAAGTATGGCAAGTGTTTATGATGAATGGATTAGTAAAATAACACATCTTAGAGAAGAAATGAGAGAGTATGATAAAGTAGCAGCACTAATAAGAAGGGATAAGGAATTAGAAGAAGATTTGATATTAGAAGAACTGCAGGATATTAAATATAGAATCAGTACTTCATCTGGTATTTTAACAGATATAGAAAAGACAGCGTTTTTTTTCGTTATCATTCCAGAGGAAATGGCTATCTTAGATACAAAAAAAGCAGCGAAATTATTTGCTAAATTCAAAGTACCACTTCAAGGTTATATAGTAAACAGAATTATTCCAGAAGAACTTGCTAATAAAAAAATACCTGAATATCTAAAACATAGAATAGAGATGCAAAATACATATAAGAAAGAAATAATTGAAACATTTGGTGAAGAGGTGTTAGGTTATATCCCAGAATTTGAAAGAGATATAACTGGACTTGATATGGTAGCTAAAATGGCTGAAGCTATGTTTGGAGGTGAATAAATTGATAAAAAAGAGTATGAAACAATTTATTACTGACCATCCAGACTTAAAATATAGCTTCTTTGGTGGTAAAGGTGGTGTTGGAAAGACAGTACTTGCTGGAACTATGGCTTTATGGTTAGCTCATCAAGAGAAAAGGACATTACTTGCTTCAACCAATCCAGTTCATAGTCTTACAAGCCTTTTAGACCAGGATGTATTTGGAAAACCAACATTAGTAGAAGGTGAAGATAATCTATTTGCATATGAAATAGACACAAAGGATATAATTGAAAGGTCTAAAAAAGAGATCAAACAAAAAATAAATTGGTTTTTAAAATTTGCAGATATTAAAACCAAAGCTGATGAATTTGTAGAGACCGCCACTATGAATCCAGCATTTGAGGAATCAGCTATGTTTGAAAGCATGATAGACATAATGTTTAAAGATGAATATGAGGTCTATGTTTTTGATACAGCACCGACAGCTAATGCAAGAAGACTTTTAGGTATGTCGTCTGTTTACGGTTTGTGGATAAATAAAATGTTAAAGAGCAGAGAAGAAGCAAAAAGTTTAAGAGAACTTCTCTCATATAGCAAGAAGAAGGAGAAGGACCCACTTCTTGATTACTTGCTTAATTTTCAGAATAGAATAAAAAATGCTAAGAAATTACTTACTGATGATAAAAAGACTTCATTCTTCTTTGTAACATTACCAGAGGCACTTCCAATTGCAGTAATAAAGAGATTTATACAGTGGTTTAAAGACTTTGGAATACCAGTAGGTGGTATTGTAGTAAATATGATGATAGATAAGGAAACTGTGAAAGAAGATTCACCTGATTTTGTAAAAAACAGGGTAAAGATGCAAGATGAGTATATGAATGAGATCTGGAAGAGCTTCCCGGATGTTAGAGGAATAGTGCCTCTTTTTGAAACTGAAATTAGAGGAACAAGTATGCTAAAAAGAGCAGCTGATAAACTTTTTATTTAAATAAAATATTAAAATTTTAATCTTTCTTATAAGTGGAGCATTCGTCTAGGGGCCAAGGACACAGGCCTCTCACGCCTGAAACACGGGTTCGATTCCCGTATGCTCCACCAATTTTTTTTTAATCCATGAGCATTAATAATAATACAACTACTTGAATAGATAGGTTGGTATATGTGTAAAATGGATTTGTTTTCTTAATTTTCTGAGTTTTTGCCTATATTATTGATAATTTTTCATTAATTTTTACTGTTTTTTATTAATTATTTGAAAAAAATACACAATTATTTCAAATTTTTGCTAAAATATTAATGAAAAATCATAATTAAAAAATAAAGGGAGGACAATTAATGAGAGACTCTTTTAATAATCCAAGATTTTTTGAGATTCCAAAATTCCTGCCAGTAGTTGCAATGATACAGTCTGTTGTTTTTCCAAATATTTCTATCCCTATATTAGTGGGGAGAAAAAAATCACTTAATGCATTAGAATATGCACTAAAAAAAGACAAAATTGTTGCACTTGTAACACAAAAGGATAAAAAAATAAAAAGTGCTACTTACGACGATTTATATCCGGTTGGAACCGCTGCCGAGATAAGAAATACTCAAAAACAGCCAGATGGAAGTATTAAATGCAATGTAGATGCAATCTGTAGAATAAAAATTAAAAAGTTCATAAAGGAAGATCCTTTCATCTTAGCTGAGGTAGAAAGAATGAAAGGTCCCAAATACATGGTAGATGATGAAGAGATTGAGGAACTAAAAACTTTGATAATGGCTCAAGTAGAACGGATAATTGAATTGGGTGTACCTTTCCCTGCTCATTTAACAATACCTGTAATGATAACAATCTATGATTTGGATAAATTAGTTGACATGCTTGCAGCATTTATGTTGCCTTCAGTAAAAGAAAAGCAGGTTATTTTGGAAAAAGTTGATTTAAAAGAAAGATTGAGAAAATTAAGTGCTTATTTAGATAAAGAGGTAAAAAGATTTCAAGTTCAAAGTAAAATCATAAGTAAGGTTCAAAAAGAAATGGGTAAAACCCAAAGAGAGTATTTTCTTCGTCAACAATTAAAAGCAATAAAGGAGGAGTTGGGAGAAGAAGATGAGTTAACAGCAGACTTGAAGGAATTATCTGAGAAAATTAAAAAAGCAAAAATGACTAAGGAAGCTGAGAAGAAAGCCTTAAAAGAAATAAAAAGACTTAAGACCATACCACCAGCATCACCTGAATATTCATATATAAGAACTTATTTAGGTTGGATGTTAGACATCCCATGGAGTAAAAAAACCAAGGATAAATTAAATATACCAGAAGCTAAGGTAATTCTTGATGAAGATCATTATGATTTAGATAAAGTTAAAGAACACATATTAGATTATTTAGCTGTAAGAAAACTCAAAGGTAAAGCTAAAGGTACAATTCTATGCTTTATTGGACCTCCGGGAACTGGGAAGACATCACTTGGACAATCTATTGCGAGAGCATTAAATAGAAAATTTATAAGAATGTCTCTTGGTGGAATAAGAGATGAGGCTGAAATTAGAGGACACAGGAGAACTTATGTTGGAGCAATGCCAGGAAGGATAGTTTCTGGAATGTCTCAAGTAGGAACAATAAATCCTGTTTTTATGCTTGATGAAATAGATAAAATAGGTTCAGATTTTAGAGGAGACCCATCCTCAGCACTACTTGAGGTTTTAGACCCTGAACAGAATAATCAATTTAGAGACCATTACGTTGAAGTTCCTTATGATTTATCCAGAGTTATGTTCATTACAACAGGAAATATTTTAGATACTATCCCACCGGCTCTGAAAGACAGAATGGAGATTTTAAGTCTACCTGGATATAGTAGAGAAGAGAAACTACACATTGCACAAAAATTCTTAGTACCCAAACAACTAAAGGAACAGGGAATAGAAAAATATAAAGTTAAATTTTCAGATAATGCAATTTATGAGATTATTGAGAAGTATACTGCCGAGGCAGGTGTTAGAAATCTTGAAAGAAGTATTGCTTCTATTTATAGAAAAATAGCAAGAGAAATTGTTTCCAATGGAGAACCACCTAAAAGAGTTATTGTAAGAAATTTAGAGAAATATCTTGGAGTTCCTAAAATTTATCCAAGTGAAATAGAGAAAAAAGATATGATTGGAATAGCAATTGGATTAGCCTGGACATCATATGGTGGAGATATAATATTGGTTGAGGCAACTCTATTTCCAGGTAGCGGAAAAATAACACTGACAGGTCAACTTGGAGATATTATGCAGGAATCTGCAAAGGCTGCATTAAGCTATATCAAAAGTAGAGCTGATAAATTAGGAATAGATAATAAGAAATTCAAGAAATTTGACCTTCATTTACATATACCAGCAGGAGCAATTCCAAAAGATGGTCCCTCTGCCGGTATAACTATGGCTGCAGCCATGGCATCAGTTTTTCAAAATAAACCTATAAAACATGATGTTGGAATGACAGGTGAAATAACATTACGAGGAAGAGTTCTTCCAGTTGGAGGATTAAAATCCAAAATATTAGCAGCTCAGAGAGCAGGATTAAAAACAGTAATTTTACCAGAGAAAAATAAAAAAGACCTGAAAGATATACCAAAATCTGTAAAAAAGGTATTAAATATAATATTTGTTAAAAATGTAGATGAAGTCTTTGCTATAACAATAGAAAAACAAAAAGTAATAAAGGAAAAACAAGCAACAGAAAAGACTAAATATATAACAGCTTAGTCAAAATCATATTTTAATATAAGATCTCTTGCCGCCTTAACTTCATCTAACCTTTTTATTTGAGTTTTATGTGGCGCAGATTTTAAAATTTCTGGATTTTCGTCTGCTTCTTTTGCTATCTTTTTCATTACTTCAATAAACATGTCCAGGGTCTCTTTGCTTTCTGTTTCTGTTGGTTCTATCATGAGTGCTTCATTAATTATTAGAGGAAAATAAATTGTTGGTGGATGAAAACCAAAATCCATCAGTCTTTTAGCAATATCTAAAGCTCTTACTCCTTTTTTCTTTTGCCAGGTGGCTGAGATAACAAATTCATGCATACAAATTTCTGGATATGGAAGATAATAATATTTAACCAAATATTTTCTTAAATAATTTGCATTTAAAACTGCAATTTGACTAGCTTTTTTTAATCCCTCCGCTCCCAGAGATAGAATGTATGAGTAGGCTTTAATTAGAACATTAAAATTGCCATAAAAAGTTTTTATTTTTCCAATTGAATCTTTTTTATCATAGTCAAGATAATATTTTCCACTATCATTCATTTCTACTAATGGAACAGGAAGAAATTTTGAAAGCTCTTTAGTTACTCCAATAGGTCCTGAACCTGGACCTCCACCACCATGCGGTGTAGAGAATGTCTTATGAAGATTGAGATGAACGATATCAAAGCCCATATCCCTTGGTTTTGCAATTCCCATTATGGCATTTAGATTTGCTCCGTCATAATAGATTAAACCACCTATATCATGTACCATCTCTGAAATTTTTAAAATATTTTCATCAAAAAGTCCCAAAGTATTTGGATTTGTTAGCATTAATCCTGCAGTATCTTCATCCAAAAGTCCACTCAGTTTTTTTATATCTACTTTTCCCTTTTCATCTGAATCAACTGTTACTGAATTATAGCCTGCCATAGTTACACTTGCCGGATTAGTACCATGAGCAGAATCAGGAATTATTATATTTCTTCTTCTACTACCTTTTTCTTTGTGATATGCATCAATAATAAACAAACCCGTTAACTCCCCGTGAGCTCCAGCTGATGGTTGTAATGAAAATCTGTCCATACCAGTAATTTCAGATAAGAGGATATCTAATTCGTACATGATTTGTAAGGCACCTTGTATCTCTTCTTCACTTTGATATGGATGGATATCAAGAAAATTTTCTAATTTTGATATCTCTTCATTAACCTTTGGATTATACTTCATTGTGCATGACCCTAATGGGTAAAATCCAGTGTCAATTCCAAAATTCTTTTTCGAAAGTTTATTATAATGTCTAATCAATTGCGGTTCACTAATTTGTGGTAGATTAGGAGCCTTTTTACGTTTTAAATTTTCCGGAATATCAACTTTTATAGAGTATATCTCTTCTGATGGAGTTGGTAAAATTTGCTTACTTTTTTCTAAATTGGGTATTTGAAAAATCAACCTATCCTTCATATCTCAAAACCTTCAAAATTTAATATATTTTTATATGTAGGGTAACTCTTAAGGATTACATTATTAAGTAAGGCTAAAGCCTTGCCCTACATTTAGTTTATTTTATCTTTAATGCTTTAAACAATGTGTCTATTATTAAATCCATCTCATCTTTTGTTCTCTTCTCTGTAACAGCAAAAAGATACTTTTTTTTAAGAGTTGGGTACCATTTCTCTAAACATATTGGTCCCAAAATCCCCTTTTTTGATAATATGTTTTTCAATTTATTTAAATTTAAATCAATATGAATTACAAATTCATTGAAGAATTTAGAATTAAATCCTGGTTGAATTCCATCAATAACTATTAATTTTTGAAAAAGATAGTGAGCATTCCTGTAGCAAAGTTCTGCGATTTTAAAGAGACCATCCCTACCTACATATGACAGGTAAACACAGGCAGCTAACACATTTAGGCTTTGATTAGAACATATATTTGAAGAGGCTTTTTCCCTTCTTATATGTTGTTCTCTTGTCTGAAGGGTGAGAACATAACCAGTCTTTCCATCACTATCTACTGTTTGACCCACAATTCTACCTGGTAATTTCCTCAAATATTTTTTCTTGCAAGTTAAAAATCCAAATGATGGTCCTCCAAATGACTGTGGATTTCCTAGAATCTGCCCATCTCCAATTACAATATCAACTCCTAAATCCGCTGGGGGTTTTAATAATGCTAAAGATATTGGATTAACACAAGCAATAGCAAGTGTATTACTATTGGCTAACAATGAAAATATCTCATCCATAGGTTCTAAATTTCCAAAAAAATTTGGTTGAGATAAAATTAAACAAGAAGATTCTTCAATTAAACTTTTTTTAACTTGAGTCTTGTCTGTAACACCATCTTTCATAGGAGTCTCATACACTTCTATATTCCTTGGTTTCATATAAGTTTTGAGGACCTGACGATATTCTGGGTGCAAAGTTTCAGATACCATAACTTTTTTCTTCCCAGTTATGGAAAAAGCCATATTTGCTGCTTCTGCAACAGCAGTAGCTCCATCATATAGCGAAATATTGGAGACATCCATACCAGTCAGTTCACACATCATAGTTTGATACTCAAACATAGATTGTAAAATTCCCTGACTTAATTCTGGTTGATATGGAGTGTATGCAGTATAAAATTCTGGATGAGAGATTATGTAATTTACAACAGAAGGTATGAAATGATCATAATTACCTGCTCCAAGAAATGAAATTTTCCTATTCACACTTGTATTTTTATTACTTATAAATTTGAGTCTTCTTAAAAGCTCTAATTCACTTAGTGGTTCAGGTAAATTAAGCTCTCTTTTTTGTTTCATCTCATAAGGAATCTTGCTATACAAGTCCTTTAGAGATTTTACTCCTAAAAAAGAGAGCATTTCACGGATTTCTTTATTAGAATGTGGGATATAATCCATATTACATCCAATAATAAATTATTTTCTGAATAAGTGATTTTTGTTTCTACTTTTACTCTGCTATAGATTTTTGATATTCTTCAGCAGAAATCATATCCTTTAGCTCTTCAGAATTTTCCATTGCTATTTTAACCATCCAACCTTCACCATATGGATCCTGATTTATTATTTCAGGTGCATCTGCAACAGCATCATTTACCTCTACTATTTCACCAGTTACTGATGAATATACATCTGACACCGATTTTACTGATTCAATTGTAGCAAATGGTACATTAGCTTCAACTTTAGTACCAACTGGTGGAAGTTCCAAAAATACAATGTCTCCTAATGCATCCTGAGCATAGTGAGTTATTCCTATAACTACTTGGTTCCCCTCAACTCTTGCCCATTCATGATCTTTTGAATATAAAAGTTCCTCTGGATACAATTTTTCCTCCTTCTTTTATCAATTCTTTACAAGTAATTATACATGAAGTTCAAAATCAGATAATTATTTTTTTGATATCGTAAAAAACAGTGATTATTATAATTGAAAAATGTATTTTAAAAAATATTTTATTAATTTTTTATAAATTTTTATAAATTCTGAAACATGAATCTTTTTAATAGTTTTATTAATAATAGAAATTATTCTTATATTTCTAAGATATTATTCTAATCTTATTTATTTCTCCTAATAATGTAGTTTATTTTGTACCTTATATATCTTTTATAAAATTGGGGAAATGTTTATATCCTATCTATTTTTTATAATAGTCAGAGTCCGCTGCATTTCATTATTTATTAACATCACACCCTCATCCACACCCATTCCTGGTTTTGCTAGAATCTGAGCTGGACCAGTTGCTAAAGCTATATGAGCACAAATTCGGGCACTTCGATCTGTTTCATTACAACTTCCACCAAGATACGCTCCAACATTATTTTTCTTACAGAATAAAATAGCCTCTATAGTATTATTTATCCCACCCAAATCTGGTGCTTTTATCTGAATCATATCAGCAGCTTCTCTATGAACAAAATCCTTAATATCCTCCAATGTATTACACCATTCATCAGCTATTATTTCAGTCTTACTTCCTATTTCCTTTAGTCTTATTCTTAACTCTCGCATAGCTTTTATCTGATTCTCTTTGCTTCCTCCATCAATAGGTCCCTCAATTCTGAGATGGTATGGCGTAGATATTCTCTCTAAGTTCATAATGTAATCCGCAATTAATTCTGTATCATTATTAAATGCCTGTCCAAAAGTTCCATAAACATCTAAATGAAATGTTGGATTATAGTCAGGTGCACCTAATTGAACAACTCTTGTTCTGAGCCAAGAAAGATAATCCATTAATTTCTCTCCTCTCCTGCCCAGCTTTTCATCAACATTGTTTATTAGACCATGGGGAAGAACATTAATCCCTTTTATTATCATCTTATCAGCATTGTCGTATCTATCATCTCCACTCTGAGCAAATATTGGGACTGGCTCTTCTTGAATTTGTGTACCATATTCTTGACAGATAACTTCAGCCATAGTAATATGTTTTGTCCTTGAAACAGCATTTAAAATAGCTTGAGTTATTCCGTACCGAAGTGCTGTGTGTAACCGCTTTCCACCAATTTCTAAATTATCAAACTCCTGTGCCATATCTTTAAAGTTTCCTATTTCATGTCCAACCATTAGTGGTGCGATTTTTTCATATACTATAGGAATATAATCATCAGCTAAGAAAAGCGGGTCTCTCCCTGCTGCACCTGAATATTGAACAGCCACACAGTCTCCATATGCTATCCTATCCTCATCCAGAACCAATACAATTGACATACTTTCTCCAGCAATTCTTATTGCACGAAATCCTGGTGTAATAGGTTTACCAGAATAAGCAAATCCATCATGTTTTGCATGAGATTTTACAGCTGCTTGATCATCATAAAAAAAGCCAGAAAATCCCTTTGAAGCAATAACATTTTTTATTTTCAATATTTAACCTCCCCCATAAAAATTCTTTAGAATTTAATTTATTTAAAAAATAATAAAATTCAAAAAAACAATAAAATTTCTTTATAATTTATAAATACAATATATTTTTATCAGAAAATATTATTATTATAAAATCTTGAAGAGATAAAGATAATCTTCTTTAATATTTAAAAATTGTAAAATCTATTTTTTTGGTCTTCCAACTAAATAACCTTTGCTTATAGCATATATATCATCTACTACCATTTTAAAGGAAGGTTTCCTATTTTCAACCTTTCCCCTTTCCTCCAACTTTTTTTTGTGAAAATTTCTTAATTTCTTTGAAAAAGGTAAATTCCCTATATTTAACAATCTGACAGCACCATTATTATCTCTTACAGGAATTATTTTGCTTTTAGTAAAGCGACTTGGAGCAAAAGGAACATCAATGACACCTGCTTCAAATCCTCTTACAAGACCAATTGCTATATCCCCATTTCCTAAACTCAATGTAGCTTCAAGGATTGATTTCGTCTCTTCTTTTATAATAGTAATTTCTTTTTTAATCAACTCTGTTTCTACCAACCTTTGATCTTTAACCATATTTATAATCTGTTTGGTTGCTCTGAGTCCTAAAGCGTTTGCTTCTTTTGTGGGAATACCAAATGCTTCATGTGGAGTTTTTACAATTACTTTTGTTGCGCCACCAAGACCAGCCGCTGTTGCTCCCCATGAGATAACTGCAAATGCTTCCGCTTCATTCTGAGGAAACCCTCCCATCCATTGGTGAAATACTGTTGTTATTAAAACATCTCTAAATCCAAATTTTTTTAGATACTCCTCTGTTAGAATTGATAGAGATTCTATAGCAGCAACATCTTGAATCAAATTTCCACACTGACCATAACCAACAGTTATGCTCCTTACACCTTGAGTTGCAGCAAGTAATGCCTCTGAAATAGAGACTGCATGAGCAACACATGGTGGAACCAAAGTTCCAGTTAGAGGTCCAAAAGATTCTCTATTTATGGGTACATCTTTTTCCTGATAATAGCCTATCAACCTATCTACATACTGCCAATTTCTAATGCTTGTCGTAAGTGCAACATCTTTTGAATAAGGGATATTATAAGTTATAGCTCCACCTTCAAAATCCGTAAAACCTCCTGCTAAAGTTATTTCTGCTAATAACCTTGAGTCAGGAGTTCCATGTCGAACCTCAACCGGTACATTTACAGATTCACAGACTTTTCTACAACCTTCAACTCCATGATTTACTGCAGGAAAACCATTTAACATAGATCTACCCAACCTATTACTTTCTTCTATTCCCTTCTGGGCTTCCTCATATCTATTTAATCTAGTGTAACTGTCGATTGTAATTGGTAGAAAGTCAGCCATTCCTTCCCTTTCTAAAAATTGAAGAAGTTCAATTTGATCATCTATTAAAGCAACTCCTGCTCTGGGCTGAGTTAAAGTTTTTCCTTCATCTTTTGCATTTTTAAGAACCCATTTTGAAATTTTATTTTTTGGTATTGATTTATGATAATTTACTGACTCTTCTAAATCTACTTGAGAACCTGTTGGCCAGCTCTCTAATACTCCCTTTCGTTGTTTAAGAAACTCTTCTTCTTCCCATTTGATATTTCTTAATTCCAATTTTTACTCCTACTAACATTAGTATATATTTTTTATATTTTTATATATTTTTTAATTAGAATCTTTTCTCAAATGTAGGGCAAGGCTTTAGCCTTGCTTAATTATACAGCCCTAAAAAGTTGCCCTACATAATTTATTTATAATTACAACCAATTACTATATTTTATATATAAATAAGATGCTTTTTTAATAGCCTTATAGCCATCTCTGGCATTTCTTGGGCTAAGAGCCCCGTAGCAAACATTATATAATCTTTATCTAATAAAAATTTCGGATATTTTGGCTTTAATATATATGGTTCATCTTTATCAAACATAGATTTTTCTAAAATTGATCTGGGGTTGTCTGCACTTATTACACCACCACCAGTTCCTAATACAATATTGACATCTCTTAAATCTTTTCCATATAAAACATTTACTGGACCTAATGGAGTATATTTTGTATGAAACTTACCTACATGCCTGTTTACTGCAATCCTTGTAGATACTTTAGATAATAATTTATCGACCTCAATATCAGTTTTATTTTCAGCGATAAAACTGATATTTCTTGATAGCTTTTCAACTTTATTCTTTAGATCTTTCATTTCTATTTTCCACTTCTTTATAAAATTCTCTTTTTTAGCTTTGTCTAAAAGATTCTTTGCGCTATAACGAATTCCCAGATCACCCTCAACTGTTCTTTTCACATAAGGTTGAGGAATACCTTTCATGACGAAACCACCTGTACTTGGCAGTCCTAATGAATATGAACATACATCAGTAGTAGCTCCACCAACATCAACTAACATTAAGTCTCCAATACCCTTCTCATTATCTATTCCTTTTGCCAAGAATTCTCCAGCTTTTAAAACAGCTGATGGAGTGGGCATAAAAACACTTGACAAGAATCCCATCTTTTTTGAAAGACCTTTTGCTTTAATTATATTTGAAAGAAAGAGCTTTCTTATTAATTCTTTAGCTGGATCTATATTTAAATCATTTAGCTCAGGTAATATATTTTCTATTATTGATACAGTCTTTCTATTTTCTTTTAAAATCTCCTTTGCTTGTAATGCTACACATTTATTTCCTGCATATACAATGGGAACATCTATTTTTAGTTTGCCTAAGATTTTGGCATTATGTAATATTACCTCCTCATTTCCTCCATCAGTTCCGCCTGAAAATAGAATTAAATCTGGTTTTAGAATTTCGATTTCATCACTTTCATCTATAGTCAATTTATAGCTATAAACTTTCAAGACTTTTCCACCTGCTCCCAAAGCTGCAATCTTAGCTGCTTGTGAAGTTAATAGAGGAACCAGCCCAATTGCAATAATTCCTAAACCACCTGCTGCACTACTACAGGCTAATTTTAAATCATAGTCTATACTTTTCTTTGAAACCCTTTTATTAAGTTTATTTAGAGCTTTTTTAAATCCAATTATCACATCAGTATCAATTGTAGTTGGGAATGATGAAGTTCCAAGTAGAGTTTCTTTTCTTAAATCTATTGCCACTAATTTAGTTAATGTACTTCCAAAATCGATTAAAAGAGCTGTTCTCAAAATAAAAAATCTCCTAATTAATATAAAATCAATTCTTATTAGTAATAAAATCTATTTAATATTGAAATTTTCATTTATGGAAGAGATTCTTCGCTTCACTCAGAGCTTGTCCTGAGTGAAACGAAGGAATGACAATCTAAAATTAAAATTTATTTAATATTAAAGTCTTTATTTATATCATCAATTAATTCTTGAGGGGATGTTCCAGGAGAATAAACTCTATTAAATCCCATCTCTTCAAAGATTTTTTTAACCTCATTAAAATCTTTCTTTCCTACAACCAAGTTTCCTCCAACATATAATGGGATTTCACCAATCCCGGCTTCAATACATTTCTCCCTCATTCCTCTGCAATCTATCTCACCATGACCATACAATGACGAGACAACAATCAAATCTGCTGCTGTCTCAATTGCAGCATTTATAAAATCTTCTTGAGAAGAAAGAACTCCAATATTTGTTACTTTAAATCCCTCTTCAATTAATACATTTTCAAGTATCTTATTTCCTACAGCATGAACATCTGATCCAATTACACCTAGTACTAACTTTAATTTTCTCTTTACTGTAGTCATCTTAAAGAAATAACCTCCTCGAATATAAAAAATAATCTAGGTATTTTAATTATACTTAAATATAATTTTTTATTGTTTAGTAAAAAATTGATATTGATAATCTTATTTTAATGTATATATTAAATTTTTACCTTTATAATTAATTAGTGTTAACATTTTGCAGGAATATTCTACATAAATTTATTTTTTATGTAAAATTATTTGATTTATTTTTCATACTGATTAATCTTTATTTAGATTAAAATATAAATAAATTTTTAATAAAAAAGAAAGTATATTAATATTGTTATCATAATCCTATGAATACTTTCACTTATTCAGGGCAGTATTTAAGTAAAATTAAAGAACAAACTCTGGAATAAGAATCTTAAAATAAAATATGGAGTTATTAATGAAGTTATATGAGTACGAAAGCAAAACTATACTCAAAAAAGAAGGTATCCCTATACCTGAAGGTTACCTTGCCTTATCCCCTGATGAAGTTGAAGAAATTGCTGAAAATTTTAAAAAAGAGATTGTTATAAAAGCACAGGTTTTAGCCACTGGTAGAGGAAAAGCTGGAGGAATATCTTTTGCAAAAAATTCTAAGGAAGCAAAACAGGTAGCAAAAAATATATTTTCATTAAAAATAAAGGGATTTGAAGTAAAAAAGGTTTTAGTAGAAGAAAGATTATATCCAACTACTGAACTTTTTCTTGGTATAACCTATAACCTATCTCAAAAAACTCCTGTAGTAATTTCATCGTCTCTTGGTGGTATTGATATCAATGAAATAGCTAAAAAATATCCAGAAAAGGTTTTTACTTTACCCATTAATATGATCTGGGGAATTCAGAACTATCAAGGAAAATTACTTGCAAAAAATATGGACCTTGAATCAAAAGCTATGTTTAAGGCTACAGGTATTACTACTAAATTATTTAATATTTTCAAAAAATATGATTGTGATTTAGCAGAAATAAATCCTTTGATATTAACTCAAGATGGAGAATTGATCGCAGCAGATGCCCATTTAGAACTTGAACAAGAAGCTCTTTATAGACATAAAGAGTTAGAGCAATTAGGAATACCGATAAGGAAAGACAGTCCTAGAATTCCCACAGAGTTTGAAATAGAAGCTGAGAAAATTGATCAGCTTGACCATAGAGGTGTTGCAGGTAGGGTTGTTGAGTTTGATGGAAATCTGGGACTATTAATTGGAGGAGGGGGAGCATCTCTTACTATCTTTGATGCTATTAGATATTATGGAGGAAAACCAGCAAATTACTGTGAAATTGGGGGTAATCCAACAGTCAAAAAGGTAAAAGAGCTAACAAAGTTAATTCTAAAAAAACCAGGCATAAAAGGATTAGCAGTCATAACTAATGTTTTAAATAACACAAGAGTGGACTTAGTAGCAAGAGGGGTAATTTTAGCAATGGTTGAATTAGATATAAATCCAAGTGAATATCCAGTTATATTTAGAAGTGCCGGTGCATATGAAGAGGACGGATACAAAATTCTTAAGAAATATAAAATAAAATATTTTGATAGAAGCTATTCTATTGATCAGGCTGCAAAAGCAGCAGTAGAAATGATTTCCAAATAACGTTAGGTATTGAAATGAGACATATCAGCTTTGAATATACTTTCTTGTCTATTTATCCTCTCTCCTCGTGGGAGAGGGAAAGGGAGAGGGGGAAGATTTAAAATGTCTGCGAAAGTATACCAAAAAGCAAATAAACATACAGGTTCAGGTCTTGTAATATTACAAAATTATTTAATATATAAAATTGGGTTTTAAAGTTAAAATAAGTGGAGAAATAATTGAGTATTTTAGTAAATGAGAATACCAGAGTTCTGGTTCAAGGAATTACAGGTAGAGAAGCATCATTATTTACCAAATACATGATTGATTATGGTACTAATGTGGTTGGTGGAGTAACTCCAGGAAAAGAGGGGCAGACTGTTCATGGAGTTCCTGTTTTTGATTGTGTTAGTGATGTAGTTAAAGAGTTTAAAGCAGATACATCTATTGTATCTGTCCCTGCTGCTTTTGCGAAAGATGCTTCATTAGAAGCAATAGATTCTGATATAAAACTCCTGGTTATATTTACTGAGAGAATTCCTAAAAAAGACGTAGTTTTAATTTTGGAGTTTGCAAAACAGAAGGACATAAAAGTTATAGGACCAAACTCATTAGGAATAATATCGCCAGGTAAATCTAAAATTGGAGCCATTGGAGGACCACAAATTGAAACAGAAAAATCATATATGGTAGGTCCGGTTGGGATTGCTTCTACGAGTGGTGGAATGACAACAGAGCTTGCAAGTTTATTAACTACTAATAGGATAGGACAAAGTACATGCATTAGTGTTGGTGGAGACCCAATTGTTGGAATGACTTTTAAGGATTTACTCCCGCTTTTTGAAAAAGATTATCAGACAAAAACTGTTGTTCTTTTTTGCGAGCCTGGAGGTACACAAGAGGAGGATGCAGCCAATTATATTTTAAAGCATTCCTATTCTAAACCTGTAATAGCTTTTATTGGTGGAAGATTTGTTGATGAAATGCCTGGTATGAGATTCGGACATGCAGGAGTAATAGTACAAAAAGGGAAAGGAACTGCAAAAGGAAAGGTTGAAGCATTTAAGAAAGCAGGTGTGATAGTAGCAGATACACTAACTCAATTAGTTGACTATGTAAGAGAATAATTATTTTAAAGGTGTCATTCTGAACAGGTCCTGGTTGTCATTGCGAGCCACCGAAGGTGGCGTGGCAATCTCGCTCAGGATAAACTTAGCAGAGTGAAGAATCTCATATAAAAAACAATAATATCTTAAATACTAATGATTTTATTTTGGTGAAATTTATGGGAATGTTTGTAAAGATAGAGATTGACAATAATAAATGTAAAAATATTAAGGATTGTAAAATATGTGAAGATGTTTGCCCTGTTGAAATCTTTAAATTTGAAAAATCAGACAATAATGGAAAAATTTCAATTGTGCAGGAAAATGAAGATGAATGCATATTTTGCAATCTTTGTTTAGAAAAATGCCCACAAGGAGCAATTACTATAAAAAAATTATATTAAAGATTAAAATATTTTTAAATTTATAATAATTTATGTTAATAACTAAATCAGAAAAATTGGGTTTGACTCAAAAAATTTAATCTATAAACTATTTCAAGACTTAGTGATAGTAAATAATAATATAAAGTTTGAATTTATTATGTCTCATGTCAATACCTTACAATAGGAGGAAAAATGAAGGAAAAGAAATATGAGTGGAGAACAGCGATTTCAAAAGTTGAACCTAACAAAATCATAATTAGAGGTTATGCTTTAGATAAGATTATCGGAAAAAAGAGTTTTGGTGAAGTAGTATATTTACTTTGGAGAGGAAAATTCCCAACTAAAGAAGGGGGAGAAATGATGGATGCAATATTAGTGTCAGGGTGTGACCATAGCTTAGCTGCTCCATCTGTTGATGCAACAAGGTTTGTTGCTTCATCAGGTGTCCCCCTGCAAGCAAGTGTAGCATCAGGTATTATAGCATTAGGTGATTATCATGGAGGTTCAATTGAGGGGTGTGCAAAGATTCTCCAGGAAGGAGTAAAAGAGAATGAAAAACAAAATAAAGGTTTGACACAGATTGCTAATGAAATAGTACAGAAACATCATTCTGAAGGAAAAAGAATATTAGGATTTGGACATCCTTACCATAAATCTGATCCAAGAACTAAAAAGTTATTTAAATTAGCTAAAGATTTGAAAATTTATGGAAAGCATTGTAAGTTAGCATCTGAGGTTGAAAAGTCTATTGAAAATATCCTAAATAAAAAAATAATTTTAAATGTAGATGGAGCAATTGCAGCAATTATGTCAGATATGGAATTTCCTTATAAATACGGTAAAGGGTTTTATATTGTATCAAGAGCTGCTGGACTTATTGCTCATGCAATTGAACAGGAAGAAAGAGAAAAACCCTTTAAAGCTGTGCCTTTAGATAAGATAATTTATGATGGTCCTGAAGAAAGAAGTTTGTAGTTTTTAAAATCAATTATTTAGATTTAATTTCTCTATTTAATTTACTCACTTTTTCCCTATAGTTCTTTATTGCTTTTTTCAGAGCCTTTGCTCCTAAGTTAGAGCAATGAAATTTCTGAGGTGGTAAACCTCCCAACATCTCAGCTACTTTTTTACTGGTTATTTTCTCAGCCTCATTTAAGTTCATACCCTTTGCAGTTTCAGAAACAATGGATGAAACAGCTATTGCAGCTCCACATCCAAAAGTCTTAAATTTTATATCCTCTAATTTATTGTTTTTTACCTTTATATAAAAAGTCATAAGATCACCACAGATAGGGTTTCCAACCTCACCTATTCCATCAGCATTCTCTATCTCTCCCACATTTCTTGGATTCAAAAAGTGCTCCATGACTATTTTGCTATATGGCATTTCTAATCATCAATCCTATCAATTATTAATTTTATCCTTTCGAACTTATTTTTTCTATTACAAGATATATTATAAAATAAAAGGATATATGAAATATTACTTACTTACGCGCCAAATTTTTCTAATCGATTAGCACAAGCTAAAGCAAGTGGCATTAAATCTGTTGTTGGTCTTAATCCCAATATTCCATTTGCACAACTTATTTCATCAAATTTTTTAACTGAATCTTTTCTCGCATAAATTGATTTAAGTATTACTGGAACTGGATGCCAACTATGATATCTAAGTAGTGCCGGTGATGAATGATCAGAGGTAATAACTAAAACATCTGGATTTAGTTCAACAATTTGAGGAATTACAGTATCAATTTTCTCTATTTCCTTTACTTTTCCATCAAAATCTCCATCTTCACCAAGACTGTCAGTTTTTTTTATGTGGAAATAGAAAAAATCATATTTATTATAATTATTTTTTAAAGCTTCAACTTGACTATCTAATCCTGATAAATTTTCTATAACATCTATTTCTAATAATCTAGCCATTCCTTTATACATTGGATACTCAGCAATTGCTAAGGCTTTTAAACCATACCTTTCTTTTATTGATCTAAGGGGAATGTATTTGTCAAATCCTCTTAAAAGAATCATATTTGCAGGCTTTTCATTAGCTAAGATGTCTTTTGTTTGTGCTATAAAATCAGATACTATCTTTGCAGTCTTTTTGGAGCGTGGGTTAGTTACTTTAACCTCGTGTGGTACAACCCCTAATTTTTGAGGATCTGTATCTATTAAATCTCCCCAAAGATCATCACCTCTTAAAATAAGAACTGCTCTATAATCTTTTACTGGGTATAGAAAAAATTTAATAGATGGATCTAATTTAATATTTTTCAATATCTTTTCACAAAGTCTTTTATTAAGTTCTGTTTTTATCCTCCCTGCTCTTCTATCTAAGACTCTACCTTTTTCATCCACTGTTGCAAAATTTACTCTAGCTGCAACATCCTTTTCTGTTAAATTAAATCCAATTCCAAGAGCAGATAAAACACCTCTTCCAATATTATGTTCTATGGGATCATATCCAAAAAGAGCTAAATGTGAAGGAAAACTTCCAGGAGTAATTCCAGCTCCTACTGGTTCTAATAAACCGCATGATGACTCTGTAGCTAATGCATCCAAATTTGGTGTATTTGCAACTTGTAATTCAGTTCCTTTTCCACCTGGTAAGGCGAGTCCCCCCACTCCATCAATTACTACCAATATAATTTTTGATTTTTCAGCTTTTATTAATGAATCAATAAACTCTTCTTTCAAAATTACACCTCTCAATTTTTTAAAATACAATTAAAAATATATGAGATTGCTTCGAGACTTCGTCTCTCACAATGACAGGATAAATAGAGCACCTATTTAAATAAAATTATTAAATGTCCTGTTTATATAAAATTAAAAAGTCCTATTTATATAAAATTAAAAAGTCCTGTTTATATAAAATTAAAAATGTGTCATTCTTGTATATAAGAATTTTTCATTCTAATTTTAATTTTTATCAACGAGTGCTTCTTTCAGCTTCATCAACCATAAAATATGTCTCCTTGTTTAATTATTTAAAAATCAAAATAGGAAATTTACTAATATATTATAAACCTCTCTTGTTTATAATATATATTTTTCTAATTAATAATATAACTTAGCCTAATTTTTTTTTCAAATATAATTAAAATTTAAACCCTAATTGAATTAATTTATAATAGAGCGTAGAGGATAGTAGTTTTGTTTATATAAAGAAATTAAAAATCAGAATTTTAATTAAAATTGATAATTTTAGTCAGGGGATATAATACTTTTATTCCTACTATATATAAATAAGTTAAAGTCAGGATTTTAATGAAATCATTTTTAAAAGGAAAGGTTTTTTTAATCCTACCGCTTTTTCTGGACACAGTTCGTGGCAGCAATAACATCTAATACATTTTTTTAAATCAATATTTGCTTTTTTCTTTACATCTTTATCTATTGACATTTTGTTTATTGATATTAACTTTATAGCATTTACCGGGCAATTTTTGATACAAACTTTACAACCCGTGCAAACTGATCTATTAATATATGGAAATAAATTTAAACTCCTTATAGCCCATTTACGAATAACTAGTGGATAAAACCAAAAATCCTTCCTCTCTGTTGTAGGTGGTATAAAATCTAAAACTCTTACAGAATCTATGTCCTCTCCGAAAATTTGTATATCATTAATTCTTCCACTTATCATATTCCTATCGATAGCAGCTTTCAAAGTTGGTACTTTTATTGGATTCACACCTATAATATAAGTCACAACTAAATCCAAACAAACTGCATCATCACTTGCAAGAATTAATCCTATCTTTTTAGCACTACCAGCTGATGGTCCGCTCCCTTCCATTGCAATCACTGCATCCATTATGTTGAGTACTGGTCTTGTCAAAATATATAGATCAAGTAGCATTTGTGAGAAATGATCTACATTTTGAAACCTGGTATGAAAACCAATTTTTTTAAGACCTGGTATTAATCCAAATAAGTTCTTTACAGCTCCAGTTATATAAGTGAAACCGTGAGTTTTTAACTTAGAAATAGAAATGATCTTGTCTACTTTAGAAGCTACATCTATTATTTCAAAAGATTTGACTATCTCTCCCTCAGGATTAGCAATAGTAGAGTATTTTATATCCCAATTTAATTTTGCACCTGTTTCATTTGAAACATATGTTAATCCAGAAATTTTATAGACTTTAGAGAGAGAATTTTTTGTAAATGTACCACCAGGACTATCTCCAATTGTAACTTCAGCACCCAAATCTGTAACAAGTTTTGATGCTGATTTAATTAAAATGGGATGGGTTATTATTAGACTTTCAGGTGTACTTGCTCTTAAAAGATTCGGTTTTATTAATACTTTGTCTTTTTTATTAATAAAGCTTGAAATTCCACCTAATAAATCTATTGATTTATTAATTGCTCTTTCTACTATATCTTCCTTGTAATTTTCACACTTTACAATTGCTACTTTACTCATTCTTTCATATTTCCATAAAAGTAGGGCAACTCCTTAGAGTTGCTTTAATGTGCAAGGTCAAAGCCTTTTTATATACAAGGCTAAAGCTTCGCCCTACATAATTTTTATTAATAGCTTTGTGGTGTACTTTTGAAGACATCTTAAATCTTCCCCCTCTCCATTTCCCTCTCCCACAAGGGGAGAAGATAAATAATCAAGAAAGTATACCCAAAGCTGATATGTCTCATGTCAAGTCCTGACCCCATTTGATATCTCTCATCTCAAGACCTGATCCTATTTGATATGTCTAATGTTAAGACCTGACCCCATTTATGTAAAGTCTTATTCTACTTTATTAAAGTTTTAATAAATAAAATTTACTTTTAAATTATAGCTAACTTATTTCCTACTTTCTCAAACTTCTCTAAAGCAATATTGAGATCATCCTTTGTATGAGCAGCTGTTACTATTGTTCTTATTCTTGCTTTTCCTCTTGGAACTGTAGGAAAGCCTATACCCTGTCCAAATATTCCCTCCTCAAGAAGCATATCACTCATCTTCATGGCTAATACAGCTTCTCCAACAATAACAGGTGTAATAGGTGTTTCACTTATACCTGTATCAAATCCTAAATTCTTTAATTCCTTTTTAAAAAAATTTACATTTGACCAGAGAGTATCTAATATACCTGGTTCATTTTCTAATACATCAATTGCTGCTATGATTGATGCTGGAACACTTGGGGGATGTGATGTACTAAATAGAAGTGGTCTTGCAAAATGGATAAGGTAATCTCTTAAAGATTTAGATCCTGCTATATATCCTCCCATACAACCAATAGCTTTAGAAAGAGTTCCCATCTGTATATCAATTCTTCCATGTAAATTAAAGTGATCGACTGTTCCTCTACCATTCCTACCCAAAACTCCACTGGCATGGGCATCATCTACCATCGTAATTGCTCCATATTTCTCCCCTAACTCAGCAATCTTTGGTAGTGGACATATATCACCATCCATACTGAATACACCATCAGATATAATAAGCTTCTTCCCTGTTCCTTTATACTCTTTGAGTAAGTTTTCAAGGACTTCCATATCCTTATGTAAAAATACTTTAATCTCTGCTCTACTCAACCTGCAACCATCTATTATACTGGCATGATTTAGTTCATCAGAAAATATTACATCATCCTTACCCATTATTGATTGAATTGTTCCTTGATTAGCAACTTCTCCTGACTGGAAAAGTATTACTGCTTCTGTTTTCTTAAACTCTGCAATTTTTTCCTCCACTTTCTTATGAATATCCAATGTACCTGCGATAGTTCTAACTGCTCCAGAACCTACTCCATATTCTTCTATTGCCTTTAAAGCAGCTTCTTTTAATTTAGGATGGCTATTAAGACCTAGATAATTATTTGATGATAAATTTATTACCTCTTTTCCTTTTATTTTTACTCTTGGACCTTGGGCTCCCTCTATGACTGTAAGCTCTCTAAATATTTTATTTTTTCTCAAATTATCTAATGCTTCATCCAAAAATTTCATATGATGTGTCATCTATAATACCTCCTGCTAAAATTTTATTTTTATCTTATCTTATTATATTTTTTATCTTATTTTTATTTATTTTACCTTACTTTGTAATTAATTATTTTTATCCCACAAAATAGTCTAAATTCACTTTTGATTATACTCATTTTTAGATAATAACTTGAGGAAGTAATAATATAAATGCACTATTGGTTGAAATTTTTCTAATAACATAATATCTTTTTATGGAAATAATAATATTTTTGCTGCTTTTCTTTCTGGAGACATCATTAGCTTAAACCCTTTTTCAAACTCTTCCAAAGGAAATTTGTGTGTAATTACAGGAGATATATCTATTCTCTTTGATTCAAGTAGTCCAGCAACTCTATACCAGGTATCAAACATCTTCCTCCCGGATATGCCAACAATATTTGTTCCCTTAAAAATAATGCCATTTGAAAAGTCTATTTCAATTTTTCCTGAAGGAATACCAAATGCCGAAAATCTCCCTCCTTTCTTTAAAACTGTAAGACCTTGATTTATAGCATCCTGACTACCTGTCATTTCAATAACTACATCTACTCCCTCTCCACCAGTAATTTCTGTTATTAATTTTATAATATCATCATCTGGATATTTTAATATATGATCAGCCCCCATTTTTCTAGCTATTTCCATCCTGAATTCATGCTTTCCTATAGATATTATTTCTGATGCTCCTGAAACTCTTGCCACCCCTACTGCAAATAGACCTGTTGGTCCACAACCAAAAATTGCTACTTTTTTACCTGTAACACCTCCACCCTCTAAAGTTGCATAAACAGAGTTACCTAAGGGTTCCTGGATTGATGCAAATTCAAATGGTATTTTTTCAGAATTTTTCCATGCGCATACTTCAGGAAGAGCAACATAATCTGCAAAAACTCCATTTATATCAACTCCTAAAATTGAGACATTTTTGCATATATGCTGGTTTCCTGTTTTGCATTGAAAGCACTGATTGCAAGGAATATGAGTTTCAGCTGATACAAAATCACCAACTTTTAAAGATTTAACATCTGTTCCAATCTCCACTATTTCTCCCGCAAATTCATGACCAATAATAAGAGGGGGTGTTATTCTACTCTGTGCCCACTCATTCCATTTATAGATATGAATATCAGTCCCACATATTGATGCTACTTTTACTTTTACTAAAACCTCATTTGAGTCAATCTCAGGAATATCTATAACATCTAGCTCAGCTCCTGGCTTACGCTCTTTCTTTAATATTGCTTTCATTTTATCTTTCATTCAACACTCCTAACTATAAATAAAAAAAATTATTTAAAATCTTTTTTTATGTTTTTAATCCACTACTTCTATGAGAAGAATTTTTACTAATTTAGTTAAAAAATAACAAAACTCTAGTTATTAATTATTTTAACTAGAGCTTTTTATATATGAATATATTTAAAAAAACTTCTTTTCATATTTCATCTAAAGAATAAGAAAATAACTTACAATATCTGGTGCCCGAGGTCAGACTCGAACTGACACGGATACAATCCGACGGATTTTAAGTCCGTTGCGTCTACCAATTCCGCCACTCGGGCACTCTACCATATAAATATATCAATAGCTTATTGATTTAGTCAATATATAAATAAAATAGAATATATATTTTTTAAAGTGATTATAAAAAAAATTTTGATTTTTAACTTTAATATATTATTATATATCTATTTTGTTTTAAGCATTAGCTTAAATAATTACTGAAATTAGAAAATACAAAGTTTATTATATAAAATATACAATTAAGAATTTACTTACTCATAACTAAAAAAGAAAGGGGTATTGAAAAATGAATGCCAAATTTGAAGAATTGAAAGCTCTTTTAGGTGAGATATCAGATTTACAAGCTGCTAAGTCAGTTTTAAGTTGGGATCAACAGACCTATATGCCATTGGGTGGAGCTGAGAGTCGGGCAATGCAATTGACAACTTTAGCTAAGAAAGCTCATGAACTCTTTATCTCTGATAAAATTGGACAACTACTCACTGATATTGAAGCTGAAGCAGGTGACTTGGATTATAATTCTTTTGAAGCCAGCTTGATTCGTGTTACAAAACGTAACTATAACAGGATGAAACGACTTCCACCTGAACTGGTCGCTGAGCTTACTAAAGTATGTGCCTTAGGAGATGTAGCATGGCGTAAAGCGCGTGAGAAATCTGACTTTTCTATTTTTAAACCACATCTTAAAAAGATTTTAGATTTAACAATTCAAAAAGCTGAAGCGCTGGGTTACGAAGATCGAATCTACGATGCTTTATTATATGAATTTGAACCAGAGATGAAGACATCTCAGTTGGAAAAACTCATTAATGAGTTAACAGCAGAACTTATTCCATTGGTAAAAGAAATCTCTAAACGACAAGATGCTGTAGATGATTCTATCTTTAATCAAGATTTTGACATAGATAAGCAGTGGAACTTTGGAATCGAGGTTATCAAACACCTTGGATTTGACTTCGAACATGGACGTCAAGACTGTTCTGCTCATCCTTTCACCACCTCCTTTTCAACAGAAGATGTAAGACTCACAACCCATATTTTTAAAGACCAATTTAAAAATGGTCTATTCAGTTCAATCCATGAAGCTGGGCATGGTATGTATGAGCAGGGAATTAGTAAATTATTTAATCGAACTATCTTAAGAGATGGTGCATCACTTGGTGTACACGAATCACAATCACGTCTGTGGGAAAATGTAGTAGGTCGTAGTCGGGATTTTTGGACCTTCTGGCTACCACGTTTAAAGGAATATTTTCCAAATCAATTGGAAGACGTAGATATAGAAACTTTCTATCGAGCTATAAATAAGGTATGTTCATCATTAATTCGAATTGACGCTGATGAAGTGACTTACAACCTCCATATATTTTTACGATTTGAGATAGAGAATCTGATGTTAGAACACCAGGTAAAAGTTAAAGAGCTACCTGAACTGTGGAACTTAAAGATGAAGGAATACCTTGGCATTTGTCCTCCTAATGATGCCAAGGGTGTTTTGCAAGATATTCATTGGTCAATGGGTGCGATTGGTTATTTTCCTACATATTTTTTGGGCAACTTACTTTCTGTTCTTTTTTATAAACAGGCTGTAAGTGATTTACCTGATATTCCTGAGCAAATCAAGAAAGGTAACTTTACCCCATTACTCAATTGGATGTTAAAAAATATCTATAATAAAGGAGCGAAATACACACCCGAAGAATTAGTTATGAGAGTAACAGGAGGACCAATTCGTACAGAACAATTTTTAACTTATATAAGGGAAAAATATACTGAAATTTATAATATATAAGTTATAAGGTAGTCTGACCTACCCACTTTGGTAATATTAATTAAAAATAACTCATTTACAATAAAAATATTTTTTATGTAACAACATTAAAAAATATTATTAAAAAGATATTAATATGAGGTTTTGAAAAGAATTAAAAAGTATAGTTACTTACAACACAAGAGCTTTTGGATAAAAAGTTTACAAAATAAACATAGTGAAGGTGCTAAGCACCTTCACTATT
>Ga0114921_10000163_pt1 | contig 27166 bp, 29 predicted proteins | sample BentaG_FD_87016 | JGI IMG/M metagenome (GOLD analysis project Ga0114921, IMG submission 87016) | Deep subsurface microbial communities from South Atlantic Ocean to uncover new lineages of life (NeLLi) - Benguela_00093 metaG | ecosystem: Environmental > Aquatic > Marine > Oceanic > Sediment ... | reverse complement strand
TCTAGTAGTCTTGATGCTAATTGTTTCGCTTGGCGCCGGGTTTGCTCAGTCACCAGCGAAGGAAGACGCTCCACAACAGGTGCCGGAGAACGATTATCTTCAGCGGATGATCGAGCTGGTGGTGGAGGCTAATCCTTCTCTTCAGTCACAGATGAATCTCATAAAGGAAATTGAGGCAGTACCCGAGCCAGCCAACAGTCTGGATCTTACCGTTAATCTAACAACAGGGGTAGAGCTTGAGAATCCTGATGGGGGGGAGAGGAGTCTCGCGCCTATTGGAAGCATAGAGTTAGGTCTTCCGCTCTACAGTTGGGCAAAAAAAAGAAAAACTGCGCTGGACAAATTGATTACTCAAAAGGACCTGTCCAAAGCTACGCAGGATTATTATCATCTCAAAAACACCGTCGTCTCGGACCTTCTTGCCCGAGTGGATAAGCTCGGCAGCTTGAAAAATGAGCTGGATGGCCAAAAGAATCTTCTCTCTCTTCTTCAGTTCAACCTTGACGCTCTCAAAAAACAGGTTGAGGCTGGAATAGCCAGCCCAAGCGATCTATGGGCCATCAGCGAACGAGTTATGAGCACCGAAACGAAAATAGCCACTTTCCTGAGTAAAATCGATATCCTCAAGCGCGAGACCGCCGTCAACCTGGCAGGCACCCGCTGGCCCGAGCTTCTGCAGATGTTGGATCAGGTCGTCAGCCAAACTCCAGCTCAAGAGTGATGTTGGTATGCAGAATGAGCCCTTATCGACACAGAGACATGAGGGGGAGAACGATGTACTGTCCGGGTTCCCCCGGTTCTGCGATAGCACGATAGAACTTACCCTAATAGGCCTTCTAGTTTTCACCCCACTAGCCTTTGGAACCGTCCAAGTATGGTCAATATCCCTAATGCATCTCGCTACCGTATTTATGCTAGCTCTATGGTTTCTCAAAATGAATGCTCAAGGCAGGTTCAGACTGACAAGAACGCCGCTCGACTTACCCATTTTGGTTTTCGGTGGAATAGCAGTGGTGTCCACCGCCACTTCAGTTTACTTCTATGAGAGTAAGACGGAACTCTTCAAAATCCTCAACTACATTCTTCTTTACTTTATTGTGGTGAACAATATTAAGGACTCCGAGCGAATAAAAAGGGTCATTACTATTCTGATATTTGTTGGATGTGGACTTGCCCTCTACGGATTGTACAATTACCTGAACGGAATAGAAATGATTTATGGCCTGAAAAAAAAGGCGTATGTAGGCAACTTAACGGCAACCTTTGTAAACTCAAACAGTATGTGTGCTTATTTGGAGCTAACAATTCCACTGGCCGTAGGTCTATTCCTGGGCGGGATGCTTGCTAGCCAGTCCATCCGAAGAAAACGTCACCGCAGCATAGCAACCTTCATTTTGCTCCCTGTCATATTCGTAATGACTGCCGCCCTCGTCTTCACACATTCTCGAGATGGCTGGATTTCTTTCTTTGCGTCTATTCTCTTTTTGAGTATCATATTAGTGTGGGTCAGACACAAGACGCCGAAAACTCTAACTAGAATTGCAATGATTGTCCTGGTTGTTCTCATTGTTTTAGCTACTACGGGCTCGGTGAGTCTATATAAAGCTATGAAAGGCGAAGGTGAGGGCAAAGTTTCCCCCATCAATCCTTTTAGGGGAGCACCAATCGAATCTAGGATAGACGTTTACCGCGGCACGCTCCAAATGATAGCTGACCGTCCTCTGCTGGGTGTAGGACCAGGCAATTTTCCCCTCGCTTATCCCCGGTACCGAGATGAGAAAGAGAGAATATTCATGAACGAGACACATAATGACTACCTACAGTTTGCCTCGGAAATGGGAATATTCTCTTCAGCCGCATTCTTAGTCCTGCTATTTCTATATTTCAAGTCTGGAATTACATATTTGGTCTCCTCGAAAAATATGTATTCACTGGGACTTGCGCTAGGATGCATGGTAAGCATCGCCGGGGTTGCTGTCCACGCCTCGATGGATTTTCCGTTTCAAATCCCGGCCAACGCTCTCACATTTTGGGTCATCTTGGGCTTAACAGTAAGTATGGGTAGGGCAAGTAACCTACACCAGGTTAAAGATACCAAGATTTCAGAAAGAATATCCTGAGAGCCTGAGAAATGGTTAAATGCAAAAGATAGTAGTAGTAATTGCCACAGGACCCACAGCAGTTAAACTCGCACCGGTAGTAGAAGAATTGAAAAACGTCTGCGTCATCAGCTTGGGTCACATCGGTCTCCTCACCCCAAGTGTCTTGGCTACCCATGGCTCTGAGGTCGTTGAGACAGATGTGAACCTCATCGTGTACTGCGTTTTCGAGGTCGATGGTTAATCTCAATATTTGGCCAAGACATGGTAATTGCCCACCGAATTCGATTTGTTCTGCGAAAGCTGAGGATTTCTACGGTGTGTTTGGAGGGTGGGATGAGGGAAGCAATGCCACTTGATTTCCTGGAGAATCTGTTGTTTCTCTACCGATTCCGAATTGATTTTGTCGAAAAGGCAGTAATCCCACCTTTTCAGGAGATTGGTTCAGGCAATCGCATTCTTGAAAAGATTTTCCCGTAGGGCTTTGCTGTGGTCATGTTGCTTCTCGTACGTTCAGCTTTGACTAATGCGTTTTGTCGGTCGAGGAAGTTATTTCCAAGGGAATGCCTGACTTACCGCGAAAAAGAATGTATAAATGTCACCTATTAAGATGGAAATCGGAGTGGAAAGGAAGTTACTAAGATGATTCCCGTATTTCGGCCCTCAGTAAGCGATGAAGAAATTGAAGCAGTTGCTGCTGTATTGAAATCCGGCTGGTGGGGTTTGGGACCCAAGACTCAAGAATTTGAAGAGAAATTTGCGCAGTACGTGGGTGTAAGGAATGCAGTTGCCCTCAACTCTGGCACCGCAGCCCTGCACCTGGCCCTGCGTGTTCTCGAGATCGGCAGAGGAGATGAAGTGATTACGACGCCGATGACATTCATCTCGACGAACCACGCGATCCTGTACAACAATGCGATCCCTGTCTTTGCGGATATACAAGCGGATACACTCAATATTGATCCACGGGACATTGAACGAAAGATTACACCGAAGACGAAAGCTATCATCATGGTGCATTATGGGGGTCATCCATGCGATATTACTGAAATTCACGAACTGGCCAAAGGAAAAGGCATCAAAACCCTCGAGGATGCTGCGCATGCATGTGGAGCTGAATACAAGGGAAAGAGGATTGGTTCACTGTCAGACACTACTTGTTTCAGCTTTCACGCCGTGAAGAACTTAGCTACCGGGGACGGCGGGATGATTACTGTAGATGAGGATGACGCGGCAGCTCGATTGCAAAAGCTACGCTGGGTGGGCATCAGCCGCGGTACCTGGAATCGCACGGCGAGCAAGGGCTATTCCTGGGAGTACAATGTCGAGGAGTTAGGCTTTAAGTATCACATGAATGACATTATCGCCGCGATTGGAGTAGTGCAATTGACCAGATTAGGACAAACGAATGCGAGGCGGCGGGAGTTAGCTATGCGGTATGGCCAAACCTTGTCAGATATAGGATGGATAGAGACGCCGGTGGAGAAGCACCACGTCCGCAGTGCCTGGCACAATTATGTGATCAAGGTGGCTGATCCGAGCGACCGCGACCCCTTAGTGGAACACCTGAAGGCCCGGGGCATCTCGACGGGGATGCATTATGTCCCGAATCATCTCTATCCAATATACGAGCCATATGCCTCTCATTTGCCAATAGCTGAAAGAGTTTGGAAGTGCTTGATCACTCTGCCACTGTATCCAGATCTCACCGATGAGGAACAGGACCAAATTATTGTTGCCGTTAAGACATATAGAAGCTGAGGTCCGATGAAGCAGGATTGCGCGCAGTCAGCATTAAGCTGGGACCAGTTTTGGCTGGGTCTGAGACCAGAAAATGAAATCCGCATGTGGGACTTTTATGGAGGCAGACCTTGGATCTTAAGACATGTACCCCGACATGGCAAGGTGCTAGAGGCTGGCTGTGGTTTGGGACGCTATGTTTTCCTCCTCTCAAAACTCGGTATCGACATAGATGGTTTGGACTATCATCGACCCACTGTCAAGGCAGTGAGTAGCTGGGCAAAAGTCCACGGGTTTGACTGCCAATTTGTTCGGGGAGATGTTAGGGAATTACCTTATGTCGATGAGTCCCTGGCCGGCTACTTGTCCTTTGGGGTCATTGAGGACTTTGAGAAAGGACCAACTGAGGTGCTAGCTGAGGCGTACAGAGTTTTGCGTCCAGGTGGAATTGCTATTATATCGGTCCCTTCTCTGTCTTTTTCCCAGAAGTACCACCAGTTGCGCCGATGCATGAAGCAAATTATCGTGCGTATCTTGAAACAGCCAATTAGGCCGAAAGGATGGGTTGGTCAGTATTGGTATACACTTGATCAACTTAGCTCTTTTATCAAGGACGCAGGGTTGAAGGTGGTATTGAGGGGACCATGTGACTTGAAATATGCCTTCTTTGAGTTAGGAGCTCAAGGAAATGGCAGGTAGAGCCTGAATGCACTCCAAGAAAGAGTTTGAGGTCCAGAGGACATCCGTGTGGAGTTGAAAGAGTGGAAGGGTTAACGGGAATGGAAAAGCATTTTAAGTTCAGTAACCTAGTTATTCACCTTTTTCTTCTTTTGCTCGCTTGGCAACTAGCTAAAAGGATTGCTACGTTCGATCTACAAACACACGACATTATCCTTTTTTGTGCTCTGTTGACGGGAGCTATCGGAGTGTTGTTGAACAAGCCGTATTGGTTTGTTGCGGTCACCATTATCTTCTGGCAAGAGTTCTTTCTTTTTCAGAAGGGTGAGCCTCTGGGATATGCCATCCCTTTCGGTTTCCTAAATATATCTGACGTCTTTGTTCTGGTCTGGGCCATGATTTTCGTACTGCAGTTTATTAAGGGGAAAGCGACATTTCCGGGGGGCTTTGTGAAGAAGTTCTTCATCGGTTATTCCCTTTTCATCGGTGGCTATGTAATTTATTCGGTTGTCATGTTTGGTGCCGGGCCTAAGGACTTGTTTAATCAGCTTCGCTACTGGATGTACCTGTATGCATTCTTCCCAATGATCAATACAATACGAAATGAAGATGATTTGAATGGGTTGCTCCGTTCCATTCTGGTATTGCTGGTTCCCTTCGTTATGTTATCGCTCTTTCTTTATTTCTCCGATGCTAGAATCACCTGGTCTTACCTACAGCATTACAATCCTTTGGAGGGGAGCAGAATAGCAAGTGGATTCATCCAGAGTAGAAATCCTTCTCCAACAGTTGCCCTAGCTTTCATCTTCTTAGTGTCGTATGTTGCTTTCTTCGGCCTGAGAAGTATGAAACGAATCGATATATATGTTTTTCCGGTGTCTTTATTCTTGATCAATATCATTACCACATTTGGCCGTGCCTTCTTAAGTGCTGTCATGGTCGGGATATTCTTAGCTCTTGTCCTCGTTAGGAAAGTAAGAGGGAAAGGCGTAATTGGGGCAGCCGTCGTTCTGGTAATTATTACGATAGCTGTTTTGGTCCCGCTAAATAGATATTTTTCGGCTGTAGATGCTCTGCAAGCCCGGTTCCAGGAGGGTGTAATAGATATAACCAGAACTGAGGGGACCTTTGGTGATCGAGTAACCAAGGCCTTAAGGGGCATTCGAGAACATCCCACTGCAGGCACAGGATTTTGGGCAGGACGCACGCTGGGAAGATACCAGCCCGTCTATTTTCGAGTAATGTTGGAATCCTTCTGGGGACAATATATTCTGAGGTTTGGGGGGCTTGGACTCATCTTCTTTTTTGTTTTCTTTATCGGTTTCTTTAGATTCATCTACAGAACAATCGCTATGACGCACAATGAACTCCATCAGGCCTTTTTGATCGGTTTTTTAGGCTATCTAGTAGGTGGGCTTTTTTGGGGGATTGCATCTGCAGCAGTATTTTTGAGGGCTCATGGTATGGCTATCATTGTACTTATGCTCGTCGTGACTTATAAAGTTTATGAATTTAACGCCGGGAAATTGACAAACTCAAGGGGCTAGACCTCGTCTTCTCCAATGCTCCCAAAAAGCTCCTGTTGGATGATTGGCTTGCATGCTGGATACTCACTATTGGATTGAGCGATTACTATGGAATGTCAAAGGGGAAGTAGGAATAGACGAATCCGAAGGGGGCAATTGGCAAGGCTAGCGTCATCACATTGCTGTAACCACGCTCTTTCTGCTCGAATTGCAATTGACATTCAAAACGTCAGCTTGATTCTAAAGGAAAGAAAAAAAGTCCTAGGATGGCATAAGATGACAGGGGTGAAGTCTGGGCGGGCCAAGAAGCACCATGAGATAATGCAAGCACGGCATCCCGCCAGAGGCGGGGTAGCTATCCAGGTATGTATGACCTTTTTCTCCCAGCGACCTCTGCCTCTCTTGTACCAAGCCCCAGGGGGTATCCCGAGGAGAGATTCCTGTGAACATAATACTGATAAGTCTGGATAGTGTTCGAAAAGATATCTTATATGATAATACTACATCTCTACCGAACATTAACAATCTAACCGACAACTGTCTCCTTTTTCACAATGCAATAACTCAGACTCCGTGGACTTTGCCTTCTCATGTATCTCTTTTCACAGGTTTGTATCCATTCAATCACAAGATACAAAGACCTGACAAGAATAAGATAGATCCAAAGATCAAGACCATTTTTGACATACTGATGGACAACAAGGTGACAACTTACACGTTCTCAAATGATATCGGTACTCTAAAGCATATACATAAATATGGTTTTCGGAATAACTTCAAAAACGTTGGCACTGATACTTTGAGAGATATCAAGCCAATCATCAAAACGATAAAGGATGACTCTTTTCTATTCATCCACTATTGGGGAACTCATTTGCCTTACTTAACCAAAGTATATCCGCGGAATTATAGAGAGAGCATTAGCAATTTTTTGACATGGTTGAAATACACGCGGGGTGATAAATTGAGGGCAATGCGATTTATTCCTCAACAGGATGGATTCAATAGAACAATGCAAGTGGTTTCGATGACCGTTTCAATGGATGAGCACTCAAAGCAAAGGGTTAAAGAGGGATATTTCAGGGCAATACAAGTTGCAGACCGTTTTATTGGCAGAATTACAAAATTATTGAAGAAAAGAGGAATTTTTGAAGATACGGTTTTCATAATTCTATCTGATCACGGTGAAGGATTCAATGACAATGATGAACTCAAGGAAACAGCTTATTTTACTCATGGTCATTTTCTATACGATTACGTTATTAATGTGCCTCTTATTATATCAAGTGCAAAGTTGTTCCCAGGCACGAAAGATATTCATGGCCAGGTGGAATTGATCGATATATTGCCAACAATCTGTGACCTATTTGGGATCGATTCACTAGATGTCGACTATACACTGGACGGTAGCTCGATCATGAAGCAGATAAATCATCAAAAGTTTAAGGAGCTCGGTTATAGCGAGACTTATTTTTCTTTTATCCCGAAGCAATGTTTACGGTCCAATGATTTCAAATATATCAAGTATCTGAATGCCGATTATGAATACTTTTTTGATCTATTGGCGGATTCTGATGAACAGAGCAACATCATAACTGCTGACAGAAAGGAGGAGTTCAGCAAGAAACTTGAATCATTTATCAGGAGCAACAAGCAAGAATTTAAGGATGTCTTTCTTGAAGAAGAGGAAGCTGACCAAATATCACGACGTCTAAGGAATTTGGGGTATGAATGGTGAGTGATAATATTATTCTAGAAGTAAAATCAATCGACGAATTAACCAGCAACGAAGAAGTAGCCATTAGAGAATTGTTGGACATTTCAAGATTCAGTGCGCCCTTCCACACAGTGGAATGGAATCGTATTATCCGCAATGTGTTTGGTGAAAGGGTTTCAATTGCTTTATGCTTCAATGAATTCGATTTAGTCGGGTATTTCCCTTACCACGACAGAAGAGAGTGTTATTGCCTGAAAAGAGTCTACTCATTCGGCAGCTTTTATGAAAACGTTTATGGAGGTCTGATTGTTCGAGATGACAATCCTGAGTTAGTAAGAATATTCCTAAATAAATTGTTGCATAAACTCAAGCTTGTTTCTTACTATGGCATAGAACTTCCACCAGGTTATCCAAATGGGTTATTCGAGCGATTCAATTTCCATATTCGGTACACGTATGACACTCCTGTGCTTGATTTAAATCGTAGCTTAGATGAGATATGGAAGTCATGGGATTATAAGAAGGTCGGTTGGGGGATAAACAAAGCGCAAAAAAGGGGAGTTTCTCTAACGATGAACAAATCCAAGGATTTGCCGGTGTTTCATAGGTATCTAAGACAGACATATGAGAGATTTGGTAAAGAGGCGCTGCCCATTCAATACTATGAAAAATTGTTTCATAACGGTTTGATTCAGATATTTTCCGCTTGCTACAATGATCAACCAATAGCTGTAATACTGGTTTCAGAATTCCACAATACAATCTATTATTGGGCGGGTAGTTCCTCATGCGAACACAGAAGCTTGTGCCCTAACGATTATTTGATATGGGAAATCATAAAATGGGGGAAGAAACGAGGTTGTAAATATTTTGATCTTCTAAGAATGAGCCCTGGCGAAAGGAATCCGAACGGAATACGGCAATTCAAGATCAAATTTCAAGGTGAAATAAAACCTCTATACTACGCATACAAAAAAACACATTATCATTACATAGGTAAAATGGCAAACTATGGTTTGAGTCTTCTTGGGAAATCTTAATGTCAGGCGGGTGTTTGATGACGCTGTTGGGTGCTTTTAGGAGAATTGCACCTTACGTGATAACAAATAGACTTAGAATCTTATTTTTCCGAATCGGCGGGATATCCGTTGGCAGCGGATGTAGAATCGCCCGGGGTGTGAGGATTGGGAAACATGCTACGATTGGGAATTATGCACAAATATCTGGAAATGCCGTAATCGGCTCAGATACTTGCTTAGGACAGAACGTCCGTGTTAGGGCTAATACAAAGGTTGTTAATTCGCACGTTGATGGCAATGTTTTCATCGGGGAATCCAGCATAGTTCAATGCGCCGATATTGGCAGTAATTCAATGATTGAATATGGTGTTGTGATGCTCGGTGTTAATAGGGGCAGAAGGATTCGAATAGGGGACAACTCATATATCGGGGTGAACAATATTCTTGACTTTTCAGATGATATTGTAATCGGAGATTACGTTCACATTGCCGGAGCCTCAACTGGCTTGTGGACCCATTCAAGCATTAACACAGCTATATCCGGAAAAGCAGTCAATGACCAAAAGAGTAAATCCTATGGGTCGATCAAAATCCAAAATTATTGCTGGATTGGCGGCAATTGCACGATCTATCCCGGAGTTACTGTCAAAGAATATTCAGTAATTTTGCCAAATTCCGTGGTTAATGCCGATGTTGAAGGAAACATAATGGTGGGTGGTGTCCCCGCTAGGAAAATAAAGGATATCAATCTCAATGTCAACCCTTAAGAATGCATCAGTCACTCTAACAGCCCAAGTAATCTTAATACCAGTAGGTATCATTAATTCGGTCATTACCGCCCGTTTTCTGGGTCTCGATGGAAAAGGCTTGTTTTATGCGATAATGATGAATGCCACTTTGCTTTCCACACTGTTTAGCTTTGGGACAGCGGGGATAAACAGGAATTTAGCAGGAAGGCCAGAGACCGATAGACGTGCTTTGATGGGACATAATCTTTCTCTTCTGTTGATCATAACGGTAATTGCACTCGTCATATCTAGGCTATACCGTAATATCCCCATCCAGTTTTTCCAAAAGTACCCTCCCGAACTATGGATGTTGACTTTTATTGGTTTCCCGCTGCTGTTCATGCAGATGAATTTCATGGGACTTTTTATCTCTCTTAACCGCATCCATATATATAATGGAATCAGGATCTTTACAGCCTTATTCCAGATGCTCTATAATATTGTCTTTCTTGGGTTATTTCATCTCGGCTATGCGACGGCTGCGATAGGTTGGTGTCTAAGCCTGCTGATCGTGATTCTGTTTTCGTTTTACAGATTAAGATCATATATATCCCTGCAAGGATTTGATCTTAAACAGTCATACGCCTTTTTCAGATTTGGCTTTGTCATTTGTCTTTCCAGCATCGTCAATATCATCAGCTTTCAAGGAACGGTCTATATTGTACAATACTATCTTACCCCAGGTGACTTAGGGATCTATTCGATAGTAAAGAACATATCAGGATTCTTATATCTTGTCCCCACCAGTGTCGGAGTGGCGGCGCTTCCCAACTTTGCGGCTCAGCCTATCCACGAAGCGAACAGACTGCTTTCTAAGGCTGTTAGGACCAATGCCATAGTCAGTTTTACGGCTATGGTTGGTTTGGCATTCTTGGCATATTTTATGGTTGTTCCTCTCTATGGTCAAGCATTTAGACCAGCCGTAGTTCCTGCTCTAATTGCTCTACCAGGTGTTTTTCTGTTTGGCTTCGCTCACATCACTACACCTTATTACGCATCGGCACACAAGAAGCCCGGAGTAAATACTGCGCTCTCGTTATTGCAGGCCGTGTTGGCACTATGTTTGGGATTACTTTTTGTCCCAAGATACGGAGTGGTCGGCGCGGCCCTAACCACTACGATGACATTTACCATTTCTATTGTCGTCAACTTTCTCGTGCTGCGGTTATACTCAGGCTTAGGATTCGTTCATTTCTTACCTAATTCTTCCGATGTTTCATATTTGTTTAACATCTTTAAGTCGAGCATGCAGAAAATCAGGCCAGGAGTTAGATAGGCCCATGTATTTTTTGATTAGAGATGATGATACAAATTATTTTACCCAACCTGAAGAATTGGAACGTTCTTATGGTGATATCTGGGGGATTTGTCCAATTAATTTGTCTGTGGTTCCCTTCCATGGTTGTACAAAATCTGGAGCAATTCCAAAACGATACTGGACCGGAGAGGGTGTATTTCCAATCGGGGACAATACAAATCTGATTAGATACCTCAAGAAGAAGATTAGAGAGAAGAAGGTTTATATAACACTCCACGGACACAGTCATGTAGATCAAGCTGATGGTTATGAATTTCAGACGGGTAGTGGCCTACATAACAAGATTAAAGAAGGTAGGAAATATCTGGAGCAGCTATTTGACGTAGAAATCAAGTGGTTTGTGCCTCCACATAATGCTTTGTCCAAGAGGGGGTGGGAGGCTGTTGTAGCTAATGGCTTGAATATCTCGGGGGTCTATTCACCAAGAGTGAGAGGATGGCATTTATGTGATATTCCCAATACGGCAAGACAGCAGTACTGGAAAAAGGTACGAAATCTATTCTATCCTTATCCGATCAAAGTGCGAAATCACACAGAGCTTCATGTCCATTCGTTAACGCCTGTCACCTCAATAAGTTCGCTTAAATTGGCACTGCACAAGGTAAGGCGGTTTGATGGATATTTTTGCCTTGCTTCCCATTATTGGGAACTATATGAACATATTAACAATAATAGGGATCTAACACTCAAGGAAATAATAACAGGCATATTAGAACATCTCAATAAACATGATGAGAATTTCGTATGTTTCAGTGATATAGAGCGGATCTGTTCCGGATGGAGGTCGGCAGTAGCGGTTCTTTAGAGATGGAAGGTGCTATGAGCCAAGAGTGGGTGAAGCGCTTAGTTTGTCCAGAAACAAAAAAGAAATTTCGTATTACTGGCGACAAGCTTGTGTCATTGGGTGGAAAATACGTGTACACGTTCTCCAATGGGATAGCAAATTTCCTGTCTGAGAAGGAGATCCATGCCTGGGACGGTTATCAGCTAAAGGCTTATTCCTCCGAGCCAATGCCACCCCATAAATACTACACAAGATATACTGATGGGTGGAGGATTATGCTTGATTTGGGTTGTGGTGATGGGGTGATGTCTGCAGATTCTTCCAGTAAAGTGGATCATATCTTCTGTGCCAATCCTGATCGTAGTGCTCTTGAAATTCTGAAACGGAGAAATATCGATAATATGCATCCAATCTGTTGTTTCGGTGAAAAACTACCATTCCCAGATAATTTCTTTGACGGTATTTTCAATATCTTCGTCATCGAACATCTGAAGGATTCTTTACCCATCCTAAATGAAATGCACCGGGTGCTGAAGAGCGGTGGAACGTTGATAATTTCTACTGACACGAAATACTACTACCAATATCTAAGGGTCTTAATGGAGTGGAGAAAGAACGGGTGGAAGCGGTGGAAATCTAATGATCCAACGCACTTTAATTTAATGACCCCGTCTAGGCTTCGGAAATACTTGAAAGAGAGTAATTTCAAAATTATAGAGGAAAATATAGACTTTCTGACGGGGAGGTGGGGATACTTCAAGTTTTTACCTCATATTGTCTGGGAGGCCTGGCTTAGTTCATTTTTCGTTTTTAAGTGCGCTCCCCTTGAAAAAGAAAATTGCAAAAACTGAACGAACAACTAAGGACTGAAGTATGAAGAAGACCAATGGGAAAGAATGCTTTATGGACGATAAGTAATCAATGGAGAACGGGTTCTAGTGATAAGGGGCAAAAAACTAGGAAAATGACCGGAAGTTGGAAAAGCACATCGAGAGAATTTCTAAAAAGCCACCTACCAATACCTGTGGCGGCAAGGCTGAGACTAAGGAGTCATCGTAAGGTTTATCAGCCTTCTACAAACCCCGCCCGGGAACGCAATTACATCACAGCACAACAGGATTATGTGGCCAAGAGGATTTTTGTTAGATCTCTGCCATTCTTTGCCGGTATGGACTCGTGCAACTTCTGCAATCTCCGATGCTGGTTTTGCCATGCGAACAATGGCGAATATTCTATTTCTAACCCAAAAGTTCCAAAGGTGCATAATAGAGAACGTTGTTGTCTTGATTTGGAAAAATACGCTTTGGTTCTTGAAGCATTCGGTGAGACGCTATTTTCCATAAATCTCACCAGTTGGGCCGAACCTTTTCTTAATAGAAACATTTTCACGATGGTATCCATGGCCAAAAAGCGTAACATAGAGGTCCGGTTTAGTACAAATCCAAATATCAAAGATCCTGGCCTTGCACAGAAAATCTGTGAATGCGAATTAGACGCCCTTGGAGTTAGTATTGACGGTCTCCGTCAAGAAACTTACGAAAAATATCGTCGTGGCGGGAATTTCGAGGTTCTCATTCAAAACCTGCGAAAGATCGCTGCGTACAAAAAGAAATACCGACCAAAAAAACCGGAATTAATTTGGAAATTTCTTGTTTTTAGACATAACGAACATGAAATCCCTTTTGTCGAAGAATTTGCCCATTCTCATGGTGCCGATTCTGTTCGCATTTCTGGTGCGGATATTTACCATGAGGGCTGGATACCTGGGAGCAAAGAATATCCTCCGCTGGGACCCAGATTTGAAAACATCTGCAATTACCTGTGGACGACAGCAACAATCGAGGCTACAGGTTCACTTAGCCCATGCTGCACTAACCGCGACTACCGATACGATCTCGGAGAATTTACGACAGCACAGAAATTGAGAGAACTCTGGAATGGCGACAGAATTCGTGCTTTACGCAACTATTGTTATGACAGGAAGCCAAACAGTAAGATTGTATGCGATATGTGTCTTTTAATGAAACATGATGTCAAACGGTAGGAAGGTTGCGATCCTCCTGCCCCGTAGAATATTGAAATAGTAGCCTATCATTGGATTGATGTTAACAAGATAGTGTAAAAAACACCTGCGTTACAGAGCTATAGAAATATGGGTAAATTTCAAAATGAAATGAGAGAAAGATGGAATGAACTGTCTAAGATTAACCAAATGCATTATATTGCTTCTTGTAAAACAGATTGGAATGAAGATGAATTTTTTGAATCAGGAAAACGGTGGTTTCATAATAAGAGCATTATAGAGTACATTGAAGAAGATTTAGATGTTAGTGGGGGGAGATGCTTGGAGATTGGGTGTGGTATTGGCAGGATGACCTGCTGGTTAGCGAGATATTTTGACAAAGTGATTGGGATTGATGTGAGCGATTCAATGATTGAAAGGGCAAGATATTATCAGGATAAATTTCAATTATCGAATGTTGATTATCGGCTTAGTGATGGGAGTCACTTTGACGGTATTGAAAACGATTCCATAGATTTCGTTTTTTCTTACCTTGTCTTCAGACATATTCCATGTCGTGATATCATCATTCAGAACTTAAAAGAAGTATTCAGAGTTCTAAAACCGGCTCATACGTTTTTGATCGAATTCCGCTTGGATAAAGGACTTTTGATGGCAGGTAACCGTTATGAGATCATCAAAAATGTACGAAAATTGGGGATACTGAAAATACCAACTGTAGAATGGCGACGTTTCAATGCATTTAACGGAGCACAGATTCAAGAGAAAAAAATGAAAATTATCCTTACGGAGATTGGGTTTCGCAAGTTTGATTTTGTTCACTTTTGTAATGACGGGTATTTTGTATGGGGGATAAAATAAAATGGTGAAATCGATTTTAGGTGCTCTGCATATTTCCGGTTTGCTCCCTATCTGTGGCGCGGAGAGAGTGGTTTGCGTCCCGGCGAATGGTCATGACGCGCCAATTTCGATTTTGAGCGTACTCCTCTTGAAAAGAAGACTATCAAACAGAAAACTTTGGTGCATTTATTATGGATCTTACAATTTCCATCACCAGCTATAATACCAAATATGTATTGTCCGAAACACTTCAGGCAATAATAGAAAACACACACAACGTAGAATATGAAATAGTTGTGGTGGATAACAATTCCAGTGATGGTACCATAGAGTACATTGAGAAGGCATATCCCGAAATCATATTAATCAAGAACGATGAAAATAGATATTTGTGCTATGCGCAAAATCAGGCTCTGAAAATAGCGAGAGGTAAGTATTTTCTTATTTGCAACTCGGATATGTATATCCCGGAGAATACAATTGAGGAAATGGTAAGGTTCTTGAACAATCATCCAGATGCAGGGAGTGTTGGGTGTGTCAATTTCGGCGACAAAGGCAATCCACAAAATCTTGCCTATGTTCCTTGGGATGTAAGAACATTCAGTCAAATAGTCACACAAAACTCTTATGTATTATCAAGGTTCGTGAAACCCAAAAACACTGCTTACCGAGAACTGGATTCCTCATTAGCTACACAAACAGTACCAATAAATGGTGATGCTTTTATGATGTGTATAACAGATTTACTGAGAAAGATAGGCGGATATGATGAGAAATTTAAGCTTTTTTATACAGAAGATGACCTTTCTTTACGAATACTGACGAACGGATATAGAAACTATTTTCTAAATTATGCTCATGTTTACAATACAGGTGGAGGTAGTCAAAGTACAAGACAATTGCCAAGGTTTTTTCTACAAAAGATACATATTGGCGATGCCTTAGCATACACAAATAAGTACTTTGGCGACTTTCGATACTGCATGGCGAGAATCATCTTATACTTTGATTTGTATTTCATTTATCGACTTGTGCTGTTCTTTAAAAAATGAAGATTACATTTATCAGTAGACTGATGGCGATCAAAAGAGGAGGAGGAGAGAATTTTGATATTCATATTGCTAGAGAACTCCAGAAGAGAGGGCATAGAATAGAATTCTTGGTCGGCAGACGTTTGAGGAAAGTAGATGTCCCTCTGGATGAATTTAGAACGGTCTATATCAAAAGTCCATATTTACGGGGGTACTCTTATAGACTACAAAGATTCTCAAATAAGATTCCTAATTACTTAGGACACCTATTCTCCAAATACGACCTGGAGATGTTCTATTCTCAAGTAATCAAACATTTAAAGAGAACGAACTTCTCCAGTGATATTTTTCAAATCTGTTCAATGGTGAAATTAGGCGCCCTGATTGAAGAAACATTTAATAAACCCGCTGTCATTTGGTGGCCCGGGCCAGCGTCATCGAAATCAAAGAAATATGCAGACAAATGTTCAGCCACATTTGCCCACGGAGATGCGTATAGAGTGATTAAACAAAGTGTTGATCCAAGTGTCTATCACGTTCCTGTGGGCGTCGATCAGGAAAGGTTCGTAAAATGTTCAAAAGATAGGAAGCTCGCAGCCAGAGAACGATATGGATTTCAGCCGAATGATATAATATTCCTCTTTGTTGGTCGTCTTATCCCCATCAAGAATCTGCACTTTTCAATAAGAGGCTTCAATGCTGCATTTAAAGCTAGAAGACATGCAAAACTCGTATTGGTCGGCGAAGGAGAAGAGAGATGGCGACTGAAATATTTGGTTCAACGTAATCAATTGAGCGATCAGGTAATATTCGTCGGGCCAAAATATGGAACAGAATTGGTTGATCTTTACAATCTATCGGACGTATTTGTAATCACTTCAACTTATGAAAATTGTCCGAATGTAGTCCTTGAAGCCATGAGTTGTGGATTACCTGTGATAGCAACCCGCGTAGGAGGCATAAGAGGTCAAATATCACCTGGACAGGGTGGAATACTAGTAGAAAATGATAATTTAGAAGATTTAACCTGTGCGCTGCTGACACTAGGGGACGATACGAAGTTAAGGAAAGAATATGGTGAATACAATTATGAGATTATTAGAAAGGGTTTTGGTTGGAAAAGAAGCGCTGAAATGCTTGAAAAAGTATACAGCGAAGTTGTAGACACAGGATCATGAAGATTTGCATGTTTATACCTAACTCCTTGCCTCCTGGCGGTCACGGGTTTACAGTGCATAATATTGCGAAGAGCCTTGTGGAACTTGGACATGATGTGGTGGTATTCTGCCGTCGAAAGCGAAATAGAAGTGAGGTTTCGATCTTTGATATTTTCGACTGCAATTACAAAGTATATAGAATGTTTCTTCCCCGCAGTAGAGGGTTGTTTCACAAGCCAATTTCTGCTTTCCATTTGAGAAGATTATATAAACATGAAGAATTAGATCTAATTCATGCTCATACAATTTGGCCCGCAGGTTTTTATGCTGTATCAGCCTTTAGAGGTATCGATATCCCCATTATTATCACACCGCACGGAGACGATATACAGACAGAGCCCGAGTATGACTACGGTGAAAGGCTTGATCCCAAGGTAGATAAACAGGTAAGACATACCCTAACGCGAACCCCCTATCTGACCGCCATAAGCAAATCTATAAAGGAAGAAATGATTGAGGCTGGCGCTCCAAGAGATAACGTTGAGGTAATCCATAATGGTGTAAATATCAATGAATATTCCAATATTAGGCCACACTCTCATGGTAAACCTTATATCTTTTCTTTGGGCAGGTTTGTTCGTAAGAAAGGATATGATATCTTATTGAGAGCATACAACAGACTTCTGAAATCCAATGACAGCGATGTTGATTTGCTAATTGGCGGAGAAGGTCCCGAAAAAGACAGACTTATAGAATACTGCAAGAAAGAGAATATTGGGGATAATGTACATTTTGTAGGATTTTTGGATGATACTAAGAAAAAAGAATACCTGAAGGGAAGTTTGTTCTTTGTAACACCGTCCAGGAGGGAACCCTTTGGACTAGTGTCTATTGAAGCTATGGCATGCGGCAAGACAGTTATTGGGTCGAATGTAGATGGTATTCCTGACATCATTAGTGATCAACAAGATGGATTGCTGTTTGAACCTGAGAATGAGGATGACCTTGCTGAGAAGATCCACTTGCTAGTGAATAATGTCAGATTACGTACTGACTTAGAAAGCAATGTATGTGAAAAGGTAAGAAATTTTGATTGGTCGGTGATTGCAAAGCAATATGAAAAGCTGTACGAGAAGGCTGTGTCGGCAAATAACTAACATATCTTCGCACCTCTATTAGGAACGTTACGAGGCATTGTTTTGACGATGCAAGAGTAACAACTAATGAAAGTAAACATTCTGTATCTGGAAGATCAGCTCAGGGTCGGAGGAGCTGAAAGACAATTGATTGAGTTGCTGAAAGGGTTGGACAAAAACAAGTATAACCCTAACGTGGGTATTTTCAGTACCGAAGGGGAATTTATAGATCAGGTTAAAGAAATGGGAATCCCTATTTATTTTTTCAAGCGAAAATGGCGTTGGGATTTAAGTCCAATTTTTGGTCTGATGGGATTTATTAAGGAGCACAAAATCGAAATCATACATACTCTCAGCGCCATGGCGAGTTTTTATGGAATCTTGGCAGGAAGGATTGCAAATGTTATCACCATCAATGGTTCGATTAGAGGGGGTCGTAAGCAAAAGTTCCACAGGTGGTGCATGCAAAAGTGGCCGCTTAGAATTTCGGATCTTATCATTTCTAATTCTGTTGCCGGTGTACATAATTTTGGCTTAACAGGTGACGATCGCGTAAGAGTGGTTTACAATGGCATCGATTTCAAAAGATTCCATTTGAAAATCGGCACACACGAGAAGAAGAAGGAGTTGGGAATAACCTCATTTTCTAAGGCAATTGGGATGGTTGCAGGGCTTAGGTCTGCGAAAGATCACAAGACTTTCTTGGAAGCGGCGGATCTTGTGTTGAGAACCTTCCCCAATGTTTGTTTCCTCGTCGTTGGAAGTGGAGAGGAAAGATACCAACGAGTTATCAAGGATTTCATAAGAGATAAGGGAGGTCAGCAAAATATCTTTCTACTTGGGAATAGGAATGATGTGGAAGAAATTTTGTCTGTTCTTGACATATCTGTTTTGGCGTCAGCGAAGACGCAGCAGGAAGGAAATTCTAACTCCGTTTTGGAGTCGATGGCGATGTCTTTGCCAGTAGTTGCAAGCGATAGCGGTGGGAACAAAGAAGTTATTGTGGAGGGTGTGACAGGTTACGTTGTACCACCAGAAAATCCACATGTACTGGCGGAAAAAATCGTCGAGCTGCTAGATGATAAGGAACTCGCCCAAAAGATGGGACGTGCTGGAAGAAAAAGAGTGGAGCAGGTCTTCGGTTTGGATAGAATGGTTGGAGAGGTTGAGAATATCTATGATAGCCTATTGAGCGTCAGGCAGAACGGAAGGCGATGATAGAGACCCTCATTCTCACCGATGCTGGAAGAGTTTGTCAGTTGTATTTTTTGTAGCTGTTGCAATTACGGAAAAAATAGAGTCACTTGAAAACAGGTCAAAGTGAGCAACTTAAAGACTCATCCCTTGAGCATAGCTATGGGCGTTCTCAAAGAAGGCTGTAGATTTCATTTATCCTGTTTGGCAAAAAGCCTAGGAGGGCGTGGGAGTTTCTTCTCTCCATCCAAAAGGGAGCAGAGATTGTCGCAGATTCATTCAGATCGGTGGCATATAAGCTCCTTGGTCTTTGGGGAAACTAACCGCATGGAGATTGTTGTGGACAGAATTTCGGATTGGGGCTACGTAGTTCCGTTAAGGGAAAAGGGGGTCCTATGCTCCATAGGTTTTAGACTTGGGTCCCTGCCTCTGAAAATCGACGGAAGCTTGGTTAGCATAAGTTGGGCTGACAGCAGGCGATATGCAAATAGTAAAAAAGAACAAGACAACGTTCAACTCGTAGTGGCCGATTCTGTTCATCCGCCGTTTAGGTGTGGTGTGTTTGATTGGCTCAGTGTAGATACAGAGAGTTTTTCTGAAGGCCCCAAAAGAAGTTCCGAGGTGGAGCGTTTTTTGGTGAAAAACATTTACCCATTGCTGAAAGATGGCGGGTTCATCTTTCTCAAGAGCGACTCTGATATCATGACTTTACAGGACAGATTCCATAATATACGCCGGTATTTTTCCGTCCCTTCTTTCGAAAATCCATGGTTTATTCTCCCAGTGGATGATCCAAATGTGGTAAGGTATTTCATTATGAATATGCTTTCCTCGAGGTTTCGGAGTAGGAGGATTGTTATTGGCAGCATTCGTCTTCTTACACTTTTTGGGCTTCATAGGTTATTGCTTCATTGGGTTCATTTCCATGTGATTGTTGCCGAAAAGGGGAGAGGAAAGCAGTGATTGCCAAGCTCAGGGGAGTAGTGTTGGACCGTTGGGGCGAGTTCGCGTTTGAGTCCCCAAGGCCTAATGATATATCCATTATACAACGAAGTTCTACGTGGCTGGGAGCGGGCGGGAAAGTGGTCTTCCTGCTGTTCCGAAGGGGAGACCGCATACCATTTGCGGTGGCGAAGATTGTTCGAGATGAGCGCTATAAGCATACGTTACAGAAGGAATTCGATCATCTTTCCTATGTTTGGAAGAATGCATCGGCTGGCTTCAGACGTAGTATTCCACAACCCATCCTGCTTGAATGTGTTGGTGGCAGGACCGTTTACATGGAGAGAGCTTTAAAAGGGAAGCTCTTTCCCCAGGTGATCAAGCAGAACTGGGGGATATGGAAGAAAAAATCCACTGCAAAGATTTTGGAGAAGGTAGAGGACTGGCTTGTTCAATTCTATTCCGAAATGAGTTGGGAGAGGAGAAGCTTAAGCGAACAGGACGTTTGCGCCTATTTTATGGACCCAATGGAGGCATTTTCAAGGGGATTCCCTTTGACTTCCAGCGAGCTCAAGTTCCTCAACAAGCTGCAGAAAAAAACCGAGAATCTGGTAGGGCAGTCTATTCCCTTCCTCCCCCAGCACGGGGATTTTTGGGGAGGGAGTATCCTCCTAGACGGGGGAGAGATACGGGTAATCGACTGGGAGTTTTTCAAGAAACGTGATTTGCCCTTACTCGATTGGTTTATGATAATGGTGCATCCAGGATTTTCGGTAGCAAAACAGGGAGTACAAAGCTTGCTGAGCGAATTTGGCTATTGTTTCAAGCAGAACCTGTGTTCTGATTCGCTGAAGGACATAAGTCGCGCTCTTTGTGATAGAATAAGCCTCAACTGGGATTTCTTATGTGTTCTATTTCCGATGTTTCTAATAACCCTGGCCAGTACACGTGATATGAACAGTGCCGGGACTGGGCATCTGAGAAATAATCGTTGGAAGCCTCTCTTTTCCTATTATGTTCAGAACGAAGCGGAATTCGCAGTCTTCAATTAGATTAAGAAATAAGGAGTCTATCGTCAGAAAATGGGGAGATTGAATGTCCTATTACTCCACTCAGTTTTAGTCGACAGGGGGGCGGAAAGGGTAATACTTTGGTTGGCCACTGGCTTGAATAAGGACAAGTATAAGGTTTCCGTTTGCATTTTGAGAGAAGATGCGCCGATTGTTGAAAAGTTTAGGGAACAAGGGGTTGAGACAGCTGTGTTAGGAATGAAGAGACGCTTTGGATTTTGTGCGCTTTGGAAGCTGTATAATATACTCAAAGAGAAAAGAATCGACATACTTCATATTCACGGCATTCGTGCTGCTATTTATGGACGCCCTATAGCAAGAATAGCAGGAGTCCCCGTAATTCTGTATTCTGTGCACAATAAGTGGGGTGGAAAGCTTCATTTTCTTCTTGATCGATTGACTGCTCCTTTTGGTGATGGCATCTTCCCCTTTTCCAATGCCGTTCGCTCTTTCTTGATAGATGAAGAAGGAATTCCTGAGAAATACGTGAAGCAGACGGTCCACATAGGAATTGACATTGATAGATTTGTTACGCAAGATGAATCTCTAACCCTGGAGACACGGAATGGCTTGGGAATTCCTGAAGATGCGCCTGTCATTGGAAGTGTGGGAGCATTGACCGTGCAGAAAGGAAACCGCTACCTGATCGAAGCTATGTCCGAAATGTTGAAGGAATTCCCAGAACTACGATATATCGCCGTCGGTGACGGGGAATTGAGAAAAGAGCTGGAGGACCTATCTCAAAATGTGGGAGTGGACCGAAATGTGATTTTTCTGGGAGCCAGAGACGATATTCCCCTTTTGTTGAATATGTTCGACGTCTTCGTATTACCTTCCCTTTGGGAGGGGTTATCTCAAGCACTCATAGAAGCCATGGCGGTAGCCAAGCCTGCGGTAGCGACCAATGTAGATGGTACTCTTGAGGCAGTGGAGGATGGGGTTTCAGGGGTCTTGGTTCCCCCCGGAAATCCCGCCGCATTGGCCAAAGCAATTGTTGGCCTTCTAAGAGACCCACAAAAAATGGTCAAAATAGGTAGGGCGGGAAGGGAACGGGTAGAAAGATATTTTAGCGTTAGGACAATGGTGAACAATTTCGAGAGTCTGTATGATCAGACCGCAAATGATCACTATGGAATTTGACGAGAAGAACCGGGTCTATGGTCTTGTTTGCTTTGTGGGGATCGATGGGGCGGTATCTTCGCACACCGGATACTTCATGGATATACTCTATTCAAGAGAGCTGTACCAATGAGGCTAGTACGGCGCTACATTATCTGTGACCCTTTTATTTTTGTCGTATCTTTGAGGCACCAGTGGCCCTTTCATTATGCTGTTTCTTCAATTATCTAACAAGCGAGATAGCACTGAAAAAAGAATATGGGTGGACAACCAGCGACAGAGGTTTCTTGAGTTCTATATGCATCATGAGAATGAGTGCTATCTTCTGGACTTTTGATTAAGATGGATTCAAACATGAATATACCGCGTTTCATTTATTTTACTGGTGTTGATGGTTCCGGGAAATCGACCTATATAGACTTGCTTGTCAAAGAGTTTGAAAAGCGGGGGCTAAAGATCAAACAGGTATGGCTACGCTTTAATTATCTATTCACTAAACCGGTTCTCCTCTATTGTCGTATGGTACGTTTGACTAGAAGACCAGTTCGCGGGGGAAGAGAAATTAGCGTACATGATTTCTATAAATCCCCTTTCATCGGCAGAGTGGTTCAATATCTGCATCTTCTGGATACGTATTTGCGTTACTTTTTCGAGGTGAATCTAACCATAGGGCTTACCCGTACCTATGTTCTTAGTGACAAATTTGTCTACGACATACTAGCAGATTTCATGATTGAAAATAGAGATTTTGACTTGCCTAAAAAACCAATCGCCAGGTATTTGTTAAACCTTTTGCCTAAGAACGGAAAGGTGCTATATCTCTCCGTTAGCAAAGAAGAAATAATCAAAAGGAAGCCGGGAGTACTGAACGATGATGAAGATTTCGACCTTAAATACAAGGCTTATAAAAGACTAGAAGAGCATTTCAATTTCGACATAATTGATAACGACCGCGACTTAGGGTCAGTCTATCCGAGAGTCCTCAAAAAGATTGGCTTACAAAGCTTGAAATGAAAAAAAGAAAAGGCAAAAAGAAATTCGCTTGGAATCCCAAAAGCAAAGTACTCTATGATATCATGGCGAGTGCCCCAGGAGTGATTGGTGTCAATTGGGCCTTTCAGGATATCTTGGGTATGGATACCTCTGAAAGATGGTTTAAAATTGGTCTGGATATTGCCCTGACATTGATTTTGATTCCGTTTCTCCTATTTTTCTTTACTTTTTGGCCCGCTGTGCTTTTTGCTCTCGTTTTGGCACATACTATTAGTTGGTTGTTTAATGGTCACTTCTTTGACACGGTAGGTCGATTTCACTCGCTCTGTAAAATGACCTTAGGAAAAATGACAGTTTATTTACAGGGAATTGAACTGAGGGCAAGTACAAGAAATAGCTTATTAAGTATACTAGTCATAGGCGGGATAACAAGAGGACAGGGAATCAGAGATACCTCGGATGTGGATATTCGTTTTGTTCGGAAAAAAGGCTTTTGGAACGGGTTAGCAGCCAATTTCTGGGGGATGAGTGAGCGCACCCGAGCCCTGTTTGCCAAGTTTCCTTTGGATCTTTATGTTTATGACGACATGAAATCGCTTGATAGACTCCGGGAGGATGAGAAGCCAATTATCGTGTATGACCCGAACGGAATGCTGAGAGAGAAATATAAAGAGCGTGGGTATATGATGCTCTGTGACGTAATGGCAAAAATATGGGACGAAGAAGGCCAAAAATTTGTGTAGCCTGCTCCTCAGGGGGTCATCTCGCAGAGGCACTTAAAGCCACTCGATACTTGCGGGCAGATAAGGTGTTTGTTACTTTCTGGGATCCCAGGGTGCAAGGCTTATTGAGAGGATACAAGTATCATATGATTACACACCCTAAGCGTAGTCCACTTCTACTTGCAAGAAACTGCATAGATGCTCTAAGGGTACTCTTAGAGGAGACACCAAACTTGATTATCTCGACCGGTGCAGACGTGACAGTGTGCCTCTGTATTCTTGGGAAGTTGTTGGGAATAAAGCTCATTTACATAGAAAGCGGCGGGAATGTGTATACCCCTTCCCTCACAGGAAGGATTCTGCATCCTTTTGCTGATTTGTTCATTGTTCAATGGAAGCCGCTAATGAAATGCTTCAGAAAAGCTGTCTATGGAGGACCGTTAATTTGATATTTGTGACAGTGGGTACGAGCCATTTGGCCTTTGATAGACTGCTAAGAGCGGCAGATATTCTGGCTCGGGATTGGGACGAACGCTTTGTTATCCAAACAGGTCACTCGATATATGAGCCAAAATATGCTGACTGGTTTCGTTTCAAAGATAATTCCGGAATTGTTGATCTAATTCGTGAAGCGGAAATTGTCATTGCTCATGGCGGATTCGGAATTATTGGGAAATGCATTCGAGAGAAAAAGAAAATAATTATTGTCCCGAGGCAGAAAAGATACAAAGAAGCGGTAAATCCTCAGAACGAGCTTGCTGAGTACCTGAGTCAAGAAGAATCAATTATTAGCTTGAGAAATGCAAATGAGCTTGGAAAGGCGATATCAAACTTAGAGGACAAACAAGTCTGCTATCATTTCAAAACAGATATTCCTGAGTTGATCAAGAATTTTGTCGAGACAAAGCTTTTTTCCTAAGCCTTTTTCCAGAAATGACGATAGATATTTCAACAATCATTGTTAATCACATCGCGAATGATGTGAGAGATAGAAAGCTTGGATGTTGAGGAAGTGCTGGAATCGTACCCGGTTCTCAATCCGTATCTTGTGTTCCCCCTAGGCTTGTTGGGTATCCGACGATCCTCAGCTCTTGCAGGTCTCTATTCACAGTGAAGAAGTTATCTTTCGATTCGTGGTACTCCTTGTGTAGCTTTGCCAGAACCATTTTGGTCAGTGATAAGGATCAAGGAGCTGTACTCCAATATGCTGAAGGACATCGGGTCATAGTAATCTAAAGAGAGAACCAAGAATGATAAAACCGAGGGTGGTAGATCTGTCGATTATCATTATAAGCACGAATGAGGGGTATTTTCTTAAGTCATGTCTTCAGTCAATTTATGACAGCAAGCCAAATGTTTCTTTTGAGACTGTTGTTGTCAATAACTGTTCCGATGACAACACTGTTGATATTCTTGAAACTGATTTCCCGGCGGTGAACGTAATCTCAAACGAGAGAAAGCTTGGATTTTCAGCGAATAACAACCAGGCTATCAAGAGAAGCGGCGGAAGATATATACTCATCCTTAATTCTGATATAGTCGTGCTGCTTGGTTCATTGGAGAGCATGGTAGGATTTATGGAGGAACATCCCGAAGCGGGGATTGCGGGATGCAAGCTCCTTAATCCTGACTACAGTTTGCAGTATTCTTGTCGGAAATTCTCTACCTTGGCGACTTTTTTCCTCCGGGGTCTACATTTTGATACTCTTTTTCCTAATAGTACTATGCTTCGAAAGTACATGATGTCCGATTGGGATCATAATCAGGTTCGAGAAGTTGACTGGGTTATGGGTTCGTGCATGATGGTAAGAAGGAAAGCCATTGAAGAAGTAGGAATGTTGGACGAGAATTTCATTCTTTATTTTGAGGATCAGGATTGGTGTTACAGAATGTGGAAGCACGGTTGGAAGGTGCATTATGTTCCTCAGGCACAGATGATCCACTACTATCCACGCCGCAGCGCAAAGGGAATCTTTAATGCTCTAACGTGGATACATATTAGGAGCATGTTTTATTTTTTCAAGAAACACTATCTTCAGTTTCCTTTGTGTGCTGATCGTGAAGTAGGTGGCTTTTTGGCAGGCGAAAAGGAGAAATCTTTATGAAGGTACTAATTACAGGTATCACCGGATTTGTTGGAAGTCACGTGGCCGATTTTCTCTCAACTAGAGCGGCTGGCGAAGTGTATGGGATTAAGAGGTGGAGATCCAGGACTGAGAATATTGAGCACCTAGAGGGTAAAATCATTTTGAAGGAATGCGATCTTCGAGATGCCTCATCGGTGAGAAAAATTATTGAGGAGGTAAGGCCGGATCGGATATTTCATATAGCAGGGCAGAGCCATATTCCCACTTCCTGGCACGCACCTGAGGAAACCATATCCACTAGTATTACGGCGGAACTTAATCTCTTTGAAGCTGTGAGGCCGCTGAGTCCCTATGCGGTAAGTAAAGTCGGCCAGGATCCCTTAGGTTACCAGTACTTGTGGGTAATTCTGCTAAATTTAGAAAACAAACGGGATGGAAACCGGAAATTCCCTTTTGGAATACTCTAAAATATATTATGGACTATTGGCGAGAGAGAATATAGATGATGAAGAGCAAGGTCGTTAGTAAAACAAGGTGAGTGCATAACATGCTTAAGGGACTTTTTGACTTCCGCCGCCAGATAACCATTACTCTTGATACACTGGTTGTTATTGGAGCCTTCGTTGTTGCGCACTTAATCAGGTCATTCATCCGGAGCTTCATCCCCTTTGGGGCACCGATCCAGTTGGCCAATTACTGGGAACTTATGGTGGTTATAGTCTTTTTATGGTGGTGGATACTCAGCCTGGGGGGGGCGTATGGCGCAGATCGATTTACTTCCATTTCTGAGGAAGTTGGGACCATTTTCAAGACAGTATTCTTTGGCACTCTTATTCTGTTGAGTGGGGCGTTTCTCTTGAAGGTATATTTTCCAGCCAGGAGTTTGATTGTAATCTTCGCCGGGGTGAGTTTCGTATTTCTGTCGCTGGAGAAGACGGCGATTTATTATCTGATAAATCACCTGAGGGAGAAGGGCTACCATAGAAAACCGGTCATAATTGTGGGAACGGGGAAAAAGGCGCGGGAGTTTATAGATGCGGTCAAAGACAATCCTGGCCAGGCCCTGGAAATCGTGGGTTTCATAGACGTGGAAGGAGCAAAGGTGGGTAAGAAGATTCACGGAGCCAGCATTTTGGGAGGATTCCAAGATTTGAAGGAGGTCCTTCATCGCCACCCGGTGGAT
>Ga0114921_10000162_pt1 | contig 27241 bp, 28 predicted proteins | sample BentaG_FD_87016 | JGI IMG/M metagenome (GOLD analysis project Ga0114921, IMG submission 87016) | Deep subsurface microbial communities from South Atlantic Ocean to uncover new lineages of life (NeLLi) - Benguela_00093 metaG | ecosystem: Environmental > Aquatic > Marine > Oceanic > Sediment ... | reverse complement strand
GCTGTAGCCGGGTCCGCCCCAAGCGCCAGAAGATCGGCGGCACGCCGGAACAGCGCAGCCATGGACGTGGGCGCGGACTCAGCCACTGCAGCCGCTGCCCCCGACACCGCCATGCCGGAGCGCAGGCAGGCGGCAAGAAGGTCCAGGGTTGCCGCCGCCGAGAGCGCATCGTCGACGACCGGGCGTCGGCGACGCTCGCCAACCGGCTGCAGATCTGCCTTCATCCGGGTGAACGATGCTCGGGGTATCGCCAGCACGGAGGCCGCGAGAAGCACTGCAGCCCAAGTCATATCAGCACCCTCGAGGTGATGCGATCGGACCAGAGGAGGCCGCAACAGGTCAAGCCGCTACCGACGACGAGCAACCAGCCGCCCGCTCCTTGTGAGAACAGGAAACTCAGTGGATCGGCACCGATTGATTGACCGAGCAGAACACCGAGCAACGGCAGGCCGGCAAGGATCGCTGCGGTGGCGCGGGCGCCGGCCATTCCGGCTTCTACGCCCCGATGGAAGCGTCGGCGCTCGACGATGTCTCGCTGCGCAGCCTGCATCAGGGTCGCGATTGCCAACCCATGTGTGTGTGCGAGTTGCCAACACACTGCCAATCTCTCCCAGTGGCCCGGAGACGTTGACCGCTGCGCCTCGGCGCGCAGTCCGGCAGCCACATCAGCTCCCAGAAAGGCGCGCGAGGCGACCGACCGCAGCGACTGGGCGACGCAACCATCCGACTCCTTGGCCGCTACGCCGATCGCGGCGACGGGATGCGCGTCGACTCTCAACTCCCCGACCAGAACATCGAGCGCACCCTGCAGTGCGGATGCTTCCGCGATGGCGGCTCGCCGACGAAGGCCGAGGCGGCGGCGAACCAAGAACGTCGCGATCAGCAGACCCAGCCCCGAAAGGGCAGTCCACGGCATCAGCAACGACAGCGCTGCGCAAGTGGCCACCGCGAAAGGCAGCACCGTGGGCCGCAGATGTCGGCGTCGCAGCATCATGAGTGCCCGGGCACGCTGCCGCGCGGAGGCCGGGACGAGCAGCACTGCCGCGGCCAGGGCCAGGGCCGCGCCGGTCATAGTCGCCTTCGCGCGCGCACCAACGCGGCAAGTGTGTCGGCGCCGCGCCCGAAACCGCTGTGCCGGTTCCAGCAGGGCAGCACAAACACTCGGCCGTCTTCGCCACGTTGCAGCAGCCCCACCTCGCTCAGATGGCGACTTCCCGCGCCGTCACGTGTGACGTGTAGTACCACCTGGATGGCGGCGGCCAGCTGACTGTGCAATGCGCCGCGATCGAGTCCGCCAAGCGCCCCCAGCGCTTCGAACCGGGCGGGTACCTCTGCCGGATTGTTGGCGTGCACCGTACCCGCGCCACCGTCGTGCCCGGTGTTCAGCGCCGCGAGCAGGTCGACGACCTCAGGTCCACGGACCTCACCGATGACGATCCGATCGGGCCGCATCCGCAGTGCCTGCTTGACCAGTTCGCGAACGGTTACCTCGCCGACGCCCTCGACGTTGGCGTAGCGGGCGATGAGCTTCACCAGATGGGGGTGCTGGGGTGCCAGCTCGGCGGCATCCTCCACACACACGATGCGCTCGCCCGCAGTCACGGCGCCGAGCATGGCCGCCAACAGGGTGGTCTTGCCGGCTCCGGTTCCACCGGAGACGACGAAAGCCAGCCGCGCGTCGAGGACGTCGCGCACCAATTCGCCTGCCTGGGCCTCGATCGCGCCTGTTTCTACCAACGTGTCGAGATCCTGGGTGGCCGGCCGAAGTACCCGCAAGGACAGGCACGTGCCCGCCGCGGCGACCGGGGGCAGCACCGCGTGAAACCGCACGGTGAGAACGCCGTCCGGGTGGGCCGAACACAGATGGCTGAGATGCCCGTCGACCCAGGGTTGGGCTTCGTCGAGGCGGCGCCCGGCGCTCAACGCCAACCGCTGGGCTAGCCGGCGCACCGCAGCCTCGTCCGCGAATCGAACCGAACTTCGGCGCAAACCGTTGCCGTCGTCCACCCAAACGCCGTCGGGGGCCGTCACCAGCACATCGGTAGTATCCGGACCGCACAGCAAGGGTTCCAGAATTCCGACGCCCACCAGTTCGGTCTGCATTTCGCGAAGACTGGTCAACACCTCGGTATCCCCGAGCACCCCGCCGGACTCCGCACGGATCGCTGCGGCCACCACGTTCGGCCGCAGCGGTACGCCGTCGGCCGCGAGCCGCTCTCGCACCCGATCGATCAGCGACGCGCTCATGTCCTGGACTCGGCGAAGTGTCCGAGGTGCGGGTTCTGGCAAAGAACTCCGAGGACTTTGCGGGCGGCACCTGCCAACGGTGAACGGCGCCCAAGCCTCAACCCGCCGCGCTCGAGGCGAGGCCGGAGACCGGGTTCGGGACGCATCGACGCCAGCACCGGCAAACCCACGATCTGGGCGATGTCGTTAGGCCGGAGACCGCCCGGAGACGGACCGCGCACCAGCACCCCGGTATTGGGGTTGCCGGCCGACGCCCACCGTGCAGTCGCAGCCGAGGCCGCACATGAGCGCACGTCAGCCGTTGTGATCAACACGACGAGGTCCGCAGCGGCGAGTGCGGTCTCGGCGGCAGGGCTCGGCTGCCGAGCCACATCACAGACCACCGTCACCCCCGCCCGGCTTCCCGCGTCGATCACCGCGGACAGCGGCAGAGGCTTGATTTCATTGCATCTGCTGTCACTGTCTCTGATCTCACCGCCGGATGGATCGCCGGGCAGTACGCGACCGCCCGAGAGCAGGCTGACCCCGTGCCGCCCCGGTAAGGCATCACGCAGCGCCGCGTAACTCAGGCGGCCGCCGGCCGACGAGAGATCGGGCCACCGCAGGCCGGGTTCGGTTTCACTACCAAGAACCAGATCGAGTCCACCGCCCCAGGGGTCCCCGTCGATGAGCAGTGACTCGGCGGATTCTTGGGCCAGCGCGGTGGCGAACACCGAAGCCCCGGCGCCACCACGACCGGCAAGGACGGCTACGACAGGTCCGCGTACTCCGCGATTGCCCGATGCCGGCGAAGCCTCAGCGGCGTCGGAAAGGGCCGCCATCAGATCGCCATCACCTGCGGGCAACGTCACGACTCCTTGCGCACCGATGGCAACAGCCGCCTCCCAGTCGGCGGGGCCGGGCTCGGCGTCACCGACCAGGAATACCCGCCCACGCCGGGGCATTCCACGCTCGGCGCACCGCCGCGCGGCACGGGCATCTAGAAGAATCGCCGCGGCACTGGTCCAAACCCTGCGGCTGGACGGGTCACTGGTGCGCACCACCGGAAGTCCGGCGGCGGCCACCACACGGTCGATGTCGGTGTTGAGCGCCTCGCCGTCGATCACGGCCAGAATCCCTGGGGGCTCTGCGGGCTTGGTCATGACCCAAGCGTCGACTGTCGCCGGGCCTTGCGAAAGTGCGCGGTTGGAATCTGTGGATCAACTCGGAATTGTGGACAGATCACTCACTGGGACCACACCGAGAAATTAGATTCCGCAACTTCTTGGAGTTCGCACGACCGAACGCTTTCGCGGGCCGCAGCCAGGAAACTTTGCGCGCGAAAGCCCTGAAATTTCGCGGGCCGCAGCCATGAGGACGCAGCCATAAAAAAAGGACGACCCCCGCCAAGGGGGAGGAGGCGGAGGTCGTCGTGTATCAGCCCCGGGGGGTCGGGCTGATCCACACCCGACATAAGTCGAGTGTCGCTTACTATACACTCGCCGGCGCAAGCAAGCGCAAGTGCGGAACCGCCGGGCAGGCTGCCGGCACGGGACTTACAAAAAGCGCAAACACGTGTCGTGAACTGCCATTTTGTCCCGTCTGCCGCAAAACGTCAGACGCCATCCCCCTATGCTGGCGTGGTGATCTCATCCGACTCGGCGGCCAACGTTGACCCAACGCCGCAACGGCCCGCCTCATCGGACCACCCTATTCGCACCGCAGCGTTCTTCGATCTTGACAAAACCGTAATCGCGAAATCGGGCACCGCGGCTTTCAATAAACCCTTCCTCAGCCAGGGGCTGATTAATCGGCGCGCCGTGCTGAAATCGTCATACGCGCAATTCCTGGTCCTGATGTCTGGTGCCGACAGCGACCAGATGGACCGGATGCGGTCCAACATCACGAACATGTGCACCGGATGGGATGTCGAACAGGTCAAGTCGATCGTGCGCGAAACGCTGCACGACATCGTGGATCCGCTGGTCTTCGCCGAGGCAACCGAACTCATCGCCGACCACCGACTGTGCGGCCGCGACGTGGTCGTCGTGTCGGCGTCCGGAGAGGAGATCGTCGCACCGATCGCTCGGGCGCTCGGCGCCACCCACGCGATGGCGACGCGAATGGTGGTCGAGGATGGTCGGTACACCGGCGAAATCGCTTTCCACTGCTTCGGCGAGGGCAAAGCCGAGGCGATCCGCGCACTGGCCGCCCGTGAGGGCTACGTCCTCGAACACTGCTACGCCTACTCGGACTCGATCAGCGACCTGCCGATGCTCGAAGCAGTGGGCCATCCGACGGTGGCGAATCCGGACCGCACGTTGCGCAAGGAGGCCACCGCACGCGGTTGGCCGGTGCAGACATTCTCGAAGTCGGTGTCGCTGCGCGATCGAATCCCGGCCCCGTCTGGAGCGGCGGTGGCCACGACCGCTGCGGTCGGGGTGAGCGCCCTGGCGGCAGGTGCGCTGACCTACTCGCTACTACGCCGGCTCGCGTTCTGAGCAGAAGCTACTTCTCAGTAGCTAGCGCCACGCCGTAACGATCTGAGCTCGGCCCGAAATTGGGCCTTGCTGTGACCGATGTCACGTAGTACAAAGGAAGCACGGCAGCCGAGAGAGGCCAGGGCCGAGCCAGAAGAGAAGGCTCGATCTCCCGAACTCGGCTCCCCAGCACGGGTCCCGGAACCCACGCGGAGCACATACCGCGGAATAGGTAAGAGTGTTGTGGGCCTGCGGAATTACGAGAATCGGACGACTACCAAAGACCCTTGGGTAGGTCGAAAGTCGTAGCGCTTCGTAAGAACGCCGAGGCCACCCACGCAACCCCATCCAGCACGCTTGGTAACCGGAATCCGTGCTAGCGGGCGGCGAACTGAGGCATTTTCAAAATGCTTCGGGGCGCCGCCCGCTTTATTTTGCTGAGGGGCACTGCGCCATTTTGCTGAGGGGCACTGCGCCGAGGCGCACCGCGCCTCCTGCGCACCCCCTCGGACTCCCCCAGGAACAGGCCGGAATCACGACCGCATCGACTCTGCGATGGACAAAGCCTCGCGCGCGCCGGCCTCCAGTCCCGCGCTGCTGAGTACCAACCAAGCCGTCAAGCCCTCGGCGGTGCCTGCCGCGAAGCCTCGGGCCGCAGCGCGGTAGTTACCGGAGCGACGCATCCAGTGCACTTCGGGAACGCCGAGACCGTGCGGGTCCAAACCGCTGGAGATGGTCACGAGCCTCGATACTCCGCGAGCGACGACACCGTCCGCGGTGCCGAAGGGCGCCAGCGTGAGCAGTTCACCATGCACGACCGCCGCCAACACTGTCGCAGGAACCCGCGTTGCACCGGTGGCGATGTCTGCGAGCAGCTCGAGCCTGCGTCCCACATCGGCCTCGCCGCGCGGCCGACCCAGTTCACCGCTTTCGCCCAGGTCCGCAGCCGCGAGCGCGTGCAACCTGGCGATGGCCTGCAGCGGCGAACGCTGCCACACGCCGACCAGCGCGCCTTGGCCACCTTCGAGTGCCTCGGCCACTCTGAGCGCACCGGCGAGCACCGGATCGCCGCCGGCGGCCCCGGCTTCGTCGGGTCCGCCGCCGTCAGAGAACTTGAGGGGCCCGCCGTCGAGCACCGACGAAGCCCGGGCCGCCCGGAGCGCCGCCTCCGCAGCAGTCCCGGGCCAGCCACGAAGGTTAGTGCGGTGCCGGTGCGCCCTGCCGAGCGCCTCACGTGCCTCCTGACCCGCCTGCGCTACGCCGGGGAGCGCAGCTAACGGCGCCAGGGGATCCCCGGACACTGGATCCTTGGCCGTCATCGGCACCTGCCACCCGTCACGCCCGCACACGCTAGCTGACCCGTTGGGTGACTACCCTCACAGTCATGACCGAGACGCACACCGAAGTCCCGTCGTCCTACCCTCCTGCGCCCGAGTTCGCCACCAACGCCAACGCCGGGGCGGCGATGTACGAACAGGCCGAGGAAGACCGGCTGGCCTTCTGGGCCGACCAGGCCAACCGCCTGAGCTGGGAGACACCTTTCACCGAGGTGCTGGACTGGTCCGAGGCCCCAGTCGCCAAGTGGTTCGTCGGCGGTCAGCTCAACGTCGCTTACAACTGCGTGGACCGTCACGTGGAGGCCGGCAACGGAGACCGCGTGGCCATCCACTGGGAGGGCGAACCCGTCGGCGACGCTCGTAAGATCACCTACGCGCAACTCAAAGACGAGGTCTGCCAAGCCGCCAACGCCCTGGCCGAACTGGGCCTCGAATCCGGCGATCGGGTCGCCATCTACATGCCGATGGTGCCCGAAGCCATTGTCGCCATGCTGGCCTGCGCGCGACTGGGTGCCATGCACTCGGTGGTCTTCGCCGGGTTCTCGGCCACAGCGCTGCGGGCCCGGATCGACGACGCCCGCGCCAAGCTGGTCATCACCGCCGACGGGCAGTTCCGTCGGGGGAAGGCCGCACCGCTGAAGGCAGGGGTGGACGAAGCCATCGAAGGTCTCGGTAGCGACAGCCCCGTCGAACACGTACTCGTGGTGCGGCGCACCGGAATCGACGTACCGTGGTCCGAGGGCCGCGACGTGTGGTGGGACGAGACGGTCCCGAAAGCCTCAACCGCGCACATTCCGGCGGCCTTCGATGCCGAGCACCCCCTGTTCCTGCTGTACACATCGGGAACCACAGGAAAGCCCAAGGGCATCGTGCACACTTCGGGCGGCTATCTGACACAGGCGTCGTACACCCATTTCAATGTGTTCGACGTCAAACCGGATTCCGACGTGTATTGGTGCACCGCCGACATCGGCTGGGTCACCGGACACACCTACATCGTGTACGGGCCATTGTCCAACGGTGCCACCCAGGTCGTCTACGAGGGCACACCAGCCTCACCCGATGAGCACCGGCATTTTCAGGTCATCGAAAAGTACGGTGTGACAATCTATTACACCGCTCCCACCGTCGTGCGAACGTTCATGAAGTGGGGCCGCGACATTGCTTTCTCCCACGATCTGTCCAGCCTGCGCCTACTTGGCTCGGTGGGCGAGCCGATCAATCCCGAAGCCTGGCGATGGTATCGCTTGGTGTTCGGCGGCCAGAAGACTCCGGTCGTCGACACCTGGTGGCAAACCGAGACCGGCGCCGCCATGATCTCGCCGCTGCCGGGAGTGACCGACTGCAAGCCTGGTTCGGCGATGCGTCCGCTGCCGGGCATCTCAGCCAAGATCGTCGACGATGACGGCAACGAACTCGCACCCGGCACCGATCACGGTGAACCCGTCACCGGATACCTGGTACTGGACAAGCCGTGGCCGGCGATGCTGCGTGGAATCTGGGGCGACCCGGAGCGGTTCAAGGAGACCTACTGGTCGCGGTTCGCCGAGCAGGGTTGGTACTTCGCCGGCGACGGCGCCCGATATGGCAGCGACGGTGAGATCTGGATTCTGGGCCGTATCGACGACGTGATGAACATCTCCGGCCACCGTATCTCCACGGCTGAGGTGGAGTCCGCGCTGGTCGGGCACGCCGGTGTCGCGGAGGCAGCCGTCGTCGGTGCCACCGACGACCACACCGGCCAGGCGATCTGCGCCTTCGTCATCCTCAAAGCCCATGCGGCCGCCATGTCGTATGAGCAGATGGTCAGCGAGCTACGCGCCGAGGTATCCCGGGAAATCTCGCCGATCGCCAAACCGCGCGAGATTCACGTCGTGCCGGAGTTGCCCAAGACCCGCAGCGGCAAGATCATGCGCCGGTTGTTGCGCGACGTGGCCGAAGGCCGCGAACTCGGGGACACGTCGACCCTGCTGGATCCCGGCGTGTTCGAGGCGATCCGCGCCAGCAAGTAGCGCGCCCGGTCGACCGTCAAGCAGCGCCCACCGGGACGAAGCCGCTGCCCGGTCGGCCCTTGGCCGTGATGTCGGCGAGCTGGGTGTTGAACGACATGGTCACCGCCGGGGTGTGCAGCGGGATGAACTTGACCACACAGGTCGGCATCGCTTCGGAGAACGCTCCGTGGATCATGCCGACCAGCTTGTTGTTCACCGTCACCGGCGCTCCGGAGTCACCGGGCTGCCCGCAGACCTGGTTGACGATGGTGCCGGGCTCCTCGCCGGGGCCCCAGGTGACGCCACACGAATAGCCGGTGGAGCGACCGAGAATGCAGGCTACGTCGCCGAACACGGGGTCTGGACCGAGACCGTCGATCCGGAAGCCGTCGACAGTCGTGACCGGCGTGACCTTCTGCGGATCGAATTCGATCACCGCGTAATCCAAGTTGTCGTTACCGGCGACCATGGTGCCGAGGATGCCGGCGTTCTCCGCACCCTCGGCGGCGACCACCGCCCCCGGTCCACCGCAGTGCGCGGAGGTGAACCCGATCAGGCTGCCCCGGTTGTCGGTGCCGATCGTGGTGAGTGTGCAGTAGGACTCGCCGTCGACGACGACGCCGGAGCCGCCCCCGAGCGTCACCGCGGGTTCCGCCTGAGCGGGGGCGATCACGAACATGAGCGCTGCGCTGAAGGCCGCGATCACCGCGCAAGCTGTCAGGCGGGTCCTCACAGGCTGGTCCTCAAGAGTAATCCCCAATCGACATGCCCGACCCGCCTTAACAAGGAACTCCCGCAGTCTATCCCCGGGCGGAATCATTCAAGCGCGACGCCACGTGGCAATATTGATCCCGCTATTGATCCCGACATTTGAACCGCCACCCGACAGTAGATGCGGGAAGGAAGCTTCCGTGAGCGAGCGCAGAAACGGCGTGCCAACCACAGTGACCTCGATACCACTGGTAGACCCGCACGCGGCCAAGCCCGACCCATCCATCGGTGACCTGGTCAAGGATGCCACCTCACAAGTGTCGACGCTGGTGCGCGCCGAGGTGGCGCTGGCGAAGGCGGAGATCACCCGCGACGTCAAGAAGGGCCTGACCGGAAGCGTCTTCTTCATCCTGGCACTGGTGGTGCTGTTCTACTCGACGTTCTTCTTTTTCTTCTTCCTCGCCGAGTTGCTGGATAGCTGGCTGTGGCGCTGGGCGGCGTTCCTCATCGTGTTCGGGATCATGGTCGTGGTCACCGCGGTGTTGGCGTTGCTCGGCTACCTCAAGGTGCGGCGGATCCGTGGCCCGCAGCAGACCATCGAGACGGTCAAGGAAATCCCCGAAGCCCTGACTCCCGGGCCGGACAAGGCCGCCAGGACGATCGCCACGACAGACGGTAAGCAGGCGTCAACCGCCGACCCGTCAGGCTGGTAATGGGACGACCCGATCCGTCGGCTGTACGCATCGACGGGCCGTGGCGTCATTTGGACGTGCACGCCAACGGCATTCGGCTTCACGTCGTCGAGGCCGAACGACGGGTCGACCCCGATGACCTTCCGGAGAAGCAGCCGGATCGGCCACTGGTCATCCTGCTGCACGGGTTCGGTTCGTTCTGGTGGTCCTGGCGCCACCAACTCACCGGCCTCACCGGCGCCCGGGTCGTGGCAGTCGATCTGCGCGGCTACGGCGGAAGTGACAAACCTCCGCGCGGCTACGACGGTTGGACACTGGCCGGTGACACAGCCGGGTTGGTGCGCGCGCTGGGACATGAGTCGGCCACGCTGGTGGGTCACGCCGACGGCGGGCTGGTCTGCTGGGCCACCGCAGTCCTGCACCCCAGAGCCGTGCAGGCGATCGCACTGGTGAGCTCGCCCCACCCTGCCGCGCTGCGTAGCTCGGCGTTGAGCCGTCGCGATCAGGGCAGGGCGCTGTTGCCCTCGATGCTTCGCTATCAGGTGCCCGGCTGGCCCGAGCGCATGCTGACCCGGCACCACGGTGCCGAACTCAAGCGACTGGTGCGTAGCCGATCCAGCTCCAAATGGCAGGCCGGCGAGGACTTCTCGGAAACCATCGGCCATCTGCGCCGGGCCATCCAGATTCCCTCGGCGGCCCATTCGGCGTTGGAGTACCAGCGCTGGGCGGTACGCAGCCAGTTTCGCAGTGAGGGACGCCGGTTCATGCGGTTGATGAGGCGACAGCTGTCGGTTCCGGTGCTACATCTGCGTGGGAGCGTCGACCCGTATGTGCTGGCCGACCCCGTCCATCGAACACAGCGTTACGCGCCGCGGGGACGGTACGTATCGATCGACGGCGCGGGCCATTTCGGGCACGAGGAAGCCCCGGGGGCGGTCAACGAGCAGCTGTCACATTTTCTGAACCAGGTTTACGGCTAGCTGATGCACTTACCGGTTGGTATGCGCTCGACATTGCCCACCTTGGCCATCTGCTGCGCCACCTCGTCTGCGGTCAGCACGAAGCCGGTGTCAACGTCGTCGACCGCGGCTCCGAACACCACCCCGAGCACCTTGCCCCCGCGGTCGATCATCGGACCCCCCGAATTTCCCTGCCGAACAGTGCCTCTGATGGTGTAGACCTCGCGATTGACGGTCGCGGTTCGATATATGTCGGGACCGCTAAGCTCGATCACCTCCCGGACGCGCGAGGGAGTGGCGGTGAAGTCGCCGCCACCGGGATAACCCATCACGATGCCGTCGGTCCCCCGGGGTGCCTCCTCATCGGCGAACTGCAGTGGCGCGGACGGGAGATCGGTCACATCGAGGATCGAGATGTCCGCATCGGGGTCGTAGGACACCACGCCCGCGTCGTAAGTCTCGCCGTCGACCTCGACGGTCACGCTCTCCGAGCCGGCCACCACGTGAGCGTTGGACATCACCCGATTCGGTGCGACCACGAACCCACTGCCTTCGAGTACCTTCTGACAACTCGACGCGACCCCACGGACCTTCACCACGCTGGGCCGGGTCAGGGCCACAACCGCCGAAGATGCCAGCGACACATCGGGCGCCTCGACCGCGGCGACCTCCGTGGGTCCGAAGGGCTTCAGCACGTCGTGCAGCCCGGCGTTGTCCCAGAGCGTCGAAAGCCGGTTGGGTACCGATCTAAGCCAGCTCGGTGCGACCGCGTCCACCTCGGCGATCACCTGAGAGCCGCGGACAGCGGCTACCAGATTGGGCTGCGGGGAGGACATCAACGCCGTGCCCAGCAACCATGACGCGGTCAAGACGAGAACCAACTGAAGCCCAACACCGACCACGGAGTCGAAGATCCGCAGGGTGGGATTACGGATCGCGCCGCGCACCGCCCTGCCGAGAACGACACCGGCGATCTCACCGATGACCACCAACGCCAGAATCAGGAACAGGGTCACGAACAGCTGGGTTCGGGGGCCGTTGATGTGATTGACCACGTGGGGGGCAAGCAGAACTCCGGCCACCGCGCCCAGTACCACCCCGATCAGAGCCAGCAAAGAGCCCGGCGCCCCGGATCGCCAGCCCGAGATGGCAACGATGAGCGCGATGGCGAGGATAGCCATATCGAGCCACTGCGACGAAGTCATAGTTGACCATCACCGTAACTGCCCCGGGTATCCAGTAGCGCCATTGCGTCGCCGAGTTCGCGCACATTGTCGGTGTCCCAGGGCGTTGCCCAGCCTGCGACGTCGAGAATCGCCGAGATCACCTGACCGGTGAAACCCCACACGAGCATCTGGTTGAGCAGGAACGCCGGCCCCGCGAACCGGCGGGAGTGCCGGTACACGGTGATCCGGTTCTCCGGATTGACGAATGCCCGCACCGGCACTCGTGCTACCAGTGCCGTCTCCGACGAGTTGACGACAGCAACCGGGCCCGGATCCGGTGAATATGCGAGCACCGGCACCACATGGAAGCCCGACGGCGGGATGAACATCCGCTCAAGGGTGGCGAGCGGGCGCAGCCGACCCGCATCGATCCCGGTCTCCTCGTTGGCCTCCCGAAGCGCCGTGTGGACCGGACCGTCGTCACCCAGATCTGTTGCGCCGCCGGGAAAGGCGGCCTGTCCGGCATGGTGTCGCAGCGTGGACGCCCGCACGGTGACGAGGAGATCCGCGTCGTCAGGCAGCGTGCCCGGCGAGCCGCCCTGCGGCCCCGAGAACAGGACCAGCACCGCGGCGTCACGACGGGCGCCCGTCAGTGCTGCGGCGGTATTCGCGGCGGTCAACGCGGCGAGCACCTCGGCAGGCACCCGTGACCGGTAGGCGCTCTTCACCGCACCGGGGCGCTCGACGAGCGGGGTGAGCCAGGGTGGCGCGGCAGCGGGAGTCAGGTCGCCGACTCGGCTGTCGCCGCTGCCCTGCCCCGAGCCCGCCGACTTCAAGGCGCTCCGATGGCCGGATTGACCGCTTCGGCGATTTCGTCGGCAGTGGCGAACGACTTGGGCAGAATTTCGGCCACGCTGCCGTCGGCGCGCAGCACCACGGTTGCCGGCATGACGTTGGGCACCTGCAACGCTGCGGCGATGGACCTGCGGCCGTCCTGCAGGGTCGGCAGCCGGACATCCAACTCAGCAAGGCGCAGCAACGCGGCGGTCTCGTTCTCGTCCTGGTGCACCGTCAACACCGTTACCCCGGATCCGACGCGCCTCTGATACTCGGCCATCGCCGGCAGCTCTTCGGTGCATGGACCGCACCAGTACGCCCACAGGTTCAACACGGTGGGCCGGCCCGCAAGAGACTCAGCGACGTCGACCTCGGACCCGTCGCCCGCGCACTCGAGCACAATCCCGCGCAACGGTTCGGGCCCGGGGCCGGGGCCGGGGCCGGGGCCGGGGCAGGGTTCGAGGTCGGCGCGAGCACGCGGGCCCGCCAGCGCCTCTGAGGTGTCGGCGTCGCGGCGGTCACGCGCAGAGATAGTGTCCGTTGAGGTTGATGACTGGTCACCGCGGCCATCTCGGGGCCCCAGTTCCGACCAGAGCGCCACGCCCAGCGCTACCACGATCACCGCCGCCACCACACCCCAACGGGCCGACGCGCTCACCGGTACACCATCCTGGTGGGCCGATCTAGAGCCCGGCCAGCGCGAGCAGGTGCTCGGTTTCGGGCCCTTTGACCAACGGCGCGGCCATCATCGGGTCGGTCGGGCCAACCCCGAAAGACGGACAGTCTCTGGCCAGCACACATACCCCACATGCCGGCTTGCGGGCGTGGCATACCCGTCGGCCGTGGAAGATCACCCGGTGGCTGAGCAGAGTCCACTCCCGGCGCTCGATGAGCTTGCCGACGGCATGCTCGACCTTGACCGGATCCTCCAGCGATGTCCAGCGCCAGCGGCGGACCAGTCTGCCGAAGTGAGTGTCGACGGTGATTCCGGGAACGTCGAACGCGTTGCCCAGGATGACATTGGCGGTCTTGCGGCCCACGCCGGGCAGGGTGACGAGTTCCGCCAGAGTGTCGGGTACGCGGCCGTCGAATCGCTCCGTCAACTCCTGGCCCAGCCGAATGAGCGAGTTGGCCTTATTTCTGAAGAACCCGGTGGCCCGGATGAGCTCTTCGAGCTCAGAACGATCAGCCTGGGCGTAATCCAGGGCGGTGGGGTACTTCGCGAACAACGCCGGCGTGGTGAGGTTGACGCGTTTGTCGGTGCTCTGGGCCGACAAGATCGTGGCGACGGTGAGCTCAAGCGGATTCGTGAAGTCCAGCTCGCAGTAAACATGTGGAAATGCCAGCGCCAGAGTGCGGTTCATCCGGCGTGCGCGCCGAGTCAGACCCAGCTGGGACTCCCGGTCCCACTTGCGTGCCGAGGCGCGTCGCACCGGCTTGGCGCTATCTGATCCGCGTGCCGATGTCTCACCCAGAGTCACCGGGCCAGCCTACTGAAGAGGGTGCGGCGCGCCCGGCGTCGGATGGGTCCTGAACGAAGGCGGATCGTGATCCGGGTGAGACCTTGATCGTGTTTACTCCCCCGTTGTGTCATTGTTGCTCGTTGCGCTGACTCCGGGGTTGCTGATTTTGGCGACCTTGGGACTGGACCGTGTCGAATCGAGCCTGCACCGTGACATGATCACCGACATGATCACCGCCGCGGACGTCTCCGATTTGATGGAGCGCAACGAGCGGGATTCCGCGACCGGCGGGCTCGTCGATCACATCCCCGCGGCGAATCTGCCCACCCACCAGTACTTCCGTGACCACCCCAATCCTGAATTTCAGCAGACCCGGCATATGAATCCTGTGTAGCGTGAGCTGGTCACGAAAAGGCGCAGGACTAGACTGATCCCGCGATCTGATTCGAGATCGGCCTGCGTATGCGCACATCTGATATCTGATCACCGAGCAGCTTTAAGAGGGGCAACGTGGACGAGATCCTGGCCAGGGCCGGAATCTTCCAGGGGGTCGAGCCGAGCGCCGTTTCCGCGCTGACCAAACAGTTGCAGCCGGTCGACTTTCCCCGTGGGCACACGGTGTTCGCCGAGGGCGAGCCTGGAGACCGGCTGTACATCATCATGGCCGGGAAGGTGAAGATCGGCCGGCGCGCGCCGGACGGGCGCGAGAACCTGCTGACCATCATGGGCCCGTCCGACATGTTCGGGGAGCTGTCGATCTTCGACCCGGGACCCCGCACGTCGAGCGCCACCACCATCACCGAGGTGCGTGCCGTGTCCATGGACCGTGAAGCCCTGCGCGCGTGGATCGCCGACCGCCCCGAGATCGCCGAGCAATTGTTGCGGGTACTGGCCCGTCGCCTCCGTCGCACCAACAACAACCTCGCCGACCTCATCTTCACCGACGTACCGGGCCGGGTGGCCAAGCAGCTGCTGCAGCTCGCTCAGCGATTCGGAACTCAGGAGGGCGGCGCACTGCGGGTGACTCATGACCTGACCCAAGAAGAGATCGCGCAGCTGGTCGGGGCATCACGCGAGACTGTCAACAAGGCGCTCGCCGACTTCGCCCACCGCGGCTGGATTCGTCTGGAGGGCAAGAGCGTGCTGATCTCTGACTCCGAGCGCCTGGCCCGCCGAGCGAGGTAACGAGCGAGCCATTCAACGCCGAGCGAGGTAACGAGCGAGCTGCCCTCTCGGTCAGCGGCGTAAATAGTCCAGCTGGGCCTGCACCGACCATTCGGCCGCGTCCCAGAGCTTCTCGTCGATGTCGCCATAGACATGCTCCACCACTTCGCGGTTGCTGACGCCATCCCCGAGATCACGGAGCGCGGCCCGCACCTGGCCGAGTCGCTCTTCCCGATGGGCGAGATAGGTCTCGCTGACAGTGAAGATGTCATCGAGTTCGGGGCCGTGCCCGGGGAGCACTGTGCGGTGTCCCGCCCCGCGCAGTCGGCGCAGCGACTCCAGATAGTGGCCCAGATCGCCGTCTTCATGGTCGATAACCGAGGTCCCGCGACCCAGGATGGTGTCCGCGGTCAGCACCGAACCCGGCCCGCCGCCGCGCCTGCCCGGGGCGTCGTCGAGGAGGAAGGACACCGAGTCCGCGGTATGTCCGGGGGTGGCCATGACGGTGATCTTCAGGCCGGCGGCGTCGATCACCTCGCCGTCAGTCAGCGGTCCGCCCAGTCCGCGCAGAAATCCACTTCCCACCGACCGCACAACAGCCCCGGTGAGCTCGACGATCTGGTCTATTCCGCCGGTGTGGTCGGAGTGACGGTGGCTGATCAGCACCAGCGGGATAGGCCCGATCGCGGCGAGCCGCTCGATGTGCCCAACGTCGTTATCGGGTCCGGGGTCAACGACGACCATCTCGTCGCTGCCCGGGCCGCTCAGCACCCAGGTGTTGGTGCCCTCGAGGGTCATCAACCCCGGGTTGTCACACAGCAGGACCGACGCGGTCTCGGTGACCGGCCGCAGCAGACCGTAGGCGGGATGCTCCAGTCCGCCCACGCGTCACGCGACCTCGACGATGATTTCAACTTCCACGGGCGCGTCCAGGGGTAGCTGGCCCACCCCGACCGCCGAACGGGCGTGCGCCCCGGCTTCCCCGAATACCTCTGCGAACAGTTCTGAGGCGCCGTTGATCACGCCGGGCTGGCCGACGAAACCCGGCGCCGAGGCCACGAAGCCGACGACCTTGACCACGCGCACCACCGAGTCGAGGCCGACCAGAGAGTCGACGGCGGCCAATGCATTCAGGGCGCACTGGCGGGCCAGGGCCTTGGCATCATCAGCGGACACCTCGGCCCCGACCTTGCCCGTCATCGCCAGCTTGCCCGCTGCCATCGGCAGCTGGCCTGCGGTGTAAACCAGGTCTCCGGTGCGCACCGCGGGCACATAGGAGGCCAACGGCACGACCACCTCGGGGAGTTCGATGCCCTGTTCGGCCAGCCGCGCCGACGGTGTCTGATCTCGCCGGCCAGCTGACTCCGGCCCGCTCACTTGGGTCGTTTGAGGTAGGCGACGTGCTGCTCGCCGGTCGGGCCGGGCAGCACCGATACCAGCTCCCAACCGTCTTCGCCCCACTGGTCGAGGATCTGTTTGGTGGCGTGCGTCAGCAGCGGGACGGTCGCGTACTCCCACGGGGTCGGTTCGCTCATGTGGCTGAGCTTATCGGGAGTCCGGCCCGTTATGGCTAGCATGCACTGGTGGCTACCGCACAAAACGGACCGAACCGAGCTGGCTGGCCGTCTCGCCTGACCAAGGCACGGCTCCACTTCGTTACCGGCAAAGGCGGCACCGGTAAGTCGACCATCGCGGCGTCGCTGGCATTGGCGCTGGCCGCCGGTGGCCGCAAGGTGCTGCTGGTAGAAGTCGAAGGGCGCCAGGGCATCGCGCAGCTCTTCGATGTGCCGCCGTTGCCCTACGAAGAGGTCAAGATCGCCACCGCCGAGGGCGGTGGCGTGGTCAACGCGCTGGCGATCGACACCGAAGCGGCGTTCCTCGAGTACCTCGACATGTTCTACAACCTGGGCCTGGCCGGGCGGGCGATGCGCCGCATCGGTGCTGTGGAATTTGCGACGACGATCGCGCCCGGCCTCCGTGACGTGCTACTCACCGGCAAGATCAAGGAGATCGTGACCCGCTCCGATCCCGGAGACCGAGCAGAGCTGAAGGACAATCAGAGCACGTACGACGCCGTTGTGGTCGATTCACCGCCCACCGGGCGCATCGCGAGGTTCCTCGATGTCACCAAGGCGATCTCGGAGCTGGCCAAGGGCGGACCTGTGCACTCTCAGGCCGAAGGCGTGGTCAAGCTGCTGCATTCCGACCTGACCGCCATTCATCTGGTTACCCTGCTGGAGGCGCTACCGATTCAGGAGACGGTCGAAGCGATCAACGACCTGCGGGAGATGGAGCTGCCGCTCGGCAGCGTGATCGTCAACCGCAACATCCGGGCCTACTTGGCACCCGAAGACCTGGCGCTGGCCGCGGAGGGCGACCTTGATGCCGACGCCGTGCGGAGGGGACTGACCAGCGCCGGGATCGCCCTCTCCGACGAAGATTTCGCCGGCCTGCTCACCGAGACGATCCAGCACGCGACCCGCATCGCGGCACGGGCCGAGAACGCCGAACAACTTGACGAGATCGACGTTCCCCGCCTCGAACTGCCGACGATGCCCGACGGAGTCGACCTGGGAAGTCTGTACGAACTGGCCGAGGCACTCGCCCAACAGGGCGTCCGGTAACCGAAGGATGTCGATGAGCGCTTGCGCGAAGAGAAGATGGCCACGATGAGCACCACCCCAGCGGCCCTGGACATGGCCAGCATTCTGCGCGACAGGTCCAACAGGGTGATCGTCTGCTGCGGTGCGGGCGGTGTCGGAAAGACAACGACTGCCGCCGCGATGGCGCTTCGCGCCACCGAATACGGCCGCACCGTAGTGGTGCTCACCATCGACCCGGCCAAACGGCTCGCCCAGGCGCTGGGAATCCAGGACCTGGGGAACACTCCGCAGCGGGTTCCACTGGCGCCCGAGGTGACCGGTGAACTGCACGCGATGATGCTCGACATGCGGCGCACCTTCGACGAGATGGTGATTCAGTACTCCGGAGACGGTTCCGCCGACGCTATTTTGGACAACCAGTTCTATCAGACGGTGGCCACGTCGCTGGCCAGCACTCAGGAGTACATGGCCATGGAGAAACTCGGTCAGCTTCTGGCCGAGGACAAGTGGGACCTCGTAGTGGTGGACACTCCGCCATCACGCAATGCGTTGGACTTCCTGGACGCCCCGAAGCGGTTGGGCAGTTTCATGGACAGCAGACTGTGGCGCCTGCTACTGGCGCCGGGACGGGGCCTCGGTCGCCTGGTTACCGGCGCGGTCGGCCTGGCGATGAAAGGGATGTCGACGATCCTCGGATCGCAGATGCTGTCTGACGCCGCTGCCTTCATTCAGTCTCTGGATGCGACATTCGGCGGATTCAGGGAAAGGGCCGACCGCACCTATGAGTTACTCAAGCGGCGGGGCACCCAGTTCGTCGTGGTGTCGGCGGCCGAACCCGACGCGTTGCGGGAGGCATCCTTCTTCATCGATCGGCTGTCCACCGAGCACATGCCACTGGCCGGCCTGATCCTCAACCGGACCCACCCCACGCTGTCCGCGTTGCAGGCAGACAAGGCGGCTGAGGCGGCAGCGGAGTTGGAGAAGGCAGGGGGTTTAGCGGACACGCGGGCTGGCGCCCTGGCGGTGGCGGCGCTGCGGATACACGCCGACCGGGCGTCGACCGCCAAGCGGGAGGTGCGACTCCTGTCGCGATTCACCGGCGCGAACCCAACCGTGGCGATAGTCGGCGTGCCGTCACTGCCGTTCGACGTATCGGATTTGGACGCGCTCCAAGCCATCGCCGACCAGATCACCGGCGAGGCTCCCGCAGCCTGACGGGACCCTCGGGGCGAAGCGGCAAGCCGTGTCAGCCAGCGCTGCGGTGTTTGCGCTGGGCAGCGAAGAACTCAGCCCAAGACACCACTTCGGGGTGTTGCTTCAGCAGCGCGCGGCGCTGACGTTCGGTCATGCCTCCCCACACACCGAACTCCACCCGGTTGTCCAGAGCATCAGCGCCGCAATCGGCGATCACCGGGCAGTGCCGGCAGATCACCGCTGCTTTGCGCTGCGCGGCACCGCGGACGAACAATTCGTCCGGGTCCGTCTGGCGACACCTGGCATGCGAAACCCATGCAATACGTGCTTCGGCCTCTGCACCCTGCACAATAGAGTGGGCGGTCGGATCCACGTTGGTTTTGCTAGCGGCGGGCGTAGTACCTGACACCTTCGATCCCCTTCGTTCAGGCCGCGCCCCGACAACGCAGACGAATATTTTTTCTCCGACGTCGATCGCGGAGAGCGATCAGAGCCACAACACGATGCAAGGTGTGACCTGCATCGCACTGTGTGCCTAACTTAGGTGGTCAGGGGTGTTCTGCGCAATACATTCGTGACCACTTTTTTGGGACTACCGTCCCGTCAGCCCGTGACGGCGCCTGAACCCGGCATTTGACAGCGGCTGCCGAGAGCCGATCTTGGCTGCTCCGCGGATTGGCGCGCCGAGGTCATCGCTACTCTGTACGCATGCCGGAGCACCCCCCGACTCGACCGCCGGTGGCAGTCACGATTATCAAGCTCGCCTGGTGCTGCCTGCTCGCCAGCGTGCTGACCGCCGCACTCATGTTTCCGGCCGTGGGCGGTTTCGGCTTGATGTCCAACCGCGCCTCCGATGTCGTCGCCAACGGTTCGACCCAACTCGTCGAGGGTGAGGTGCCCCAGGTGTCGACGATGATCGATGCCAGCGGGAACGTCATCGCGTGGCTCTACTCCCAACGGCGTTTCGAAGTGTCCAGCGATCAGATCGCCAACACGATGAAGTTGGCGATCGTCTCGATCGAGGACAAGAGGTTTTCCGACCACAACGGCGTGGACTGGCAGGGGACCCTCACCGGCCTATCGGGATATCTATCGGGCAACCTCGACACGCGGGGCGGTTCGACGCTCGAACAGCAGTACGTGAAGAACTACCAGCTCTTGGTGGTCGCCCAGACCGACGCCGAGAAGCGGGCGGCGATCGAAACCACCCCGGCCCGCAAGCTGCGCGAGATCCGGATGGCGTTGACCCTGGACAAGACGTTCACCAAGCCGGAGATTCTCACGCGCTACCTCAACCTGGTGTCGTTCGGCAACGGCGCATTCGGGGTACAGGACGCCGCGCAGACCTATTTCGGCATCGACGCCTCCGAGTTGAGCTGGGAGCAGTCCGCGCTCCTGGCGGGCATGGTGCAGTCGACGAGCACGCTGAACCCCTATACCAACCCCGATGGCGCACTGGCGCGTCGAAACGTCGTGCTGGACACCATGATCGAGAATCTCCCCGAATATGCCGGGGAGCTGCGCGAAGCCAAGCAGCGACCACTGGGGGTATTGCCGCAACCCAACGAGCTGCCTCGCGGCTGCATCGCAGCCGGCGACCGGGCATTCTTCTGCGACTACGCGCTGGACTACCTCGCCCGCGCGGGCATCAGCAAGGATCAGGTCGCCAAGGGCGGCTACCTGATCAAGACGACCCTGGACCCGGAGGTACAGGCCACGGTCAAGTCGGCGATCACCGATTTCGCCAGCCCCGACCTCAACGGCGTCGCCAGCGTCATGAGCGTCATCCGACCGGGCAAGAAATCTCATCCGGTACTCGCGATGGCCGGCAACCGCACCTACGGGCTGGACCTGGACGCCGGGGAGACGATGCAGCCTCAGCCGTTCACGCTGGCCGGCAATGGGGCGGGCTCGGTGTTCAAGATCTTCACCACCGCGGCCGCCCTCGACATGGGCATGGGTATCAACGCCCAGCTGGCCATACCTGCCCGGTTCCAGGCCAAGGGTCTGGGCAGCGGCGGCGCCCGGGGCTGCCCCCCGGCTACGTGGTGCGTCAATAACTTCGTCCCCTATCGAGGCTCGATGAACGTCACCGACGCTCTCGCCACCTCGCCGAACACCGCGTTCGCGAAGCTGATCGCCCAGGTCGGGGTGCAACGCACCGTAGACATGGCCGTCAGGTTGGGGTTGCGGTCTTATGCGCTGCCGGGAACCGCGCGCGACTACGACCCGGAGAGCAACGAGAGTCTCGCCGACTTCGTCAAACGGCAGAACCTCGGTTCGTTCACGCTGGGGCCGATCGAGGTCAATGCCCTGGAACTGTCCAATGTGGCGGCGACGCTGGCCTCCGGTGGCATGTGGTGCCCGCCCAACCCCATCGAGACCGTACTGGACCGCAACGGCGAGGAAGTCTCGGTGACCACCGAAACCTGCGAGCAGGCGGTTCCCGAAGGTCTTGCCAACACTATGGCCAACGCGATGAGCAGGGACGATACCGGCTCAGGAACGGCGGCCGCGGCCGCGGGTGCGACCGGTTGGAACCTGCCGATGTCGGGCAAGACGGGCACTACCGAAGCCAACAGGTCAGCGGCATTCTTTGGGTTCACCAATCAGCTCGCAGCGGCCAGCTACGTCTACGACGACTCCACCAACCCCAGCGAGCTGTGCTCATTTCCCCTGCGCCAGTGTGGCAACGGAAATTTGTTCGGCGGCAATGAACCCGCTCGGACCTGGTTCTCGGCGATGAAGCCGATAGCCAACAACTTCGGCGAAGTCGCGCTGCCGCCCACGGACCCTCGCTATGTCGACGGAGCCCCGGGCTCCCGGGTGCCCGGTGTCGCCGGAATGAAACAGAACGCCGCCCGCAAGCGGCTACGTGACGCCGGTTTCGAGGTCGCCGATCAGTCCACATCGGTGAACAGCGACGCCCCGTACGGCGCGGTTATCGGGACTTCTCCCAGCGGTCAGACGGTGCCCGGTTCTATCATCACGATCCTGATCTCCAACGGCATTGCACCTGCTCCGCCGCCGCCTCCGCCCGGTGCACCCCCGCCGCTGGGCGTACCACCGCTACCAGCACCGGTGGGGCAGACGGTCGTCCAGATACCGGGCTTGCCTCCGATCACGGTGCCGGTACTCATTCCCCCGCCCCCGGCGCCACCACCGCCGCCACCGGCAGCACCCCCACCTCCACCGGGAGCACCGCCACCGCCGCCGCCACCACCGCCGGGGTGATCGGGCTGGCGACAGTGGGAGTCGTGCAGTCACTGGCAGTAGGCTGAGCACATGGCTGCAGCTTCGACCGGTGCGATCTTGAAGAACACCGCCGCCGCATCGGTAGGCACCCTCGTGGCTGGCATCGGGTACGCGTCGTTGATCGAACGCAATGCCTTCGTGGTCCGAGAGGCGACCATGCCGGTGCTCTCCCCGGGCTCCTCACCGCTGAAGGTCTTGCACATCAGCGACATCCACATGCGGCCCACTCAGCGGCGCAAGCAGGCTTGGCTGCGCGACCTGACTGGCTGGCATCCCGATTTCGTCGTCAACACCGGCGACAATCTGTCCCACCCCAAGGCGGTTCCAGCCGTGGTGCAAGCCCTCGGCGACCTGCTGTCGGTGCCGGGTGTGTTCGTGTTCGGCAGCAATGACTACTTCGCGCCCAAGCTGAAGAACCCCGCCAACTACCTGACCAACCCGACTCGCCGGGTCCACGGGGAGCCGCTGCCGTGGCAGGACCTGCGCGCCGCGTTCACCGAACGCGGTTGGTTGGACATGACCCACATCCGCCGCGAGTTCGAGGTCGCGGGCCTTCGCATCGCGGCGGCCGGCGTCGATGATCCGCACCTGTTGCGGGATCGCTACGCCGCTATCGCCGGGCCGGCGAGTCCGACCGCGAACCTCACGCTGGGCCTGGCGCACTCCCCCGAGCCCCGGGTCTTGGACCGCTTCGCCGCCGATGGCTACCAGCTCGTGATGGCCGGCCACACTCACGGCGGACAGCTGTGCTTGCCTTTTTACGGCGCGATCGTCACCAACTGCGATCTTGACCGGTCCAGAGTAAAAGGCCCGTCCAAGTGGGGCGCGCATACCCAGTTGCACGTCTCTGCCGGCATCGGGACGTCCCCATTCGCCCCGCTACGGTTCTGCTGCCGGCCGGAGGCGACACTGCTGACACTGGTAGCGGCCCCGCAAGGAGGTTCGGACGCCAGTTCGGGAACTGAGCAGTCGCATCCGACTGTCGCTGCGCGGTGAGCACATCGGCCTCATCCGCCGAACGCAGCCAGTCACGTTCCTGGGTGGACAACGCGGTACGGCTGATCGAGGCTGACGCCAGGCGCAGCGCCAACACGCATCTGCTGCGCTACCCATTGCCGTCGAGTTGGTCCAAGGACGCCGACGTAGCGCTCTATCTCAAGGACGAGACAACCCATATCACCGGGAGCCTCAAGCATCGGCTGGCACGCTCGTTGTTCCTCTATGGGCTATGCAACGGCTGGATCGACGAGGACACCACCGTCATCGAGGCGTCCTCAGGCTCCACGGCGGTGTCTGAGGCCTACTTCGCGGCGATGCTGGGGCTGCCGTTCATCGCGGTGATGCCGAAGTCGACGAGCGCGAAGAAGATCGCTCTGATCGAGTCCCAAGGTGGCCGTTGCCATTTCATTGCCGAGTGCGAGCCGTTCTACGAAGAGGCGCAGCGGCTGGCCGAAGAAACCGGCGGGCACTATCTCGATCAGTTCACCAACGCCGAACGTGCCACCGACTGGCGCGGAAACAACAACATCGCCGAGTCGATCTTCGAGCAGATGGGCGAGGAGACACACCCCGAGCCGGAGTGGATCGTGGTGGGCGCAGGTACCGGCGGCACCAGTGCGACGATCGGTCGATACATCCGCTATCGCCGACACAGGACCCGGCTGTGCGTCGTGGATCCGGAGAACTCCGCGTTTTTCCCCTCGTATGTCAGCGGCGATCCCCACGTCGTGACGAATATCTCATCTCGTATCGAGGGCATCGGGCGGCCTCGCGTCGAACCGTCGTTCCTACCAGGTGTCGTAGACCGGATGACTGCGGTGCCCGACGCTGCGTCCGTCGCGGCCGCCCATCACGTGGGCCGGGTGCTCGGTAGGCGCGTCGGACCGTCGACCGGAACCAACATCTGGGGTGCTTTCGGCCTGTTGGCCGAGATGGCCGCCCAGGGCCGCAGCGGCTCGGTGGTCACGCTGCTCGCCGACAGCGGCGACCGCTACGCCGATACCTATTTTTGCAGCGAATGGCTGACCAACCACGGGCTCGACCCTTCCGAGCCGGCCGAGGTGTTGGCCGAGTTCGAGCGATCTGGGCTGTGGCCTTGATCGTCGGTGCCGCGCGAGAGTGGACCGTCGGCAGTCAGGAACAACCAGAGTGCGGCAATGGCGAAGAAACCCAGGTAGATCGATGCCCCTAAGCCCGTCATGTCATGCCTCGTTTCGTTCAGGACCAGCTCGTCGGTGACTGACAGTGTGTATAACGCCACCGACAACCCAGATGCATCCCGCGGCGTGTCGCAGACCGAATGCGCGTTTCGCTTGAACCCTGAGCGGTGCGATACGCTGTCGTGGCTTCACGCGGGGTGTGGCGCAGCTTGGTAGCGTGCTTCGTTCGGGACGAAGAGGTCGTGGGTTCGAATCCCGCCACCCCGACCGCGAATGGTCTGACAAAAAAGCCTGCTGCAGCACGGCTAGGCATTCGGCCGCAGAGATTCAACTTCGCGGACGCGTATTTCGTGTCGTGAAGTAGGTGTCGCGCAGTAGGTAGTGGGGCGAGGGTGACGCAACACCCCTTCTCCGGCGTCGCTACCAGCCATCCCGCCGCTCGATTGCGAGGGTGTGAAGGCACACTCAGTGCCCGGCCCCAAATTCGATCAGCAGCACGCCGAGCATGATCAATCCGATCCCGCCGATCATTGTGCGGGTCAACGGCTCGTTGAAGAGGAACCGCGACGCGACCGCGGTGAGGGCGACGCCCGCTGCGGCCCAAATTCCATACGCGACTCCCAGTGGCATCCCCAGGCGCAACGAACCCGCTAGCGCGGTGAAGGCGAGCAGATAACCGACCGTCACCACTGCGTAGAAACCGGTACGCCCGTTCGCGGCTACCCGCAGCGATAGCGCGGCGACGACCTCAGAAACGATTGCGCAGATCAAAAGTAGATACTGCACGCGATCAACGGCCTGACGAGAGAGCGTCTGCGTCGGCCCGGTCCGAGCGGGAGCCGGTCTCGACCAGCAAAACACCGACGATGACGCAGAGCACACCGATGGCCATCATCCCCGTGAACGCCTCGCCAAAGAGCGCCGCCGCCAGGCCCGCGGTGAGGGCGACGCCCGCCGCGGCCCAAATGCCGTATGCGACGCCCAGGCCCATCCCTCGTTTGAGCACGACGGTCAGGAAAGCGAAGGCTGCGAAGTATCCAACGACAACCACGGCGTACAGCATGGGAACGGTGGCAGAACCTTTGAGCGACAGCGTGGCCGCCACTTCGCAGAGAATCGCGCAGGCCAGATAGAGCAAGGTCATGGCGGTCCTCTCCTCGTCTTCAGCGAATCCGCAGCGACTACCGGCCGACGACGAAGCGCGCGTCGACGTCTACCGACATTTCGATGTCTTTCGGCATCAACTCCACGTCGGGCCCTTCGGCGGCGAACGCGGCCGCGCGGCGAAGTTGCCCGACGGCGGGCGCACCTGCAGCGCCTGCGGTATCGGGGAGCATTCCGGCATCGGCCACGGCGACGGGCTGGATGGCCCCCAGACCCAGTGCATCGGCGTACTGCTGGGCACGTGCTACGGCATCCAGGACGGCTCGGTTCCTGACCTCACGCAGTACATCGTCCCGGCTGGCCGGGGTCAGTTTCCAGTCGACGGTTGTCACTCGGAATCCCTCGGTGGCCGCGGCGTGGCTGCCCAGCCATGCCGACAGCGCGGCAAAGTCACTGAATTCCACCTTCACGCCGACGCTGACGTGGTGGGTGAGCGGGAGCTGTCCGCCGTCTCTGTTCCGCGGCCGGTTCGACCACATGCGCAGCTGGTCGGCCGACCACCAGGTCACTGGGCCATGGTCGGGATCCACTATCGGCGAGATAGAGGCTTTGACGGATTCCAGATCGCGGGCCACCCGCTCGTACACCGGATCCATCACCGGACCTTCGTAACTGATCGTGGCGTGCACAATCGCGCGCTCAGGCGAGCGGGACATGGAGCAGCAACCGCGCACCGTGATCTGGGTCATGACCGCCACAGTAGCCATCCTCGGGATCGCTGCTCTGGCAGATCAAGCCCTTTACAGCGCCCCCTCGATCGGCTCACGTTGTCAATTCCGGCAGCGATCGACAGGATGGTGACCATGACCTATGGCGCTGGTGGCCCCGGACCGGCGGGAGTCCGTCCCCCCAGCGGCCCGTCCACCGGCTATCCCCCGCCTGGGCCCCGGGGCCACCCACCGGCCGGATATGGACCACCCGCATACCCGCCGGCACCTGGCTATCCAGCCCCATACGACGCGCCGCCGCCGGGTTACGGCCCAGCCGGGTACCCACCGCCGGGCTACGCCGCACCCGGGTACCCGCCCCCGGGCTACGCCGCACCCGGGTACCCGCCGCCGGGTTACGGCCCACCGCCGGGCTACGGCCCGCCGCCGCCCGCGATCAAACCCGGCGTCGTTCCACTGCGCCCGCTCACACTGTCCGACATTTTCAACGGGGCCGTTGCATACATCCGAGCGAATCCCAAAGCCACGCTCGGTCTCACGACCATCGTCGTAGTTGGGGCACGGCTCCTGACGCTGATGTTGTCGCTCGTACCGTTCGCGTTCACCGGACAGTTGGCGCAGGCCATGGCCAGCGACGAGCCCAGTGCCGAGATGGTGCTGAGCTGGGCGGCGTCGGATTTCGCGACATCGGTCGCTACCTTTCTGTCGGCGATCCTGCTCAGCGGCCTGCTGACCGTGGTGGTCGGTCGCGCGGTGTTCGGCGCGGGAATCACCATCGGGGAAGCCTGGCGGCGGTTTCGACCGCGACTGTGGGCGCTGGTCGGATTCACCCTGCTGGAGACCATCGGCGCGATCGTGTTGATCGGGTCCGTGGTCCTGATCATCGTCGGTGTCGCTGTTGCCGCCAACGGGCTCTTTGCATTCTTCGTCGGCGCTCCGCTGGTGCTCGGGCTCATCGCGGCCCTCATTTACCTGGGCACAATGCTCACGTTCGCGCCGGCAGCCATCGTCCTGGAACGGCGTGACATCATCTCGTCGATCAAGCGGTCGTTCACCTTGATCAGAGGCGACTTCTGGCGGGTGCTCGGAATCCGACTTCTCGCGTTGCTGGCGGCGAATCTGGTCGCCGGGGCGGTGGCGATCCCGTTCAGCTTGAGCGGTCAGATCACGCT
>Ga0114921_10000161_pt1 | contig 27301 bp, 19 predicted proteins | sample BentaG_FD_87016 | JGI IMG/M metagenome (GOLD analysis project Ga0114921, IMG submission 87016) | Deep subsurface microbial communities from South Atlantic Ocean to uncover new lineages of life (NeLLi) - Benguela_00093 metaG | ecosystem: Environmental > Aquatic > Marine > Oceanic > Sediment ... | reverse complement strand
TCGCCTACTCAAAAAAAATGCACAACGGCCAGGGTGCAATCATGATTTACGATGCTGAGAACCACAAGACACACCAGGTGACCAGTGGTTATTACTACGACCTGCAGCCGGTGTTTGATCCAGAGGGTAAATATCTTTTCTTCTACTCTAACCGCACCTTTAGGCCAGTCTACGGCGATATGGATGCTACCTGGGTTTATCCAAACGCAACCGATGTCTATGCTGTAACTCTGCGCAAGGATGTCGAATCGCCTCTTGCCCCACGGAGTGACGAAGAGGAAGTCAAGGAAGAGAAGAAGGAAGAAAAGGGAGAAAAAGGAAAGGAAGATAAAGAAAAGGGGAAAGAGAAGGAAAAATCCTCAAAAAAGCCTGAGAAGGAAGACGAAAAGAAAGATAAACCCAAGCCCATTAAGATTGATTTTGATGGTATTGAACAACGGGTTGTCAAGCTCCCGGTGAGAGTGGGTAATGTAGGGCCGCTCCATGCGGTCAAAGGCAAAGTCGTCTACCTGCGTTATCCTGCTACGGGTGCAGCAAAGCCCGGCGTGCCTTCAGGTACACTTTTGTATTACGATTTAAAGGAACGAGAAGAAAAGACCGTCCTTTCAGGAATCGATACCTATGATTTATCAGCTGACGGAAAAAAGGTCTTATACAGAAGCAAAACGACTTGGGGTATTGTAGACCTGGCTCCAAAGAAAAAAGTCGGAGACGGCAAAATCGCAACCAACAAGATGAAAGCCTGGATTAGTCCGCGTGAGGAGTGGAAGCAGCTCTTTAACGAAGCCTGGCGCATTGAACGTGACTTTTTCTACGCTCCCAACATGCACGGGCTAGATTGGAAAGCAGTCAAAAAACGGTATAAAGCTATGCTGCCTCATGTGGTTGACCGACAAGATTTGAACTATGTGATCGGGGAAATGATTGCCGAGTTGAACGCCTCCCACAGCTATGTGGGCGGGGGCGATATCGAACGGCCCAAAAGCATCTCTGTTGGATTGTTAGGGTGTGATTTTGAGCTGGATAAAGAGAAAAATGCCTTTCGCCTTAAAAAGATTTACGAGGGAGCGGCGTGGGATGCAGAGGTACGCTCACCCTTGCGTCAACCTGGTATTAAGGTGAATGAAGGAGATTATTTCCTGGCAGTGAACGGGCTGCCTTTGGATACCTCTAAAGACATTTGGGCTTCCTTCCAGGGGCTTGCCGGCGAAGTGGTCACATTGACCATAAATTCTGAGGCAAACATGACTGGTGCTCGCGATGTGATTGTCAAACCCGTGTCCAGTGAATTCCGTTTGCGCAATCTCGCTTGGATCGAGAGGAATCGAAAAAAGGTGGAAAAGGCAACCAAGGGAAGGGTCGGATACATTTATGTTCCAGATACGTCTATAAACGGACAGAACGAATTACTGCGCCAATTCATCCCGCAGCACAGGCTGGACGGCTTAATCATTGACGAGCGGTTTAACAGTGGTGGTCAATTTTCAGACCGCTTCATTGAGATGATGAACCGCCCTTTGTATGCCTATGCTGCCAGGAGGGAGCATAATGATCTGCGCATACCCTTTCTCAGCCATATTGGACCTAAAGTGATGATAATTAACGAGTGGGCTGGTTCCGGAGGCGATGCTTTTCCCTACAGTTTCCGAAAAGCCGGGCTTGGACCGATAATCGGAAAAAGAACCTGGGGCGGACTCATCGGGATAAGCGGAAATCCCATGCTGATCGACGGCGGCTTTATTACAGCCCCCAATCTGGCAATCTGGGATCCCGACGGTTATTGGGATGTTGAAGGCTATGGTATAGATCCTGACTATGAAGTGGAAAACGCGCCGCACGAGATGGCTACCGGAAGAGACCCGCAACTGGAAAAAGCCATTGATGTTATTCTTGATACACTGAAGAAGAATCCTCCGAAAAAGCCTAAGAGACCTGCCTATCCAGATCGCTCAGACAGAATAAAATAAACTCATTGGGGTCAGGCCTTTATAACTTTTATATCATTGGGGTCAGGCTTGATTATGGATAAATAATCGAAAAACCAATGGGGTCAGACTTTGTCGTCATAGGGGTCAGACTTCATTATGAACAAATAATCGAAAAATGAAATTTATCCAGTTAAATCAATGACGGCGAAGTCTGACCCCATTGGATGTTCCTGAACATCCATTCATGATAAAGCCTGACCCCAATGGTTTTTATAAAAAGTTATAAAGGCCTGACCCCAAATAATTACCAACAGAACTACGAATTTGATGTATCCTGATAATAATCTATTATTTCTAATTTGAGCTGGCCTATAATCTCAGAGATAGCTTGCACCATCTCCTTGAAAATATTTTCATCAAGGAGGCTTCGGCCAAATTTTAGATGAGTGGCATCAGTGTAATATTCGCCGCTTCTTTTATCTGTGGCCAGCCATTTGGCATCAAGGCCAATCCATCTACCCACATAGACTTCAGGCCACATATGATAAGCAAATATACCCTGAGCATACATAATTCCTACCGCTGCTCTTGATGGAATTCCCGAAGCTCTACAAAGCGCAACGGTCAGCACTGTATGCTCTGAGCAATCCCCTTCTCGATTTTTCAAAATTTCCTTTGCTGAAGCAAAGCCTACGTCATAATTGGGAGTCATCTCTGATTTAACCCAATCTGCTATCAACTTTGCTGCTCGCCACGAATTCCTCTCTCTGCCGACAATCACTTTTGCCACTTCTCTAATTTCTGGATCATCAGCTTGACAGTACAAAGTCGACTTCAAGAATATTCTGAATTTTTCATCTTTAACTGGAAAATGGATGGCTTCTTCTTCCTTGAATACCTGGGAGGAAGTCTGGACGACAACATAATCTTTTCTGATCTCTAAAATCTTCTGACTTCCATCATCAAACGGAAAATTTTTAATCTTATCCGGAGAAATCCCGCTGAGTTTAAAAGTGACCTTTTGGATCTTTTGAGGACTCTCGAAAACCATATTAGATTTTATGATTGTGGAAAAAGCAATATCAAAGTTCTCTTCTGAAATCTCAAGGGCTTTCTCTTTAGACATCCGGATGGATGTTGAGGTGATAAAGCTTGCTTGGCTTACAGTCTTCCAGGACTCTCCGCTCTCATCAATCCACTCATCCATAATAACAGGAAGAATAGAAGTCATTTTCTCCTGTACATGCCACAAACTCATTTTATTCCCCAAAATCAAAACATCTTCTTTCCCTATAACCTCAAAGCTACAATCCACAAGAGAACGAGATATAGGATCCAGGATTTTAAAATTGTACTTCTTTCCAGGTCTTAAACCCTTCTCTTCGATAATCTTTTCCAAAGGGGTTCCAAGGTAAAACTCTTCTTTATAAGGCAGCTCCTTTAGGACCTTATCTCCTGACTTGAATAAAATTTTGTCTGGACCTATCTCAGCTTTCATTACAGTTTCACTTTCTGACATTTTCATCCTCAAAATGCATTCCAAAGGCCTCTCCTGCTCATCACATAATGACTCCTGGCTAGCAACTATTTCCACTGGATTTCCTCCCAAGCGAGAAACTCTCATCCATGATTCGTTGAAGTCCTTTTTGTATTTTTTTCCGTTTTTTATTAAGGAAAATTCTTGGCTGTAACTGTAGCCAACTTTTATTCCATTCATGTAAATTCCCATCCACGACTCGGATATCTTCTCTTCCCTGTGCCTTAAAGATTCTGAGCAAGAAAAAGCATCGCCAGATTCATGAATAACTCTGTAAGATTGAATCTCTGATTTAAGTGTTTCCCCTAAAAAGGGAAAAACAAGAAAAACCAAGAGAGAGAAAGATAACAATAACTTTTGAATCCTCATCTTCATCGGAACTTCTCCTTCTTTTCTAAGAACTGATTTCTATTATTTCTCTCCGCTTGCCCGCTGAAGAAGAAATATATATTTATTATTTTTGCTTGAGCTCGACATCAAGCTCCACTTGCTTATCTATTTTAACTTTATTGACTTTATAAGAATCGTAACCCGCTTTTGTAACCTTTACATCATACTTTCCGGACTTAATATCACTAATCACATATTCACCGTTTTTATCTGTCTTTGCCGATTTTTGTACTCGCTTTTTAGACTTCTTTACAATTTTAACTTTTGCCCCGTCAATAGGTCTACCTGTTTCACTATCTGTAACTTTGCCGAAAATGATACCTGGAAAACGCGGAAATCCGAGTTTGGTTATGAATACATCGTAGCTTCCGTTGTGACTTGTGTCATAGGCACCAGGGGTGGTGGGAAAATCTTCGGAGTAGGTTAATCCCGTGACATAGGCGCTTCTTTTGCGATCTAATTTTATTCCCTTGGCGCCATCAAATTTCTGACTCTTTCCTCCTAAATAGGTGGAGTAAGAAAGGCTTGTCCCTGAGGAATTGAGCTTGGTTACGAAGGCATCGTCATAAACTCCATCAAAGATTGTATCATAAGCACCAGGGGTAGTGGGGAAATCATCGGACCTGGTCCATCCTGTCACATAAGCATTTCCTTTCTTATCAATGGCTATCCCCTTACCATAATCCGAATCGCCTCCTCCTAAAAACGTGGAATAGTGAAGGCCTGTTCCTTTATTGTTGAGCTTGGTAACGAATGCATCGTATTCGCCCTCATTAAAAGTTGTATCATAGGCACCAGGAGTGGTGGGAAAGCTTTTGGAGTATGTTGCTGAAGTCACGTAGGCATTTCCATTTTTATCGACTGTTATATCTCCCCCTTGGGCGCCAGCAAAAGCATGATGAGCACGATAACCTGGTCCCAAATAGGTGGAATAGGAAAGGTTTGTACCTCTAACACCGAGCTTGGTTACGAAAATATCACGCTCACCATTCAAAGTTTTGTCAAAGGCAAATAGGGTAGTGGGGAAATCTCTGGACCGAGTTTCTCCGATAACATAGGAATATCCATTCTCGTCAACCGCTATTCTATAGCCGTATTCTTTATCAGTTCCTCCTAGATAGGTGGAATAGACAAGACCCGAGCCGTTGTAGTTAAACTTGGTTATGAATACATCGTCCTCGGATGCACCGCCATTAAAGGTTGGATCATAAGCCCCAGGAGTCGTGGGAAAATCGTCAGAGTATGTCGCTCCCGTCACATAGGCATTTCGCTCTTTATCAACCGTTATCCCCTGGCCGTATTCATCATCACTTCCTCCCAAATAGGTGGAAAAAATAAGCCCAGTGCCTGTGGAATTGAGCTTGGTAACAAAGGCATCGTCTGCAAATGGGCTTGGGTTAAGAGTGGTGTCAAAGGCACCAGGAGTGGTGGGAAAATTACTGGACCCTGTATATCCGGTAACATAGGCATTTCCCGCCTTATCTATGGCTATTCCACTGGCACCATCATGACTCCCCCCTCCTAAATAGGTGGAATAGATGAGGTCTGCGCCTGTAAACTTGAGTTTGGTTACGAATGCATCCTTAAAAAAGTTATAACTTGTATCATAGGCACCAGGAGTCGTGGGAAAATTGCTGGATTCAGTACTTCCCGTCACAAAGGCATTGCCACGTTTATCAACAACTATGTCTCTGCCATCATCATAACCCCATCCTCCCAAAAAAGTGGAGTAAATTAAGGGGTCAATGATTAATTCTCTATCTTTCCTGTATTTTCCTACCTTAAATCTCATAATGTTATTGTTTTCTATTAGATACTCATTCTCAACTTCAACTCTCTGACCATCGAGAATCTGGTAACTAAAAGGCACATCTTCTATTAATACGCCTTTGCTCCCCTCAATCTCCAATTGCCCTTTCTCGTTGACACTGAGCTTCCTTATACCCTCATATCTCATACCTATCTTCTCAGCCTCTCCTCCTGGTCTCACATGGTACTCATATTTTATCCTCCCTCCACTTCCATAAACGACAAGGTCTATCTGGGGATAAAGCTCTCTATACAGGACTTTTCTGAATGTCCGAGCTCCTTTCACCCATTTTCGAGGATCATTCCCATGAAAAAAACTTACCCTCGCTTCACTCTCATCCAGTCCTCTGACCTCGACCTTCCCCTTCGCTCCAATGAATTTCATCATGAAGTTCTCTACTGTCATTCCCTGAGGCTTTTCTTTCTCCTTCCGGGATAACCTTGCTCCCTGTGTATTCTCTTTATATTTTTTGTGAAAAAACTGATGCACGATCTCTTCCTGAGTAAAGTAAACGCTTCTATGATGCATTTTAAGGTGGTATCTTACGCATCCGTCCACCTGGCCTTTGTTCTCCACAAAATATAAAGGCATAGTTCTCAAAGACTGGATCACCTGCTGTGTTTGAAGGGCTTTGAGTTGATTCTTGGGCTCAATAGTAATTGAGTGTTGAGGAGAAAGCAAAATGAATAAAACAAAAAGAAAAGAAATTTTTAAAATCAGTTTATCCATTCTAAACCTCCATGAATTATTCCTATAAGTTATAAATATTCTTCGTTCTCAGATTTTTCTCAAATACCTGGGCTTGCACCATAAAGGATGAAGAATTTGTTTTTTTCTGTCAATTAGCAGTCTATCCTTATATCGGTTATTTCATTCTAATTCAACATTAAAATCTAGGTGGTTGCGGAAAAATTTAATATCAAAAGTTAAAAATAGAGGAGGCGAGAGAAACACGCAGTCACGAGGTCTACGACAATCTCATGAGGAAGAGAGTGAGAATCCAGTTCAGCATAAAAAGAATGCCGAGGACAATTATTCCCTTATTGAGGAACTGACCAAAACGGGCGATGCGAGTCCACTTTATCGGCATCACCAAAAATCCCAGATGATACCCAAATTGAAGAAAGATATAAACGAGGGTCAGCAATCCTAACCGATGGTAAGTGAAACTCATAGCCACATCTCCGTGCACAGCCGCAACTATTGACCGGAGCAGACCGCATCCCGGGCATGGCAGCCCCGTTGTTCCCCGGAAAGCACATGTATCGGGCAAAGGAACTCCGCACAGTCGAACATAAGGGCTTCCAGATTTTGGAGGCTCGAGAATAAGAGCTCCAGCGAGAATGCCAAAGCAGACGATGAGAATAACCAGGTGCGAGGCCCGTTCACTTCTTACTGGCGAGTCAGCGGCGTCCGGCATTTTGCGCCAGCTGTTGGAGCGCAATATGGGTTATCTCAATGGAAGGCGGCTTTAACCTCCGGCTTCATCAATATAACAAGGCACCAGATTCCTATGGGCACGCCCACAACACAACATGGAAAGCTGAGGCAAGGAATCATAACCACGATACTTGCGGCCATACATATCGCATACTGGTTGAGTTCTTTCATCTTCAGAGAAGCAAAGATGATGAAACCTGCCGCCGCAAGGCCTATCAAAATAACAACAACACCAACAGCTCCTTGGAGGAACTGCCAGGGACCCCCGGCGTATGATCGGCCATACCCCTCTCTCATTAGCGGGCCAACACTTGCGCCGATAATAGTAAGAACCAAGTATATCACATCCCAGAAAGCCATGATAATTCCTGTAACGAGCAGCCCAATGGCCGGACCGGATACCTGCTGGCGGGGATCTTTGGTCACTGGCGGAGATGTTTTTTCATTAGTCATGATTTCCTCCTACTTTGGTTTTGAAAATCTCATCCAGAGGCAAAACTTCAGCTGTACTCACTGCCTCTTAATCCAATATGCCCTTCCTCAGGTTTAAAGCAGAATATCAAATCATCTTAGAGCAAACCAATTCTATTCAATCAAAAATAGAATGTCAATAAAAAGCGATACCCATCCATCCTTCATTCAACACAGATCTTTAGAAGGTATCTTCATAGGGATTACCCACAACCCGGAACATATAATAGGGATCGATAAAAGGTTCAGTATCTTTGTACTTTTTCATCAAGCTTATTTTTTTCTTTAAAAGTTCGGCAAAGTTCTCCCCATGGATGAAAGGCGTTTCTTCAGTCCCTGAGATGATCATCCATTCAACGGGAGCTCGCTTCCAAAGCTCGATAAGTTCCCGACAGTTGCGAATTTCCCTCTCGATCATCTCATCCAGAATCTGGCGACAGCCAGCCTTAACTTTAGGGTCTGATGTATCTAAAACCTTGTGAACAGCGTATATCCAGGCAGCTGTATTGCGCAAGGTCTCATAAAGGCAGCGTAAAGCCCTGATCCTGAAATACTGGTCTTCAAAAATCTTGAAAGCCTGGTGATTATTGGACTGTTGGGCGTCATCCATCTTCTCCTTAAACAGGCCAATCGCAGCTTCCAACGGGTCCCAGACATTGTCATCCATACGCATGAAGGCCTTGTGGGCATAATCCTTGGACACAAGTTCAAAAAGGACGTCCCTTGCCAGGTCAATTCTGTTGGGATTATGAACAGAGGTACACATAAATGCCTCATAGTAGGCCCGTTCTTCTTCAGGAATCCGGTCAATATTGGGAACCAAGGGACGAACGAACAGCCGCTGCCAGACAACCCCATAATGAGAATAAAGGGGCAAGGGCATGAAATGGCGGACCGCCTGGTCAATTGACCGCCATCCCTTAACCAAATCTTCTGCATAGGTTTCACCCGCAAAGCGCGTGGCTATACTTAATATCGTCTGATCAATGTCCAAGGCAGGTTCAAACTGGAACAGTCGAAATACTTCCTGGTTTACCGCATACGGAACCTTGTCCGGCGGTTGGATACCCCCCAGATGGGCTAAAGTGCGGATCCCGAGCTTATAGGAGGCATGAAGTTTTTCATAGGTAAGCCAGGGGAATGGAATTCCCAGCAGAGGCTCATGGTTGGTATGGGTGCCAAAGGAATGGTAAAAAAAGCTCGTGCTTTTACGGGATTGGAGTTCTTCCATCGGCTCTTTCTCTTCTTCCAACAGGGTATGATGATAGGCTGAACCTAAAACTTTAACATCCGGGTATCGGGGATGGGGATAAATGCTTTCCCATCCTCTGACTAAAAGTGAGTTCACCTCCACATCGATTCTATCCTTTAGTCCCGGCCACAAGTACTGACGTTCCCCGTAAAACGATTCTAGGCGGGTGATAATTCGAAAGCGCGGATTGCTCCTGGACGCTGTATCGCGCAAAAGTCTGAAAAAGTTGAGGATGTTAGAGGCAGCAGCTCTGGCAATTTCTTCATCATCTTTCCATTCCCGGATCAGGTAAGCCCCACCATTTCTTCCGACATAAAGGGATTTGGTATGCTCAAAGCCAGCCCCACTGTCATTGGTCCAAATGGTTAAGAATTCAAGTTCAGGAACTTCCATCATCAGCTTGGTCATGATCTCGGTATAATGTCTCTGCACAATCGGATGGACGATGGAAAGATTATAGCGGGGTTTGAAACTTCGAAACGGGTGGTCGACGCGGGCACCCCTTAAGGTTGGATATCTCTGAAACAGCGTTTCAGGAACCGAACGAGGTTCAAAGCAGAGAAGGCCGGGCACCAGACCATATTTAAGGGCAAGGCGTACGTTCTCTTTTAAAAGATTAAGATTAGACTGGAGATATTCCGGGGGATAAATCCCCAGATTCAAACGAGTGCTGACAAACTGATCGAGGGCAGGTGCGTAGGTATAAAAGTCAGGATAAAATTCTCCTGATACTCCTTTTTCATAAGGGAAGGGAGTGGCCAGAGCATTAACCTCGATGTGAGTAAAACCCAATCGGGCGTATTCTCGGATGTACTGTTCGCGGCTAAAATGACGCATGAGTCGCGCATACTGGGTCAGAAAAATATCAAAGGTGGATTTCTCGATTGCGAAACTCATTTCCCGCATCCATTGTTTGAGCTGCAAAACATCGTATTCCAACAGATTTTCCATGATGTAAGAAAACCCAGTGTAGAGAAAATGGGGTTTTGAGCTGAGCAGCCAGCAACACTGGTTCTCATCAATGTCGAAGAATACCCATTCTCTCTCAGAAGGCCATTTAACCCCCTGCTGGGTGAACATTTTTTTTATACTCTCCGCTGCAACAGCCATATAAAAAATTCCAGGTTCAGGTTTCATATCCAACGGGTCCCCAGCTTGAATGACCACATGAGTATCGAGCAAGTTTTGAAGTTCCTTGGCAGCAGTTGCTTCAACAGGATAACCCTTGTCAGGAATCCTGATTTGACGGACATGATTTAAAGCTTCTTTGAGTTTCATAATGACCTCTCTTGTTCTTTCAGTCTAGGCTGTTTAGACTTGACTCCCTTTTCATTTCATGACAATTTACCGTAATATTCTCCTCATTTTTTATCATAATAATGTGAATCTTTATTTCAATACTTTTTCTTAGACTTTTTGTCCTGACATCTTTGTTTTGGAAATAATTTTTTAACCACTCTTCCCAATCGCAGTATCTTGGAAAGTATAAAAATAATACAAACACATTAAATAGAATATCATTGCGAGGAACTAAGGAGATTCCTTCGCTTCGCTCGGAACAGGCTTGGCAATCCTCCGTTGCGAGTGAAACGAAGCAATCTCATCAATTAAGGATGAGATGGCCACGCTCCCTTTGGTCGCTCGCCATGACAAGGTAACAATGATAATTGCGTTTGTATTAATAACAAAGGAAATATATGATGTCAAAGGCTAGAGCATAGAAAACCACAGCGGGATCAGGCTTTATCATTTCATAGGGGTCAGACTTCATTATGGATAAATAATCGAAAAACCAATGGGGTCAGGCTTTATCATGAAAAGACGTTCAGGAACATGAATGAAATCCACTGCTATTCTACGACGACAAAGCCTGATCCCGTTGAATCAAGGCCTGATCCCAAAGCTCTATGACGGCGAAGTCTGATCCCATTGGATACAACGACAAAGCCTAACTCCAAGCGCCTCGCATGAGATTGCCGCGTCGCTTCGCTCCTCGCAACGACGTCTGCGGTAATCTCGACTCGTGAATAACCCAGGTAAATTACTTTTGCACCCTACCTTTTTTGTTTTATTTATTTGAGTTTAAACTTGATCGTAACTGGGAAAACAACAGGGACTGGTTTGCCCTTACTGTAAAAAGGTTCGTATTTCCACTGTCTCACCGCATCCACGGCGGGCTTATTGAGCATTGAGCTTTCGCTTTTTAATATTTTTATCTGGACGACATTACCTTTCTCATCAGTCTTGACACTCAGTATCACCACCCCTTGTATTCCCTCTTTCCGGGCTTCTTCCGGATAGATGGGATCGACTTTTCTAATACACTTAGGGGGTTTGATTTCCCCTTCGGCCCTGATCACTCCTTTTTCGAAACCTTTAGTTTCTCCACTTTTGAGTCTAAAATTTACAAAAACTAAAAAGACAGCTGGCTCCGGTTTCCCCTTGATCATTAATGGTTCGTATTTCCACTGTCTAACCGCCTCGATGGCTGGTTTATTCAAGAGAGGATCTTTACTCCTGTAAATCATCACCCTGACTACGCGCCCCTCTTCATCTATCCTGGTTCCCAGAATCACAACACCTCCGACTCTTGCTTTTCTGGCCTTTTCAGGATAAACAGGCTTGACCATTTTTATGAGCTTAGGGGGTTTGACTTCCCCCACACATCTTACGGCACCTCTTTCAAATTCTTTAATTTTCTTGGTTCGTTCGATTTCTTCGGGAGGAGGAGGTGGTGGAGGAGGCAGAGGCGGGACACTGCTCTTAACAGCCAAGACATGGAAAGAGAGAAAATAAGGATTTCCCTGATTGTCCTCAAATCCAAATACAGCAATGTTTTTCTCGGGGAGGATTATTTCTGTATCCATTAAACTTACTTTGTCCTCTTCTTTCTGTTCGATTATTTCGATCTTGAATTGATGCCTGCGATCTTGAATATCCTCTTTTGATGAGACCGAATATTCTTTGGGGACAGGGGCCAGCAACAATAGGTATTCTCTGCTATCCAGGCGGAATATATGGGCCAACTTTCCCAATTTAGACTTCCATTTCAAGTCCGCTTCCATGATCAATCGTACTTCCTTCAGATTAAAAACTTTTTTAATCTGCTCTTCCTCATCTGCCAGTAAAAATTTCGATGGGATACTGGCGGTCACAGTGGGCTGCAGGTAAGATGAGGTAACGAATTTTGGAGGCACTGTTTTTCCCTCTCTAACACCCTCAAAAAACCTTAGCTTCATATCTATGGAGCTATCGGCCTGGAGCGATAAGAAAGAGAAGGCCATTAAAAAAAATACGATGAAAAATAATCTTTTTTTGTTCATGATCATCCTCCTTTAGGAATTTCTCTCAGCCCAAATAATGATCATGTTTGAATCATGAGGCTGAAAGAGAAAAGCCCTGGCTGGCTTGTTTTCAATCCGTATATAATTAATCTGAAACCGTTCGACCAGGTCCTCTTTTGAAGGACTCTTTTCATGGATAAACAAGGAATAAAGCCAAATTCCGGCTATGACAGCAGCAAGCAAGCAAGCTGCTCCAGCTATCCACCTCAACCGAGGCCAGGAAAAACGCTTCTCTTTTTTTCTCTCCCCGCTAAGCTTCGCCTTTACAGCTGGCCACAAACCGTCCAGATTTCCACCCACACTTCCCTGAATCAACAAAGATTTGACATCTTCAGGACTAGCCATTTTACTCTGACACACCGGACATTTCTGGATGTGATGGCGAATCAAAAAATCTCGCCAGATTTTTAAAGGAAGTACGAAAAAAAAGAAATCAACAATCTTGCATCTAAACATTCTCTTTCTCCAATTTTGCTTTGATTTTCTTTCGGGCTTTGAAAAGGTGAACCCTTGCCGTACTCGAAGAGCAATTCAACACATTTGCAATCTCCTCACATGTATACCCTTCTTTTGCCCAGAGAAAAAGCGTCGTTCTCTCTTTGGGGCTCAAGTCCTTAAAAAGAGTCTGGCTAAGAGTTCGGCTTTTTGGTTCGTTCGAAGTTTGAACGTAAGTGAGTTGGAAATATTCGTTCTTCATCTTTTTAAAAAACATGTAAAAGCGGCGCCTTTTCCTTAATTGGTCAATACAACGATTGTAAAGGATGGCATAGAGCCAGTTGCGAAAACTCATCTGGAAATCAAACTTCTCTAAATTGCGATAAACCTGAATAAATGTTTCCTGGCAGGAATCTTCAGCATCTTCGCGGTTTCCAAGAATATTCAAGGCCAGAGCCATGGCTTTTCCTCTGTATTTATCCACAATTTTCCTGAACTCCTCCACCTCTCCCTGCAGACAGCCCCTTACCAGCTGTTTGTCACTCATGTGATTTGCTTTCTATAGATGTATTACGTCCAATCTGAAAAAAGTGTTTATAGGCAATCTAGAGAAAATAATACTGCCCAGACAACGTATTATTTCTTCGCTACACTTTCCCTTTTGATTGACTTATGGAGTTCCAGATCTCAAACATTGAAAAGACATTTTCAGGTTTCGCCCCTGGACCGAATTCACACTGGGCAATAACTCCACCTTCCGCATAAAGATGATGCCACATCTTGTAAACCGCCTGTTCAATTTCCTTGCGGGAACCATGAGGCAAGAGGTGCTGCCGATCGATTTCACCCCAAAAGGTAATCTTTCCGCGAAATCGTTCGCCCAACGCATCGACCCCCATACAGAAAATCTGAGAATTTAAAGCATTGATCCCGATTTCAATTAAATCGGGAATAATATCGATAATATACCCATCAGAATGCATAAACATATATTTCCCATAGTGGCGGGCGATCGCCGCATATTCCTGGTACATGGGTTTAAAAATACGACGCCAGAGACTTGGAGACACCATCAGCCTGTTCTGGGTGCCCCAATCATCTACCAGGACAATCGCATCCACATCAGTGCTGGCCCATAATTCAACCTCTTTACGATACAGCCCATGAATGCGTTTTAAAAGCTCAAATAGTTCTGAAGGCTGTTCCGCCAGATCGACGAATGCCTGCTTCATTGTCCGCAGGAACTGGAGTCGCTCAAAGGGTCTCTGAGCGGTTCCAGCGAGGACAAACCTGTCAGTCTCTTTGCAAAATGCATTGACCGCGTCTCGATCAAGGCTGAGAACCGACTCAGGTACCTTAAAGCTATCTAGATCTTGCCATTCGGCAATGAGAGGTTTCTGAACAGAACCTATTATCCCCCTCTGAACGTTGGTAAAGATACAGCCCCATTCATCAACATAGATCCCAGGACGATACTCGTGGCCCACAGTTTGCAGGGTTTTTTTGTAAACTGCAGGTGCATACACAATATCATCCGGAAAGGCCTTCCGGAGCTGACAGACGGCGTCCGAATACTGCTCCTCTGCCCAGGGTAAAATCCAGATTTGACGGGGAATCCTTTCGGGCGAACCGAAAGCAAGTGTTTTTTGAACAAGCTCCCGTGCGTTCATTTTTATAGTGCCTTCTGACCTTCAGGTCATTTGATGGCTCTCTTTCTTGCCCGCCGGCACCAGATAAAGGAAAATGGCAGACCAGTGGCGATAAAAGCGAGGTCAATCAGTGATTTTTCCCATTCGAAGATGGCACGGGAGATGAGCAGAGCCAGAATTCCAACCAGAAAGATTCCGGGGAGGTAAGGGTAAAACGGCACGCGATAGATATCTTTTCCGCCGACCTTGTTCTTTCGAAGCTTGAAAAGACCAATGGTGGTAAAGGTTAAGACAATGAGAATGGCGAACACCATGCCAGCGGCGATGGATTCGAACGTTCCTCTTATCAGGAGGATTACAGCAGCCCAAAAACAATGGACCAGGATTGCGCGAGAAGGGGTTCGAAACTTCGGGTGCACAAAATCAAGCCACTTGAAAAACAGGCCATCCTTGGCCATTGCGTAATAGACCCGGGTGGCTGTCATCATGGTGCCATTAATGCTCCCTGTGGTCGATATCATAACGAGCAAGGCAATGAAACCAGCACCGATAGGCCCCATCAACTGCAAACCCACATCTGAAGCAACGGTATTACTCGCGCGCATGCCCTCCATACCGAGGGTCCAGTGGTAGATCATGTTAGTCAATACATAGACCACGACTATGGCCCCGATGCCAATAAACATGCTCAGCGGAATAACACGCCTGGGATTCTTCATTTCTCCGGCAGAATAACCCACCCGATCCCAGCCAGTGTAGGCAAAAAAAACCAGCATCAACGCTGCAACAACATTACCCGCGGGGCCCAGCTTTGCAGTTGGCGGCTCTTTGTCATCGAGCAGGTTTTCATGACTTTGGACCAGGATCAACCCAACTATCACCAGGGCAAAAAGCCCCCCGATCTTCAGCATACTTGAAAGCTTCTGGTAAAAACTTGCCTTCTGGATACCGATGTAGTTGAGAACACCCAGCAAGGCAATGACAGAAAGGGCTATAGCTTTGTGGGTGAATCCGCTCAGTTCTATAGGTTTGCCCAAGAGGCATGCGGTAATTATCTCTATAAGTTTGCCCAGATAGTCCGCAGTAATGATCGCCAGACCAGCAGCCGGGTAGGTCCTTATAATAAAAAGCTGGGACCATCCGAACATAAAGCCGGCAAAGGGACCGAAACACCGGCTGATGTAAACATATTCCCCGCCAGTATCAGGCAGCCGGGTTCCGAGCTCAGCGTAAATCAGGCCGCTGATGAAAACATAAACTCCAACCAGTATCCAGAATACGACAATGATGGAGAAAGAGCTGCTATAGCCTGCGATCTTCTGCGGCGTGGCGTAAATTCCCGCACCAATGGTAATCCCGATCAGCAGGGCAATTCCATCAAAGACGCCGAGCGTTTTGCGCAGTGAGGGCTGTTTTTCCCCGGGAGTGCTGGACTTTCTTAAATTCACAGGTCCTCTAAATTCTTCTATAAGGCGCCAAAGTCATATTGCCTCGCAGCCATTTGTTCCTGATGAACCAAATGACCCTTATTTACCTTTATTTTCTCTCCAATTTCCTACGAAAAAGCTTATATCACAGGAAAAAACAGGATGTCAAAATTAAAAAAAAGGGTCCCCCAGGCGATTGTTCGACTAAAGCCTTGGCACTCCTTGACTTTTAGGGGGACTCCCGCCTGGGAAAAATTGATAATTGCCCAGATCGACCTGTCTTCCCCGGCGAGCCCAGGAAAAGTCTGCTTCACTGGGTAGAATTCCCTTTTGATAGCAATCATAAAAAGCCTCGGCCAGCCCCTTTACCCAACGCTTTCCCTTCTTTCCTTCCTGTTGAGCCATTGATTCCGGAAAGGTCATAATCTCTGGAACTGATTCTTGAATACCATTAACACACAGGGTTTGGGAACGCGCCGCTTCTGGACCACAAAGGATAAGCTTTGATTTTCTAACCGCAGAGACCGCCTCAAACAGCTTGAGGAACGGGTGATCCGCTTCCGGCGAGCCATAATGCTTTTCCTGGCCCCCATAGTCCCTGGCAATGATATCATCCGAAAATTCGCCGTAAGTCACTGTTGCCTGTTCAAATTCAAAAGAAAACATAGGACCGCGATCTTCAGGAACTGCATGAGAAGCATAAAACAAAAGCTCTGTTCCCTTTTCGGTAAACACCCGGCAGGCAACCGAATCGAAATTTTCGATGGAACAGGCTCTGTAGAGCTCTGCGGTTACTTCTGCAGGTTGGGCACTTCGATCGATCCGTTCGCCCAAAACATAAAAAAGATTGTGTAAAAAATGGGCCATCGCATTATTGGCCGGACTATCCAAAATCCAGTTGCCTGCCGCATCCTTCTTTTTGCCAGCCCAATTGCTTCTTTGGTAGTAGCCCTCATCCCTTGGCCAAAAACAGAGGGTTTTCAGCCGAACCGGCTTTCCCAGCAACCCTTTGAGAAAATCTTTTTTCAGGGCCTGAATCGCTTCAGAATAAGACCATTGATAACCGATCATGACCCAACGACGGGCAACATCCCTGGAGTAGATCAGACGTTCGGCTTCCTGTACAGTTGCACCCAGGGGTTTCTCGCATAACACATGACTGCCATGGCCAAGGGCCTCACAACTTTGGGGCACATGATAATGAAGGGGAGAAGAGATAACCACAAGATCTGCGGAATGATTGCTTGCATAGAATTCACTGAGTGAATGAAGAATCGGAATCCCTCTATTCTTCAGTTCAAGGGTGCGTTCCGATCTTTCAGGAAATGGATCCACTGCTGCCCGAAGCTCTATCATATCAGGGGCAAATTCTTCCAGCAGAGTAATGAGGTAATAGAGGCCCATCCCACTAATCCCGATCAAGACCACGGAAACCGGCTTTTGTTTTTTCCTACGACGCATTATTCGTCTATAGTATATTGTATGTTGTTTGAAAAAAAGAGAACAGAGAAAAGAAAAAAAGGGGAAGGAGTCTGTCCCCTTTTTTTAAGTCATTTTTTGCTCCATCAAGTTGACCTCAAAAACTTCATTGGTGGCGAGATCTACAGCCATTGTTTTAATCTCAAAACCATTGAGGGAAACATCAAATGAAAGAATTAAAAAAGGCAGCGACACACGAGTCTTCCTTTTCTTGCCTGTTGGTTCGAAAAGGCGGATGAGGAGCCAGTTGTTCTCTTCTGCCATCTTGACTGTTGTTATCTGAACCACTGAACCACTCACTGAAATCGCCGGGGAAATTCTTTTCCCTTTTCCAGAAGGGAAGCAGGAGAGAACCATGGGAGGCTCATTCTTGACGAGGGCTTCACGGTCGATCCGGGAAAATCTTTCAACTGCCTCCCCGCCGTTGATCCAGAAACGAAAAATCCTCTCTCCTTGGTCGATCCGCGGTTCGAACCGGTCCTGAGGCACAAGGGGCCTGCCCTCTACAGGGTGCGCCGAGTAAGCGGCCGAGCGCAGAAGCGAAAGGCTAAGCTCGCCGTCGGCAAAATCAAAACCATAGGTTCCGTTATTGATTACTGTCAGTCCGTATTTTTGACCGGATGAGAAAACCCCGACCCATTTCTGAGCGACCAGTTCTTCGCCCATCCGGTTGAAATTCTCAACTCCATAGGCCACCTGCCCCCTACACTTCCCCTTCTGAAAAGGAGTGGGTACAGAGAGTTTAAGCATATGATCCTTCTCATTCCAGAACACCCGCAACTCTACCTCAAACTCACTTCCTTTTTTGGGAATCTTATATTTCTGACAAATTGATGAATGATTGTATTTGAATAAGGCTTCAACCACGGTTCGAACAGGACCATCCTCAACAATTCGCACAGGCTCCAATTCAGGGGATGATACGCCGGCAAACTGGGCACTCTCCTCCTTTGACATGAGAGCAAAGTGCCCTTTGACATTCCTGAAAGCCCGGACTTTCATTCCCCACGGGTCAGAATAATCCTCAACAACCTGAGATCGAAACGCATAAGGTTTTAAAAAATCAACACCGTTAACCAGGTAGCTTTCCACTAATCCCGTTCTAGTGTTGATGACCACCACCCCTTTATCAGATTGGATTTTCAAGCGTGTCGCTTTTCGTTTGTCTGTCTTGGGTTTGGCTTCAATTTCTTTCAGCCGGCAGGGGAAACGATTCATCTGACCGGGTTTTAGCTCGGCCTGAAAAACCACCCTCTTTCGCCAATCTAGGGCAATGTTGCTACTCTCTTTTTCCAGCTGGCAGGGAATAGCTGCGCCACGACTGTCCTCAATCTCCGGAACCCGAACAGCTCTTCGATCCTCTTTTGGTTCATAAGGTTGAAACTCGCAGACAATCGTCTCTTTTACGGGATACGGATGGGGATTATAAACAAAAACGGGAAATTCTCCCTCCTCAGCCTGAGGTTGACCGCTGAGCAGAGAGAAGAATGCCTTGGCTTTCAGGCGTGAAAGGATTTCCAGACCATGGTCCATCCTCTGAAGGGCACGTGCTTCCACCTGGGGAATGGATGAGCCGGGCAGTATATCGTGAAATTCACAGAACAGGAGGTCTTCCAGGGCTTGGTGAAGTTCTTTCCGGGGATAATCCATTAACCCCTGGAAGGCTGCATTGCTCACCATTTTTTCCGTTAAGAAATAGGTATTTTCAAGTTGCCGGTGTTTTTGTTTGATAAGAGCCATGGTTGTGTAGCACTCGACTGCCCAGGGATTGATGTCCTGGGCGAGACGGGGAAGCTGGTCTGCCTTTTGGCTTAATACTTTAAAATAGTCTTCTGGTACTGCATGGCGAACATGCCAATCGGACTTTTCCGCCATAAGTTCTCGGAGTTGTTCAAGGTCCTTCCGGGAAGGTCCGCCACCATGGTTTCCGATACCCCAGAGCAGCAGACCTGTTTCTTGTTCTGAATTTTCTGCGATCCATTGTTTTACCCTCTGTCTTGCTTTGCCTTTCTGCGAATTATAATGGTAACGGGCACGATGGGCGAGAATTTCAGAACCATCGTAGCCAACCCAGACAAAATCATCTGCAGGAAGTTGTAACTCCTTCGGATCAGGGCGGCAGAAAAGATAAGAAGTGTAACCCGATTTTTTTAAAATCTGCACCAGCCCTCGTGTATGCCCGAAGGAGTCGAGATTTATGGCAGTCTTCGGTTCGGCGCCGAATTGTTTCCTAAAATACAGTCTCCCGACCAATATGTGTCGAACAAAAGATTCCCCGCTCGGAAGATTACAATCGGGCTGGAGATACCATCCTCCCATAATATGCCATTTCCGTTTTTGAATCAGTCTTTTGATTTTTGCCAAGAGTCTGGGTTCATAACTTTCGACCCACCTGTACAGTACAGCTTCATTGTGGTTGAATACGAAATCCTTGAATTCTTGACAAAATTGAGCAGCTGTTCGAAAGGTAGAAAGGGCTTCGGCTGCACCCTCTTCCCATTCCCATAGCCAAACAGGATCAAGATGGGCATTACACACAAGATAAAGAGTCTTGGATGACATCTCACCCTCCATAATTCAGTGACTCAATGACTCCACAACTCTGCAACACAGATGAATATAAACTAACATTTTCCTAAGCATATTTACCACCTCTTTCTGTACTTTATTTTCTATTTGGCCTTGCAAGGAGAAGAAAATTTGAGCCTTTATTGGACAACCGCTTCGATCCAGAGTTCTTTTTCTGAATAAGAAAGAGTTGCTTCCCTTTTCTTCCCCAAACGCCTCGCCTGAGATTGCACAGCCTGTTCCGAGCGAAGCGAAGGAATCTTCTTCGCTCCTCGCAACGACGTCTGAGGCAATCTCGACTCGTGAATAATCCAGGTTTATAGTGATAATTTTTCTTTAGCTAAAAGATAGAATTTATTGCGGATATTAGATTCCTGGTGCATGTCTATTATTTTCTCCCATTCCTCCTTGGCTTCATCGTATTTTTCCAGGCCCTCATAACAGAGTGCAAGGTATTTTAGCTCCAACTCTTTGGTATTGTATTTGAAAGCGACTTTTTCAAATTCTGCAATAGCCTCAGTGTAATTTCCATTTTGGAGCAATCTTTTCCCATCCTGAAAAGTCAAAACCATAAAAAGATTAGATTCTATAGATTGTCTTAAATTCTTACTTTCACATTTTGACTCTGCTTTTTCTAAAGTAGCCTTTGCTTCTTCAAAATTATCGTTTCTAAAAAGTGTCCAACCCAAATTGTTCAAGTATAGAGGATTATCCTTTTCAATATCCAAAATTTCATTCCAAATCTTAATAGCCCCCTCGTAATTCCCTCTACTGGCTTCTTTCAACGCATTACTATGCCATTTACCAACTTCTCCACACCCCAGGAGAATGAAAAAAGGAATGAGAATGAATAGTTTTGGGAAAAATTTCATTGTGACTCCTTTTTTGAGCATTACCCCAAAGGAAAAAGAGAATAACCTGCGGAGAAGCCTCTTTGACCCATAATTTTTTGGGGGAGCTCCAGACTTTATAAAACCGAGTCTTTCTGCGTCAGCGTCCTCTGAGAGGTTGAAGGGAGGCACAATGCACACTGTGGGCAGTCTTTTTCACTGTCGACTGCCCAATATACTGTCTTCTCTCAGCCTTTGAAATTAAATCTCTCTCCCTTCAAAATAGGGAAAGGATTCCTGTTCAAAGCCTGAAACCCAAAAAATGGGTGGACAGCGTCCTTTAAGATCTTAAGTGAAGCGAAAACCTCTCTCTCATGGCGCCAACCACGAAAAAGGATAAAACATGATATTTCTCAGAACCCAGAACGCAAGAATAACTCCCAATAGGAACCAAATCCAAAAAGGCGGCAAAAAAAAGCTCGGCAGTGGTCGTCCCCTGAGGGTAAGCATACTGTAAGAAAGGAAAGAGTATCCAAGAAATGGCAGTGACAAGACCATGAAAAGATTCAGACTTAAGGCAGTCAACAAATGACCATGCAGCAATTGATGTAAAGCACGCAATGAACCGCAGCCAGGACAATACAGCCCAGTCAATGCATGAAATAGGCATGGAGGATAGAGGGCGGAACTGTCAGGATCAAACAGGAATATAAAAGCTGAAGTGGCAGCAATTGCCGCTAGAACTCCTGTCCATTTCAAACGATGTCCTCTCTTTTCTGAAAGGGACTTTGAACAGAGAAAAATTTTTACCCCAGATGCTTCAGTAGTCTGAAAGACCCCCTATAAGGGCTAATAAAATCCAGATAACCACAACGCACAAGCCTGCCCCAAAGGAGATCCAACACCACATCTTTGCTTTCCTCGATGATTCCGTTGCACCATCAACATCACCTGAGGCTATTTTACTGTTGACTTGGGCAGCAAAGACAATCGCGGGTATTCCAAACGGCAGACAACAAAAAATTGTAACCAGAATAGCAAATATCAAGTTGTTAGGAATACTGGCTGCTGGTTGCTGTGTCACCTGGGCGCCTGGCCTGATTTCAGCACCGCATTTGACACACTTCCAAGCATTGTCATCGTTTTCAGCTCCACATTTTGGACAAAACATTTTATACCTCCTATCATTGAAAGACGGCTAAGCCGATTATAATAAGGGTACTGATAAGGTACCCAAAACCAAAGAAGCCCCCGACTAAGATACCTATCCAGGCATGAGTCTTACCTTTCGCCTCAGGGTGCTCTTTGGCAACCTGTAAACCTTTTAACCCGAGGATGAAGGCAGGAATCCCTAGAAAAATACCGAGAAAAGGAATGAACGAAAAGACTCCAAGATAGTAAGCTATAAGCGCGGGAGTATTCTTATATGGAATGAGAGCATCCAGCCCAACGTCGGCCTCCACATGAGGTGTTTGCTTTGCAGGATGAAGAACCTGGGCGCAGTTGACACACTTCCAAGCATTATCATCGTTTTGAGTCCCACATTTTGGGCAGTACATCCTGCACCTCCTCAGTAAGTTTTTAGTCCATCTCTTCTTTCATTGTAAAGAAGCCCGCTGATGGGCGAATATTGGCGGAGCTGTGGAATAAGACTTCTCTTCCATCTTCTGTACTGGTGAACCAGAATCCCCTTTCACGGATAGGTCTCTTTTTCTTTCCTCTCAAGCCTTCACTTCCTTTAGATGAAGGGCCTTACAATGCTTTTTTAGAAGATCCCTTTACCTCTATCCTCTAAAAAAAATGACTTTTCCTTAAAAATCTGCTTCTTATTTTACATATTAAAAAGATTTTTACAAGGAATATTCATTTTTAATTTCTGATTCAACATTAGCCATAAATAGATTCAGAAAACAATTTAAATCTACCGAGATTATAATTTTAGGAGGCTATTTCAGTGCCCAGCTCCTCCTTGCCTTATCAATTTAATATAATTAAACGCATTACGAACCAACTATATTCTAATATACTATTTGCCATAATTTGGCTATCAGTTCTTCTGCTTTTATGTGATCTGAGATTCTGTCGAATTTTTATGGTTAGACTTCCCTGCTAACCATTGAGACCAGCCATTTATGGAGGGGAACCAAAGGAATAAATTTATCCCAGCAATAATCAATCAAACTCCTGGAATACAGCTCTTCCGGAATATGGGTTTCATAGCCTCCGTACAAACCATTGTATAAAAGAAGTTTGGCGTTGGGGTGAGAAGGATCATACCCGGCTGGTATTCGTTTGTAATGTTCCCCTCCCAGTTTCAAATCTTTTATTCCGGAGATCTTAGTAAGGATATCTAAAAGCTCTCTGCCATATTCGGGATCAACAACTGAACGTCTGTAACGATCTAATAATTGCCGAGGAAACATGTAGATTCCTACTCCCAGTATTAATTGGCGAGGTTCCAGATGAAAATAGAAGCCAGAACACTCCATTCGGGGGCGGTTTCCCTCCCAGAAAAAAATCCCAAGATGGGTTTTGTAGGGAGATTTATCTGGGCTGAAACGGATATCCCGGTATATCCGAAAGAGAGACCTGTTGACCTTTGGGTTAGCAATGATATGAGGAGAAACAGCCTCCAGACGCTCTCCCATGGCAGTCACAAAAGCCCTGGCAGGCTCGATGACAAAAGTTTCATAATTTTTTTTGTTTCTATCAAACCACTCCTTGTTGTTATTTCTTGAAAGGTCACTAAAAAAATCAATCGTTTCTCTGGAAAATCCTTTAAACTGTAACGGGTCAGACACGCTTAACTCCTTTTACATCATCTTTATAAATCTATTCTTTTGCCTTAAGGCCATCAGAGTCTATCAGCGCCTTACGTTTTTACCGTTGAACCCGCCCGGTTGTTTCGCCGGCGGCTAATCGTTCCACCTCCTGGACACTTACCAGATTAAAGTCACCACATATCGAATGCTTGAGGCAAGCGGCTGCTACTCCAAAAGAAAGCGCCTCGGAATCGGTTTTCCCCTTTAGAATACTGTATATCAATCCGGCCGCAAAAGCATCTCCGGTTCCCACCCGGTCAACAATCCATACGCGATGCCTTGGGCTCTGGGTAAAGTTTTTCCCGTTGAATAAACATGCTGACCAGATATTTTCAGAGGCGGAAAGGCTTTCGCAAAGGGTTATAGCTACCTTTTTAAAACCAAAACGTTTAACCAAAGCCTCGGCCAGCTCCCGGTAGCCTTCAACGTCTATCTTACCTGCTGAGACATCAGTTCCTTTTGGCTGTATACCAAACACCCGGATTGGGTCTTCTTCATTCCCGATGAGAATATCCACAAAAGGCATCAATTCTGTCATCACGGTTCTTGCCTTTTCTTCACTCCAGAGTTTTTTTCGAAAATTCAGGTCCACGCTGACTGTGATTCCTTTTCCTTTGGCGATTTCCAATCCATCTCGCAAACTGGCTGCCACGGAATCCCCCAGGGCGGGAGTGATCCCTGTCCAGTGGAACCACTGCACATCCGCTAACACTTGATCCCAATCCCAATCACCGGGCATCATTTCCGCAAATGACGAATGGGCACGGTCATAAATAACCTTCGAGGGCCTAGGACCAGAACCATGTTCCAGATAATAAATCCCCATGCGGTTCCCTTTGCGAACAATGAACTTTGTATCCACTCCGTACATTTTCAACGTATTGCAGGCTTTGTCTCCGAGGTCGTTATCGGGAAGCGCACTAACAAAAAAGGCATGAAGTCCAAACCGGGCCAGCGAAACCGCCACGTTGGCTTCAGCTCCTCCAAAGTTCAGCTCAAAATTTCTTGTTTGAAGCAACCGAACTCCAGGAGAAGGGGATAAGCGCATCATCAACTCTCCGAAAGTGACTACTTTAGGCGTAAGAGCAGCGTCAAGGGATTTTCGCGGGGAGGCCTTAACAGCTCTTGATGGATGGGATTTGAACACCTTTTTCCACTGTTCAACCTCTTCTTTCATTGTTTCAGTTTGATTAATGTTTTTGGTTAAGGCAGAGGCACAGAAAATTCCATGAGGGTCTTTTCGGACCGCTTCTTTAAGCGTATCGAGCGTAATTCCACCCGTGTAGATGACTGTCATATCTTTAAAAGGACCTTTCCATGAACGTGGCAGGTCCATATGAGAAAGTTTTCCCGAAAAGGCAGGAAACAATTTGTAGACCCATTGATAGGGATACTTTTGTCGCAGTTCTTCTAAAGAACAGCCATAAGCTTCTGCTTTCTGAACAAGCTGTTTGCCCACATCCGCCAAGCCGCCAGGCACACACATGACATTGTTTTCCACACAAATATCAACCACCGCCGGAATATAATCGGCCGATACGATACCCGCAGCACCTGCCCCGATGGCATCCTCGGCTTGTCGGCGGGTCATCACTGTCCCCGCAAGCACAAGAGCATCTGGGTATTTTTCTATTATGGCTCTAATGCCTTTTGCCGCATGTTCCGAGCGCAAGGCAATTTCGAGAATGATTCCAAAAGGCAGGAGAAGTTCATAGGCTGTCACACATTCAACTGTGCTTTCAGGAGCAAGTAGAGCAATGAGCTGGTTCTTTTTTATTTCTAGGAAAACTTTTTCCGATTTTTCCATTCCCTAACCTCCTCTGTTTCGGTCCATTCAATAGAAAAAAGTATCGACTCCACTTCCCTATTCTTTTGCCTTTTTTATTACCTCGCTCTACTTACTAATTGCTGCTTACTGCTTACTAATATGAACGCAATAAATGACTTTACATTGTCATTGCGAGCCCTGAAAGGTCGTGGCAATCTCTTCTTTATTTGATGAGATGGCCACGCTCCCTTTGGTCGCTCGCCATGACAATGTAACAATGATTATTGCGTTTTTAATAGTTTAAAGCCGGCGGATATTCATGCCACCACTGACCTCGATAACCAGGCCGGTGGAATACTCAAAATATCCTTTTGCAAGGGCAACAACTGCTTTGCCAATATCTTCTGGAAAGCCCCACCGTCTCTGAGGAACAAGGCCCTCTGTAATAAGTTTATCATATTTTTCTTGAACAGGAGCAGTCATATCTGTCTTGATTATGCCGGGGCGTAACTCATACACATTTATTCCATATTCGGTTAACCGATCGGCAAAAATTCTTGCTGCCTGGCTAATAGCTGCCTTTGAAAGGCAATATTCTGCCCTGGAAGTAGATGAGACATCAGCCGATATGGAGGAAATAAAAATGATACAGGGCTTTAATGTCGAATCCTGCTTAACCTGTTTGATCATTTGATTGGCAATCTTTTGGGTCAAAAAAAACGTTCCCCTTGTGTTGACGGATAAGAGTCTATCAAAACTTTCCAGAGTTGTTTCAAGAATATCTGCTCTTTTTTTAGGCGCGATTCCAGCATTGTTCACGAGCACATCAATCTTTCCAAATCTATCGAGAGCTTGCTTAAGAATCTTCTCATGATCTTCCAGAGAGGAAATATCACCTTGTACAGGCAAGAAAGCTGCACTTAACTTCTCAAAACGTCCTTTGACTTCAAAAAGCCCGACTTGTTTATTTTTGGGATCAAAAATGATGTCGTTTCCTACAACATCAAATCCATTTTTTGCCAATTCGAGGGCAATCCCGCGGCCAATGCCCTGGCCAGCACCGGTAACAAGAGCCACTTGCTTATTTCTCACCATCATATCTCCTGTTTGATGAGATTATCCTTCCTACACTCATCCCAAACTAAGATGTTTATATTGGATTCATGTCTGAAAAAAATAGAACTGTCCCTGATTTTATTATTTGCTCCCTCTATTTCCCTTTAAACTTGCCTTTCCTCTTCTCCAGGAAAGCCGAAACTCCTTCCTTTTTGTCTTCAGTCGTGCAGGAGAGGGCATGAAGATAAGACTCAAGGGCGAAACCTGAAGCCGTGTCCCCTTCCTGACTTCTGTTCACAGCTTCCTTCGCATACCGAACAGCTAAGGGCGGTCTTGAGGCGATTCTTTGGGCAAGTGCCGTCGCCTCCTCCATCAATTTCTCATGGGGAACCACTTTGTTTGCAAGACCGATTCGAAGGGATTCCTGAGCATCGATGAAATCTCCGGTGAGTATCATTTCCATAGCCCGTCCCAGCCCTATTAAGCGAGGAAGCCGTTGGGTTCCCCCATCTCCTGGAATGATCCCCAGCTTGACCTCAGGGGCTCCAAACTGAGCCTTTTCTGAACAGATTCGGATATTACAAGCTAAAGCCAGTTCCAGGCCTCCACCCAGGGCATAACCGTTAACCGCGGCGATGACAGGAACTTGTAGATTTTCTAGGCGGGAAAAAGTTTCCTGTCTCTCTTGGGTGACTTTCCGTCCTAGGCGGGCATCACGGTTCACAAGTTCCTTGATATCTGCCCCTGCTACGAAAGCTTTATCGCCTGCTCCGGTTATTATCAGCACTCTGAGTTCTTCATCTTTTTCGACTTTGTCAAGAAACTGTCTTAACTCGGATGTCAATTCATTAGAAATGGCATTCATCTTTTCGGGGCGATTGATGGTCAAGAAACCAATATTTTCTTTTTTTTCATAAATCAGTGTCTTATACATGATTCCACTCCTTCTTTTATATTCGGTGAATGTTTATATCATTAAAATTGAGGGATTGCCACGCTTCGCTCGCAATGGGCATAATACTCAAAATGTGTTGGTATTTTGTTAAGTTCGAAAACTACTGTAGAGAGCATATCATTTTGAATTTAAATTATTTA
>Ga0114921_10000160_pt1 | contig 27320 bp, 25 predicted proteins | sample BentaG_FD_87016 | JGI IMG/M metagenome (GOLD analysis project Ga0114921, IMG submission 87016) | Deep subsurface microbial communities from South Atlantic Ocean to uncover new lineages of life (NeLLi) - Benguela_00093 metaG | ecosystem: Environmental > Aquatic > Marine > Oceanic > Sediment ... | reverse complement strand
CTTTGAAAAGGGAGTTAACCTCACCCTGGGTCTTCCTTTTATCCGAACTTCTCCTGATCATGGCACAGCCTTTGATATTGCCGGAGAAGGAAAAGCCAACCCCCAGAGTATGATCGAAGCCATAAAGCTGGCTCATGAGTTACTGCCAGCTTTGTCTTAGCCTCCATTTCTTTTTACGAAATCTCGGTAAGAAAAGTTTATCAAACCTTTACAGAGCTTCTAGTCCTTCTTTTCTGTATTTTTCGTCTGTCATAAGAACGTGTTTAAAAGCTTTTACTACTTCCGGATGAAACTGCTTTCCTGATCCCTTTTCTATTTCTTCGATGGCTTTCCAGGGTGGCATACCAGCCCGGTAAGGTCTGTCTGTTATCATGGCATCATAAGCATCAGCAACAGCTATTATGGCAGCTCCCAAGGGAATGGCTTCCCTATCTTCAGATGAAAAATCTTTAGTTTCAAAATAATATTTGTGATGAGAATTAACAATCGGGACTGCCTCTTTTAACACTCCTCCTACCATGGATATAATTCTTGCACCCTTCTCTGTATGGGAATCCATGATTTCTCTTTCTTCAAGGCTAAGAGAAGCTGCTTTGTTAACAATGTCCATACTTATTTCAGCTTTTCCTATGTCATGGAGCAAGGCAGCAGCTTTGATATTCTCTGATTCATACTTCGACAATCTCATGGAGCGGGCAATGTCTTCTGATAAATGAGCGACCCGCACCGAATGTCCCTGAGTGTATTTATCTGCAGACTCGAGATACTTTGCCAGAATCTCTAAGATTCCAATATAAGCATCCTTCAAATCTTCTATTCTTCTTTCTTTTTCTTCGTATAAATATCCCAAAGCAGAACTCGTCAAGATCAAAAAGGAGCTCCATGCCAAAAGGCTAATTATGACATAGGTCTTGCCCGTCTCTTCTGCTAAGAAGGAAGATGGGAAAAGTACAAAGAAAACTACGACTATCAATATGCATAAAAAGGCAGTAAGAACAGCCATTCTTTTGCCTAGATAATAACCGGCTATGATTATGGGCAGGTAAAAAAAGTTCAAGAACCCGATTTTATAAGGAACAAAATAATTTATGACCACAATACCCAGCAGAATGATCAGGACAATAATCTTCTCGAAATGCTTCAATAAAAACACCTTCATCTTTTCCATCTTATTCTCGCTCAATTTCGGAGAAAACATCCTCTTTGCTTATTCTACTCATTTCTACCCCCAAATAGAAGGTCTCATTTCTAAAAAATCAGTAATGGAACAATTAATTATCATAAAGTTGGAGATATAAGTAAATAACCCTTAGGGGTGATTCTCAGGGTGATTTTTTTATAGTAATTCTGAATGGGGATGAATGGGGACAGTTCTATTTTTCTTTTTTCTCTGGCAGTCGGAACCGACCAAAACGAGAACATCGCTGTTTATGAAATCAGTCTATTTCAGCTGTAACCTTTTCGTGTCTCAAAAGCCACTCCTTTCTCCATAATCCGCCTCCAAAGCCGACTAAATCTCCATCGCTCCCTATGACACGATGACAGGGAACAATAATGGCTATTTTATTCTTATTGTTCGCACCGCCAACCGCACGGACAGCCTTTTTATTCCCGATCGATACTGCAATATCCTTGTATGATACGGTCTCACCGTAAGGAATTTTCATCAGTTGTTTCCAAACCTTTTTCTGGAAATCAGTGCCCTGCAATTGTATTTCTATGGTAAATTTCTTTCGCTTCCCCTTAAAGTATTCATCGATCTGCTCGACACATTCTTTTACGCATGGAGGCACATCAGGACTACCCATAGATTTATCATCTACAAAATTTACTGATAATATCGCCTCTTCTGTCCCCTTGACCTCTATAAGCCCTATCTCTGAGCTGTAATATGCTTTAAAACTCATTTTCATTCCCTCCTTTTAGGCTCAGTGCTGTCACCATGGTGTCAGGCCTTGACATTTTATTCTGGCTGTGACTTCTTGACTCTATAGCCTTTCTTGCACATCTCTCTTCATTTATCATTGCTCGGCCATGATAAAATTTATCTATCTCAAAGAACAACACATGAAACTTCAAGCATACTTACTCAACTTCAGCAACCACAATGCTACTGTTTCCTGACTCTATATCACGGCGTTCAATTTCAACAAGACCATTTCGCCTTATGAATGTGCGCAGACCTCCTTGTCTTAAAAATTGCCGACCATTTCTGAAGTGAGCTCTGCCCGCCATTCGCTCAATCAAGTAAGTGAAAAAGCCTCCCACTCGCGAACGTCCATTCCAAGGCGGCTCAAAATCAATTAAAATAATCTTGCCATCCGGAGCCAACAGTCGTTTAACCCCTTCCATCATCTGCGTACGCAACTCTGGTGGCTTGTCATGTAGAGCGTATGAGATAATTATCCCTTTAATGCTCGCATTTCTGACTGGAATGTCAGTGGCATCGGCACATATGAATGGAATATGAGGATATTTTGAATGGGCATAATCTATCATCTTAAAATCAATATCTAATCCGAAAACACTCTGCTCTTTGATTCCTGCCATATGGCACTGGGTTCCAGTACCACAGCACAAATCCAGGGCAGGGAAAAGATTATACTGAAAAATAAATCTTGTGGCCCTTTGTTTTATTCTCTTCAGAATGGGTTCGATTGACCAATCGTATATCAGGCCACTAAAATAGAATTTTCTCAAATAATTATCCTACATATTCAATCTTCATCGTGCAATTAAATTTTATTGCTTTTTTCCGTAAAGTCAAAATCTCCCTAGAAAACAGAGCAGTCATCTTATCCAAGGTAGACCTTGGAGAAGAATACTATCCTGGCACATAGGGCTCAACATTTCTATTTTTTTCCTGCTTAGCCAGGGAATCTGCACTGTACATTTTTTTGAAAACTGAAAGCTAGTATAATAGCTGATACATAATATTGTGAGTTTGCAAATCTGAATAATAAAGCTTGAAAAGGCAAATCATGATTGAGGCAATTCTGTATGACAAAATATCTAACAATAAAGTCCGATGCAACATCTGTCAGAGGAGATGCGTGATCAAAGACAATGAGAGAGGATATTGCCGGACAAGGATTAATCATCAGGGAAAACTTTTTACCCTGATCTTCGGACGTGTCTCATCTATCATGGTCTCTCCCATAGAAAAAAAACCTGTTTATCACTTTTTCCCTGCTTCCCCATGGCTTTCCCTTGGAAGCTTTGGATGCAATTTCCGCTGCCCAGGTTGTCAGAACTGGGACATTGCCCATTCAGAAGTGAAAGATGAGATAGGTGCAGTAAGATACATCTCGCCTGAAGAACTGATCCAGATTGCCAAGATAAATCAGTGTCTCGGCATTTCTTGGACATATAACGAGCCAACCCTCTGGTTTGAGTATACTCTGGAAGGAGCAAAATTAGCGAAAACAAATAATGTCTACACCAATTATGTCACCAACGGCTTTATAACTCTTGAGGCTCTGGATTTGATCGGTCCATATCTAGACGTTTTCCGGGTGGATTTAAAAGGATTTTCAAAGAATTCTTACAAAAAGATTGCTAACGTAGAAAATTTTTCAGGAGTTTTAGAAGTCATTAAAAGAGCCAAGAAAAAATGGAAAATGCATGTTGAAGTTGTAACCAATGTCATTCCTGGGTTCAACGATGAAGAAGATGACCTAGGCAGAATGGCCGCTTGGATTCGCCAGGAAGCAGGGGAGGATACTCCATGGCATGTTACCCGTTTTTACCCTCATCTTAAGCTTTCCCATGTCAATCCTACTCCCGTTAAAAGCCTTGAAAGAATTAGAGAGATCGGTCTGATGCAAGGGCTTAACTATGTCTATTTAGGAAATGTTTTCGGGAACAAGGGAGAAAACACCTTTTGCCCAAATTGTGGTGAAGCTCTCATCATTAGGGCGGGACTGGAAGTTCAAAAACTTTGTCTGAAGGAAGGAAAATGTAAATCTTGCAATTATTCAATTGCAGGGAGATTCTAAAATATTCTTAAGCAAAACGCATTTTTTTTATTTTAATAATTTCTTTAAAGAGGTGACCTCATCTGGAAAATTTTTTATTAATCTATTCTTCTTCAAGTTCTCCTTTATAATCCCCATCACATCTTTGTCCCGGGAATCGACAAGCTGATACAGGTATTCAAATCCCTCTTCTGGAATGGCACATATCACAACACTTAAAGTATAACCTAATCCTTTTTTCAAGATTTTAAAATCTCCGGATTTACGTTCATCTGAATCGAGAATCGCTCGAAATATCTTTATGTGCAAATTTAGGGCAGACCTTGCAGTATGTTTATCTCTGAGCAAGGTGGGTTCTGCCGCCCCTGCAGCGACTGCCCTCATCACGAGCCAATCCTCTTTTATGATCCAAGTTTCTAATTCCCTCAAGATCCCTTGGCTCTGTTTTGAAATCAGTTCTTGTATGCCCTTAGCTACTGCTTCCCTCATTCTCCATCGAGGATCATTTGCCGATTCCCGCAAGATAGGCAGTGATTTCTGAAAGAAATCCTTGGAAACAGAACCAATGCTTCCTATACCAACTGCGCCACAGAATGGGAGAAATTCCTTCGGATCATTTACAGGAGCTATATCTGACTTGAATCCGATTAATTTTTGACACAAGTCCCGAAGCCTTTCACAATCTTTTGCGCAATACTCCTCAACAATTTCCGCAAACATCTCGGCTAATTCCAGGTTTGCTCTGGGTCCTGGAAGGTTGCTGTTTGAAGTAAGATATTCGATAATCTTTCCATCTACGTCAGTTATGATAAATTCATCAAAGAGCTTGGCTAAATCATGTGCATGCTCTTCTTTCTTACGCACTCTGATTTTCCCAAATTAAGAGGATGAGATTGTAATTTCCAGTTAAAAAACTAGTGATTGAGCTATCGCCAGCCTCTCTTTATTTCAGCCCTTAACTCTCGCTCGCGTTCCCTTTCCTTAATGGCTTCTTTTTTCTGGTAAACCTTCTTCCCCTTGGCAAGAGCAATCTCAACCTTTACTTTGCCTCTATCATTAATCAAGACTTTTGTAGGAACAAGGGTAAAGCCTTTTTCTTTTATTTTTCCTACCAATCTTTTTATCTCCTGCCGATGAAGAAGGAGTTTTCTCTCTCTCCTCGGCTCGTGATTGAATCTATTGGCGGCATCATAAGGACTAATATTGCAGTTGATTAGAAAAACCTCTCCTCCTTTTATCTCAGCATAGCTTTCTTTTAAGCTTATCTTACCTTCTCTTATGGATTTAACTTCGCTCCCCAATAGGGAAACTCCGGCTTCATAAGTATCAGAAATCTCATAATTGAAAAAAGCTTTTTTATTAGTGGCTATGACCTTCATCTGGTAAATCTTTCTTTGTTTCCTTTAAAGTGACTCTTATTAAACTTATATGACGCTTATTCATGCGAACCACGATAAATTTATGTCCCTTATAATCTAGAACATCCTTTTCCTTAGGTATCTTCCCAAATTCATACAGGAAAAAACCGGCCAGCGTTGTATACTCTACATTCTCGGGCAAATCAAGAGGCAGTCTTTCATTGATATCCTTAACAGGAATATCCCCTTTGATTAGATAGACATTTTCCCTTTCTCTCTTTAGCCAATCTTCGGCTTTGGCATCATATTCATCCTGGATTTCCCCTACAATCTCCTCGATTATATCTTCAAGCGTAACAATCCCCTCCATGTTCCCGAATTCATCCACAACAAAAGCAAGATGAACTGTGCTTTCCTGCATCTGCAGAAGAACTTTCTCTACTGAAGCCGATTCAGGAACAAAAAATGGTTCTCTCAGGATGTCAGCTATTTTTATTTCTTTATTATCAATAACATATGGAATGATATCCTTGGTATAAATAAGGCCTTCGATGTTATCTAACCGTCCACGATAAACAGGGAGTCTGGAATATCCCGACAAAAGCACCTGATCAAGCATTTCTTTGAAAGATAAATTTATTTCAAGAGCCTTGACTTGAAGACGAGGAACCATAATTTCTTTGATAGGTCTAGAGCCTATGTCCAAAACACCTGAAATCATTTTTCTTCGAAGCGAAGACATCTCCTCCCTTAACACACCGGTAGTGAGCAACACTTTTATTTCTTCCTCGTTTAGAGTGCTAGTAAGCGTTCCCATTTTCTTCCGAGAGGACCAAAAAAATAAACTTGAGAAAAAAGTAAAAATCTTAACAAAAGGATAAAAAATTATGACAAAGATTCTAATCGGATGAGCGAACAGAAAAGAAATCTTTAAAGGATTATGAGCAGCGTATGTCTTTGGAGTAATTTCGGCAAGGATGAGTATCAAAAAAGTAGTGGACAGCGTCGCCAGAAGCACTGCTTGATTCTTATTAGGAATAAATGAGACAAAAATAAATGTGGCTACAGAGGCAGCAGCAGCGTTGACCAGGGTGTTTCCGATAAGGATTGTGGCCAGCAGGTTATTAACCCTGGCTAATAACCTCTTGACAAGCTTGGCTCTTTTCGATCCTTTCCTTTCTCGATAATCGAGTTTATGAGAGCTTGAGGCTATAAAGGCTGTTTCAGATGAAGAAAAAAATGCACTAAGCAAAAGGAAGAAAAAAAATAGGATGAGACCAGGGAGGAGCATGTGCCTTAGAATTAAGAATCCACAGGAGATTTTACATCTTTAAAGCAGAAGGAAAGATTTTCCATAACTTTTTCTTCGATCACATTCGTGTGAAGCTCGGAAACTTCTGAAATTTCAGACACGATTAGTTCTCTTGCCCTTTCCATCATTTTTTTCTCTCGGAAAGAAAGAGGCTTGATTAAGTTGAGAAAATACAGTCCTTTCAAAACAAAAACCATATCCTCCATGATTCCTGACTTCATTAAATTCAAATTTTCCTTGTATCTACCCTTCCAGTTCATCGTCACATCAACAACTCCGTCTCTCATACACTCAAATACATTATCAACGGATTCAGGAGGGATAGGTTTTCGAATGCCAATTTCTTCAGCGTTTGAAGAAGGGACTAAAACCAAAGTGTCATTGCCGAAAATTCTCAAATGATAAATCCTGAATTTTTCCCCGTAATAATTTTCTTCTTGAATATCTTCTATGATACCTAGACCTTGATTGGGATAGATAACTCTATCCCCAATCTTAAAGGAGTCCATGGTAGGAATAATTATAGTTAAAAAAGATATGAGAGTCAAAAAGATGATTTAAAAATAAATCATTTATTTTTCCATAAAAAATGGGGATTTGCTCCATCAGATCATTAGCGAGGGCAGGTGGATGAAAAAACCGTTTGAACGAAAGTTCAGGCTAATGGGCTCAGCAGCACGCCCCTTTTGCCCCAGCAAGGCAAAAGGAGCTCGGTTTCAGGCTTCGCTCTCACAAAATATAAAAAATTTATTTCGCTGGGGCAAAGGGGTCAGGCTTTATTATTAATAAATGCACGAAAGAAGAAACGAATTCCAAATCGTACAATGACGGCAAGGCCTGACCCCAATGTGCCCTGAGCTCCCCTAGAAGAGAATTCAAGCTTGACAGATAAAAACTGGTTTATTAACATACTCCTTGATTAAAAAGAAGTAAGAAGAAGTAATGAAAAGAACATTTCAGCCCAACAAAAGAAAAAGAAAAAAAAATCACGGCTTTTTAGTTAGAATGAGAACTAAAGGTGGCCAAAGAATAAGCAAGCACAGAAGGCAAAAAGGAAGAAAAAGAATTGCTGGTTGATGAAAGAAACTTATGGTCCTCAAGAGAGGATAAAAAAGAGACAAGAATTTTTATCCCTTTATAAAAAAGGTAACAGATATAAAGGCAAATACTTTAACTTGGTCTATTTTCCCAATGATTTAGACTATTCCCGCATGGCCGTCATAGTGAGTAAAAAAATTGGTAATGCCGTTTCCAGGAATAAAATAAAGAGATGGATGAGAGACTTATTCCGTAGAAACAAAGATTTACTAAAAGACCATCTTGATATACTCATAGTTGCAAAGAGAGAAATTCAAGAAGCATCCTGGTCTTCTTTGCGTGAGAGCTATATTAGCGCCATTGACTCCATTGGCAAAAGAAAATCTTGATGAAAAAAGTCGCTCTAATTCTACTAAAAGGCTATAAAATTTTAATATCTCCTATCTTAGGCAACCATTGCCGCTTTTATCCTAGTTGTTCTACTTACACTTATGAAGCAATAAAAAAACACGGCCTATTCAAAGGAGTCTATTTAGGGGGAAAAAGACTTTTAAGATGCCATCCTTATCACTCCGGAGGTATTGATCCCGTTCCATAAGAGGTTTCTAAATGGAAAAAAGATTATTACTTGCCATAGTGCTTTCATTTTTGATTTTATTTCTTTACCAACTTATTTTTGTAAAAAAACCCCAGCCCAAAACAACTCTTGAACCTGCTCTAGAAGAAAAGCCTTTTAAAGAAGAAGCTGCTCCTCCCGCAAAAATTCCATCTGTGTTTCCTGAAGAAAAAAAAGAAATTCAGCCGATTTCAGAAAAGCAAGAAAAGCAAATCCTGATTGAGACATCCCTGTATCAAGCTCGCTGGAGCAATAAAGGAGCAGTGCTAAGAAGCTGGAAACTCAAAGATCATAAAGATGAGGAAAAAGAAGATTTAGAGATCGTGTCCCTCCTCTCATCAGAAATAAATTCATTTCCACTGTCTCTCTGGACTGACGATCCCACCTTCAATGATGTTCTCAACAGTGTTTTCTATAAACCCTCAGTCACCCAACTCAAACTTACAAATGGCCGAATTGGAGAGATTCGCTTTGAGTATTCAGATGGAAAAGGAACTTCCATCGAGAAAATCTTTACTTTTCAAGACGGTAAATACGATTTTGATGCCAAAATAAAGGTCCGAAAATACGGGCAGGAAATTGAACCTCATATTCTCTGGGGTCCGGGTTTTGGCAATCCTTCCTTAACGCAACAACAGGGGCGGTTTGGAGGAGGAAAAGGAATAGCTGTAAAGATCTCAGATAAAGTCTACCGCAATGATGAGAGAAAATTTAAGCCTGAACTCAGGGAATTTAACTTTGCCGAGTGGGCTGCCTATGAAGATAATTATTTTGCTGCAATTTTCCTTATTACTCCCCAGAAATACAATGTTGAGTATGTGAATCGAGGAACAGAAGATACTCCCTACTTTTTTCTCTCTGTAAGTTCCCCCCAAAAAATCTACATCGGTCCTAAAGAACTGGGCCGTCTCACTGAATTCGGCCACGAAGTAAAAAAACTGATTAAATTTGGATTTTTTGGATTGATAGCTGAAATTCTTCTAAAAGCAATGAAGTCCATCCATAAAGTTTTTCCCAATTGGGGACTCAGCATCATCATCATAACCCTCATTGTTAAGATTATATTTTTCCCCCTCACCTACAGCAGCACCCGTTCCATGGCAAGAATGGCGGAGCTCCAGCCAAAGATAAAAGCCCTCAGAGCCAAGTACAAAAAGGACAAACGAGATATAGCCCAACGCCGCAAGATGAACGAAGAAATGATGAGGATGTATAAGGAACACGGAATAAACCCAGCGGGCGGCTGCCTACCAATGCTCATTCAATTGCCTGTTTTTTGGGGGTTTTTCAGGCTTCTTGTAGTAGCCATTGAGTTCAGAAACAGTCCTTTTATTCTTTGGATAAAAGACCTTTCAGTGAAAGATCCCTTTTATGTAACTCCAATCTTGATGGGCATCACCCAATACATAAGCCAAAAAATGACACCTACCTCTGCCGATCCCACTCAAGCGAGAATGATGCTCATCATGCCTGTAATCATGACAATCTTTTTTATGAATTTCCAAAGTGGCCTTGTTCTATACTGGTTAACCAATAATGTCCTTCAAATCGGCCAGCAAGCCATAATGAATCGCCTACTGAAAAAGAAAAAAAGAGTAACTCATGGAAAAAAAAGAAGAAAATAATCAAAATCAAGAATTTAAGGGGAAAAATTTAGAAGAAGCTATCAGCCACGCTGAACATATTCTCAAACTATCCAGAGACGAAATCAATTATGAAATCGTCGCTGAAAAAACCAAACTCTTCGGAATCAAAAGGAAACAAATCGTCATCCGCGCGGGTCCCAAAAAGAAAACAGAAGAAGATCCAGCAACTGACTTTCTCGAAGAACTCTTGAAATATTCTCATCTTGAGCTTGATTACAGCATAAAGAAAAAAAATGAAATCACGTATTTGATCTTTGATGGAAAAGACAAGCCTCTTCTCCTTCGAAAGGACGCATCGCTTCTCTTATCCATTCAGCATATCCTCAATAAAATCTATCCTCATAAAATTCAAGTTGACTGTGACTTCTACCGGAAAAAGAAAGAAAAAAGACTGAAGGAATACGCTCAGCACGTTGCTCAGCAAGTTTTAGAAACAGGCAGAGATGAAATACTTGAGATGATGAACCCCTACGAGAGACGGATTATCCACATAGCAGTGAATGAGGTCCCTGGAATCACAAGCGAAAGTATAGGTGAGGGATTTCTAAAAAGAATCAAAATCTTCCCTACGCCTAACCAGGCGAAATAGTTTTATTTCTATCATCCCCATCAAATATATCTAATCTATTAAATCTGTCAGGTAAATATTTTTGATGGATTCAAAGTTTTTATTCAGTGATAAAACTATATAACCCACTACTTTCGCATGATATAGAACACATATCCGTACCAGTCAGAAAATTTCTTATATAAAGCAATTTCATAGTATGTTTCCTCAATTTCAGCCATGGCTTTTACGTCTTTAGCATACTTTTCCTCGAGCATTCTCAGGCGCTTTTCAAGAGGAGTGTAATAATCATCCCACCATGCCCTTTCAGGCAGTACAAAATACCCTAACAATGCATAATCACATTCTTGAATTATGGATATGTTCTCCTCAGTGGATTTCATCGCTGGATACCCACTATTTAAAAATTCCAAGGGCTTGTGTGGGGGATTACTCTTCAGCCATGCCAATTCCGATACAGCCATGTATCCTTCTGGTTTTAAAAATTTTTTCCAATCCCGCAACCCTCTTTCAAAACCTATTATGTAGATAGCCCCTTCTGCCCATAGAACATCAAAACTCTCTGGGTCAAACTTTAAATCAAACATTGAACCGCTTACTGTTTCTATTCTTTCAGAAAGACCTTCCTCTACTGCTTTTCTCTCTAATTCTTCGAGATATGGTTCATGATTATCCAGAGCCACAACATGCCCATCACTCAAACGAGCAAGTTCAAGTGTTTGAGCACCTGTTCCGCAACCAATATCTAAAATTCGCAGATCTTGAGGAATATCTGTGAGCATTTCAAATGCCTTTCGTGTCGCTTCACTACATCCAGGACCCTGTCTGGGAATATTCTTGAATATTTCGAAAATAAATTCCATTTTTATCATAAATCCGGAATTTCAATTTGGTCTTTTAACCACATATAACCTTATGAAGATTATTATACCATAACAAATCTTCTTCCCTCTTTTCACTGAATTATTGAGTTATCCCTTCGAGGTCATTGCTCCCTCTTTAAAAAATAATTATTACATTTTCAATGATGGAAAAGAATGTCATATATCAGGCAAAGTTCATAGAAAATAAAATGTATTTACATAAGTTATCTCAATTTTCTTTATTTGCGAGGGTAAGTGGGTGATAAAACCGTTTGAGGGCTGAGTGGGCATGGTTCCTCTCTAGAATGGAGAGGAGAGCGAAGCCCGAAACCGAACAGCTTTTGACTCGCTGGGGCAAAAGCTGTGTGTTTTCGGAACCCACTTACCCGAGTTTCCTCTTTACAGTTTTCAGATTACGATTTAATATATTAGGGTTATGCTTGAGGATACAATCATTGCCATCTCTACACCTTTTGGCTTCGGAGGTCTGGGCATTGTTCGACTCAGCGGAGAAAAATCCTTAAACATCGCCAAAAAAATATTTAAACCAAAGAAGAAAAGAAAAATTCCACCGCTCCGACCGATTTTGGGATATCTCTACAATTTTGAAAAAAAAGAATTCTTCGAAGAAGCTTACCTTACTTTTTTCCCCAAACCTCACACTTACACCAGAGAAGACATGATAGAGATAAGCTGCCACGGCAGTCCTGTAATCTTAGAAGAAGTCGTCCGCCTTGGGATTAGGGCTGGAGCCAGACATGCAAACCCTGGAGAATTCACTCTCAGGGCCTATTTAAACGGAAGGATTGACCTTCTCCAAGCAGAAGCTGTCAATGATCTAATCCAAGCATCTTCCTACAAACAAGCAAAAATCTCATTCAGTCAGGTCGAAGGCAAATTCTCTAAAAAAATCGCCTCCCTCCGCAGCAAGATTATTCATCTTTTAGCTCGAATCGAGGCCAGTATTGAATTCCCAGAGGAGAACCTGCAGACATCCTTAAGGCAAACAGGAAAGACTGTAGAAAAACTCATAGACTACCTTAAACAGCTTATTCGAAGCTATGATTTTGGGAAATCCCTATCTGAAGGCATCACCCTAGCTATCACAGGAAGAACAAACGTTGGAAAATCAACCCTTTTTAATTCTCTTCTTGAGAGGGAGAGAGCCATCATAACTCCCTATCCGGGAACAACTAGAGACTACCTAAAGGAAAAAATAAAAATAAAAGATTCCATCTTCACCTTGATTGACATGGCAGGAATAGTCCGCCCCTCTCATCCTGTGGAGAAAGAAGGAATAAAGAAGGGGAAGGAGTTGGCAGAAAAGGCAGATGGAGTGCTCCTTCTCCTAGATAGTTCCAGAAAAGTAAGTCTTGAGGACTTCAAATTGATTGAAAAATTCAAAGATAAAAAGGCTCTCCTACTTTTTAATAAAATGGATCTCCCTCAGAAGATAGATAAAAAAAAGGTTAGGTCTAAGACAAAAAGTATCCCTTCTCTTGATGTGTCTGCCCTAAAAGCTACAAATTTGAATAAACTAAAGGAGATGATCTTCTGTCTCTTTCCCCTACACCAGGATGGGGATGAAGACATCATCCTTCATCTCAGACAAAAACTCCTCCTTGAGGACATTCTTGTCTGTTTGATAAAGGGACAAAACCTCATCTTTGAAGGCTATCCTGAAGAAATCTGTGCAGAAGAATTAAGAAAAATAATTCCTCTGGTAGGCCAGCTCACCGGTGAAATTCGTTCGGATGATATAATTGATGATATATTCCGCCGCTTTTGTGTAGGAAAATAATGAATACGGAAGAATACGATGTAATCGTTATCGGCGCAGGACATGCCGGCTGTGAGGCTGCGCATGCAACAAGTCTCATGGGCCTTAAAACCTGCCTTATCACTATTCATCTGGAAACGATCGCCCAAATGTCTTGCAATCCAGCCATTGGTGGCCTAGCCAAAGGTCATTTAGTAAGAGAAATAGACGCTCTAGGTGGAATCATGGGACTCCTAGCTGATGAGACAGGCATTCAATTCAGACTCCTTAACCGAAGCCGGGGAGGTGCAGTGCAGGCACCTCGGGCTCAATCTGATAAAGCCCAATACAGGCTGACCATGAAAAAATGGCTAGAAGAAGTCCCCAATTTAACCCTTTTTCAGGGTATCATTACAGAAGTACTCACAAAAAACGGCCGAGCACGGGGAGTTAAGACCATTGATGGGAATCGCATCCTAGGCAAAGCGGTCATCCTTACGCCCGGAACATTTTTAAATGGGCTCATTCACATAGGTCTGAACTCCTATCCTGCGGGTAGGGCTAACGAACTACCATCTCTGGAACTCAGCGAGAATTTAAAAAATTTAGGATTTAAGATGCTCAGGCTGAAAACAGGAACTCCCATGAGGCTTGATAAAAACACATTAGACTGGAGTCAATTCACTCCCCAACCCGGAGATAAAGAACCCGTCCCTTTCTCCTTTTGGACACGAAAAAGTCTTGAAAATAAAATTGTGTGTTACATTGGTTACACGAATTCGAAAACCCATAACATCATTAAAAAGAATCTGGATAAATCCCCTCTTTATAGCGGGAAAATAACAGGAATTGGAGTTCGCTACTGCCCTTCTATAGAGGATAAAGTCGTCAAATTTCCCCACCGCAAAAGACACCAGTTTTTCCTCGAACCTGAAGGGCTGGAGACGACAGAAATCTATGTCAACGGCATCTCTTCCAGCTTACCATATGAGGTTCAGATGGAAATACTGAAAAGCATCCCAGGATTAGACCAAGCAAAAACCCTCAGACCTGCTTATGGTATCGAATACGATGCTGTGGCCCCCACTCAGCTTTACCCTACCCTGGAAACAAAACGCCTCGAAAATCTATATTTAGCTGGGCAGATAAACGGAACATCAGGCTATGAAGAAGCAGCTGCTCAGGGCTTAATGGCAGGAATCAATGCCGCTTTGAAGATAAAAAAGAAGAAACCTCTCATCCTCGGACGAGACGAAGCATACATTGCTGTTCTCATCGATGATTTAATATCTAAGGGAGTCGAAGAGCCCTACCGTCTTTTTACCTCTCGAGCTGAATACAGACTTCTTCTTCGCATTGATAATGCGGATAAAAGGCTGATTAAATATGGACACAAATTGGGACTGATAGAAGAGGAAAAATATGAAAATTACTTGAAAAAACAACAGAAAATTAGCAAATTTATGACTTTTCTTAACCAGAAAAAAATAAAAACAGAACAAAACGATACAATTACGCTCAAGAATTTTCTAAAAAAACCTGAAGTGAACCTAAAAAATATGGTAGAATATAGAAAATTTATTTACAATTTAACAAATGAAGAAGTCAAACACATAGAATCAGAGGTGAAATACGAAGGTTACCTAAAAAGACAAGAAAGAGATATTGCCAGGATTAAAAAAACAGGCAGGCAAAGAATCCCGGAAGGCATAGAATTCAGTAAAATACCAGGATTGAAGAAAGAAGCGATTGAGAAATTGGAAAATTTCAGACCTAAGAATCTCGGAGAAGCAAAAAAAATCCCAGGCATTACCCCGGCTGCTATCAATAATCTTCAAATTTATCTGAAGCTAAAAAAAAGAGAAGAGTCTTGAAGATGTTTCACGTGAAACATTGAAAATGAAGAAAAAAATCATTGCCATCGTCAATCAAAAAGGAGGAGTAGGAAAAACAACTACAGCTATTAACCTCTCTTCTTCTTTAGCTTTAAAAAACGTGAAAGTTCTTGTTGTGGATCTCGACCCTCAGGGAATGGCCACTGCTGGTCTGGGAATGACCAGAGAAGAGAAAAAGGGAATTTACCAGGCCTTAATGAATGGAGAGCAGATTGAGCAATGCATCTACCCTACTCAACAAAAAAACCTCTACATTTGCCCTTCAACTTTCGAATTGGCAGGAGCTGAAGCGGAGCTGTATATCCTGGAAGAGAGGGAACAGAAACTGCGAGAAGCTTTGATTAGCCTAAAAAATAATTTTGACTTTATCCTCATCGACTGTCCTCCATCCCTGGGTTTCTTGACCATCAATGCCCTTACAGCAGCCGATTCTGTCCTCATTCCTGTCCAGTGCGAATTTTTCTGTATGGAAGGTATTCCGGACTTATTTCGAACTCTTGATGAAGTCCGCACCTATTTAAATCCTTCACTCCAAATAGAGGGGATTCTCTTGACTATGTATGATGAACGAACAAACCTTTCTAAACAGGTAGCTGAGGAGATAAGACAATCCCTTAAGGGAATAATATATGAAACAATTATTCCCCGAACAATCAGACTTGCCGAGGCTCCAAGTTTTGGCAAGCCTATAATTTTTTATGATAATAAATCGAAGGGAGCCCAGGCTTACCTAAATTTCGCTGAGGAGATTCTGAGCAGATGAAAAGAAAAGCATTAGGAAAAGGATTAAAAGCATTTATACCCCTAGAGCTTGGCATTTTAAAAGAAGAAAGATACACAGACTTGGACATTGACCAGCTCAAACCAAATCCTATCCAGCCGCGCCAAAAGCTCAACCAAGAGTCCATTGAAGAGCTTGCCCAATCCATAAAATCCTCTGGCCTTCTCCAGCCTCTCTTAGTCGTCCCCGAGGGAGGTGACTATAGAATAATTGTTGGAGAGAGAAGATGGCGGGCTGCTCAAAAAATAGGACTCAGGAAAATTCCGGTTCTTATCCGCACGTTTCCCAAGGAGCAAGAGTTGGAGATCTCTCTCATAGAAAACCTTCAGAGAGAAGAATTAGGACCTCTGGAGATCGCTATGGCTTATCAAAAACTGATCCAGGAGCTCAATTACACCCAAGAGCAAGTCGCTGAGAAAGTGGGTAAAGATAGGACTTCTGTCACCAATTATCTCCGTCTTTTAAAACTTCCAAAGGAAATCCAGGATGAACTTGCAGAAAATAAAATTTCTATGGGCCATGCTAGAGCTTTGCTTTCTCTTGAAAACCCTCAACAACAAAAATCCATCTGCCGACTCATCATTAAAAATAACCTTTCAGTACGTGATGTAGAAAAAATGATTAAAAGATTTAAAACTAAGCCTAAGAAAGAAAAAATCCTTGAGCCAGACCTTCTGGCTCTTCAGGAAGAGTTTCTCAAACTCCTGGGAACTAAGGTTACCATTCAAGGGAACCACAACAAGGGGAGTGTAAAAATATATTACTATTCCATGGATGAGCTTCACAGAATATATGAACTCATAAAAGGAGTTTCCTCATGAAAGAAAAGAGCGTTGAGATGGCAGACGCCAAAATTTCCGGTTTCTTTAACAAAGAGTCAGAGTTTAAAGGTGATTTAACCTTTAAGGGTTCTTTCCGGATTGAAGGATCGTTTAAAGGAACAATTACTTCCGAATCAATGCTCGTTGTAGGAGAGAAAGGTAAAGTTGAAGCAGATATAAAAGTAGGTTATCTCATCAATAACGGAGAGATAAAGGGCAACATCCAGGCTAGAGAGAAAGTCGAAATAAACTCGAAGGGACGAGTTTTAGGAACAATCGTTTGTCCAAAATTGATAGTGGAAGAAGGAGCATACATCGAGGCCAATTGTCAAACAACTGATAAGAGTGGTCCACCCTCGATCGAAAAAATCGAGCCAGGGAAAAAACTATGAAGTCTGCCATTGGCATCATACCAGCAAGATTCCACTCACAACGTTTTCCAGGTAAACCCTTAGCCCAAATTCAAGGGAAGCCGATGATTGAAAGGGTCTACGAGAGAGCCAGCACAGCCACGCTCTTGGAGCGGGTAATAGTTGCCACCGATGACAAGAGAATTGCCGAAGCTGCCAAAAAAATTGGTGCTGAAACCCAAATGACCTCTCCACTCCACAACTCAGGAACAGAAAGAGCTGCTGAAGTCGCTCAGAATCTAGCTACCCCAATCATCATCAACATTCAAGGAGACGAGCCTATGGTAAAAGGCCAAATGATAGACGAATTAGTCCGCACCCTCCAAGACGATTCTGTACCCATGGTCTCTCTTATGGCTAGAGTAAAAAATCTAAATCTTATTCAAGATACAAACATTGTCAAAGTGGTGGTGGATAGAAAGGGATTCGCTCTCTATTTTTCCCGCTCTCCGTTACCTTCTCAAGCATCAGACTACTTCCTGCAGCATATCGGAGTCTATGGATACCAGAGGAATTTCCTTTTAAGATTCACCAAGCTTGAAACTTCACCATTAGAGAAAATTGAAAAACTGGAACAGCTCAGAGCCTTAGAGTATGGTTACAAGATAAAAATGGTTGAAACTCAATCTCCCACCTTGAGTATTGATACTCCTCAAGATATAATCAAGCTTGAAGAATTTCTAAAGAAGATAGGAAATGACTAAATTTATCTTCATCACTGGAGGTGTACTTTCTGCCCTGGGCAAGGGAATCTCAGCTTCTTCCATCGGAAGGCTGCTGGAGAGCCATGGATACAAAATAACTATCCAAAAATTCGATCCCTACCTTAACGTCGATCCCGGGACAATGAGTCCCTTTCAACATGGAGAAGTTTATGTAACAGATGACGGCACCGAGACAGACCTCGATTTAGGTCATTACGAACGTTTTACTTCAACCAAAACGACCAAAGTTCACAACTGGACAGCAGGGAAAATCTATGAAATTATCATCAGGAAAGAACGCAAAGGAGAGTTTCTTGGTAAAACTGTTCAAGTGATTCCCCATGTCACTAACGAAATAAAAAATGCTTTTTACGCTGCGGCTGATAAGAATGATATCGTTATTGTCGAAATCGGCGGCACTGTAGGAGACATTGAAAGCCTTCCATTTCTCGAAGCAACTCGACAGATGAAGCTTTCTCTAGGGAACGAAAACGTCGTATTTATCCATCTGACATTGGTTCCCTTTATTAAAACATCTAGAGAATTAAAAACTAAACCGACACAACACAGCGTTAAAGAATTAAGAGCTATTGGAATTCAGCCAGACATCATCCTCTGTCGGACAGACAGGTTTCTGAATAAAGAAATAAAAGCCAAGATCTCTCTTTTCACCAATGTTCCCCTGGAAGCCGTTATTACAGCCAAGGATGTGAATAATATCTATGAGATACCTCTTCTTTTTGCCAAAGAAGAACTAGACACCATCATCCTTAAGCTTCTGAACCTTCCCCAGAAAAAAAGAAATTTAAATCAATGGAAAGCACTTGTGAAAAACATGATACACCCTCGGGATGAAGTGGATATTGCTTTGGTAGGCAAGTATGCAGAGTTTCAAGATTCCTACATTAGTCTAACACAAGCTTTAATTCACGGAGGCATTGCTAATCGGCTTAAAGTCAATATCTCCTGGGTAGAATCTGAAGACATGGAAAAGGGTAGTCCAGAGGAAATCCTGGGAGAAAAGGATGGTATTCTCGTCCCAGGAGGTTTTGGCGTCAGGGGAATTGAAGGTAAGATTGAGGCTGTCACTTTTGCCAGGGAGAATAAAATTCCATTCTTCGGAATATGCTTAGGCATGCAGTGCGCTACCATCGAGTATGCCCGTAACATCGTCTCCTTGCCTCGGGCAAACAGCACAGAATTTAGTCCAAAAACTCCCTATAAAATATTTTTCAAATGGAGAGAACTCAAGGGTGTTGAAGATATGGGAGGCACCATGAGATTGGGAAGCTACTCATGCCGCCTCAAGAAGAATTCTGCCGCCTATAAAGCCTACAACAAAGAAACCATTCATGAACGTCACCGTCACCGCTATGAATTCAACCCAGAATACGAAGAGGTGTTGGCTAAAGCTGGCCTTTTCTTCTCTGGGAAGAATCCGAAACACAATCTGGTCGAGATAATAGAGCTAAAGAATCATCCCTGGTTTCTTGGCTGCCAGTTCCATCCTGAATTTAAATCTAAGCCTTTAGCGCCTCATCCTCTCTTTAAATCCTTCATCGGAGCAAGCTATGCCCATGGGCTCAAGAGAAATAAAAATAAATCCAAAGGTTAAGATTGGAGGGTCCAATCCCCTTTTTCTAATAGGGGGACCATGCGTTATCGAAGACGAAAAACATACCCTCTCTATGGCCAATCAAATCAAAAAAGTATGCGAAAATCTCCACATTCCTTTTATCTTCAAAGCTTCCTACGATAAAGCAAACCGCTCCTCTATCGAATCCTACAGGGGACCAGGCCTGGAATCAGGATTAGAAATACTTCAGAAAGTAAAAGAAGAGTGCGGTCTTCCTGTGCTATCTGACGTGCACGAGACAAACCAAATCGAAAAAGCAGCTCAAGTGTTAGATGTAATCCAGATTCCGGCTTTTCTCTGTCGACAAACAGATTTAGTTGTGGAAGCTGCCAGGACTCAAAAACCCGTAAACATCAAGAAGGGACAATTCTTATCTCCTCAAGAAATGAAGAATGTCGTGGATAAAGTCCTCAGTCAAAACAACGAAAATATCATTCTTACCGAAAGAGGCGCCAGTTTCGGCTACAACAATCTCGTTTTTGACGTTCGTTCCATTCCGATCATGAAGAAGTGGGGATTTCCGGTTGTTATCGATGCTTCCCACAGCGTCCAAAAACCAGGAGGGGAAAAAACTCATTCAGGAGGTGACACAGAATTTATTCCTCACGTGGCTAAGGCAGGCATCAGCGTCGGTGCAGATGGAGTGTTTCTCGAGATTCATGAGAATCCTCCGAAAGCCCCCTCAGATAAATCTAACTTATTGATATTAAATAAATTACATAGTATGCTTGCTCTTCTTTTGAGGATAAAAGAAGCGATAGATATGAATAATAATCTCGATTAAGGTATAATAAAGCGCCATGACAAAAAGCGATAAAGAAATCATCCAAATTGCACACGAGGTTTTAAATACAGAGGCTAAGGCTGTTAAGGATTTGATTCCCAGGCTGGATAAAAATTTTCTCAGGGCAGTGGAACTTCTTTCCAAAACAAAAACCCGAGTCATCCTTACTGGAATGGGAAAATCAGGCCTAATAGGCCGCAAGATTGCAGCCACCTTGACCAGCTGCGGCACTCCAGCCACCTTTGTCCATGCTGCTGAAGCCGGTCATGGAGATCTTGGTATGATCATGAAAGATGATGTCATCATCGCCATCTCTCACAGCGGCGAGACAAAAGAAATCGTTGAACTGTTGGAATTCGTCAAGAGAATAGGAATAAAATTAATCTGCTTCACTGGGAATAAAAAATCAAAATTGGCCAAATACAGCAATGTTGTGCTGGATACGAGTGTGGATCGAGAAGCAGGGCTTAAGGGCCTTGTCCCCTCTGCCAGTACTACAGCTACCATGGCTATAGGAGATGCCCTGGCTATAGCTTTGATGGAAAAGAAAGGATTCGGAGAAAAGGATTTTGCTTCTTTTCATCCCAAGGGACAAATCGGAAGAAAGCTGCTCAAAGTAGAAAATTTAATGCATACTGGAGAAGAAATACCGAGAGTCTCAGGCAAAACTCCGATGAAAGAAGTACTTGAAGAGATGACCAGGAAAAAATTAGGAGTGGCGTGTGTCATCGACAAAGAGGAAAGGCTTATGGGAATCATCACTGACGGAGACTTAAGAAGAATGCTCATGAAATACAAAGAAAAGCTACCCGGAAAAACGGCGCAAGACTGCATGACAAAAAATCCGGCAATGATTGAAAAACAAGATTTGGCCACCAAGGCTTTAAACATCATGGAGAGGAAAAAAATCACCTCTTTGATTATAAAGAATAAAGAACAAAAAATTGAAGGCATCATTCATCTTCATGATTTATGGCGTACAGAAATGTTCTGATGAAGAATAAAGAGCAAGCCCAAAAGATAAGAATGATCATCATGGATGTCGACGGCACTCTTACAGACGGAAGTCTCCTGGTCCTGCCTGACGGGGAAGAACTCAAATCTTACAACGTGAAGGATGGTGCTGGTATTTTACTGGCTCATTTGGCAGGCTTAAAGACGGCCATCATAACCGGAAAAATATCCAAGTCTCTGGAAAAAAGGGCCGAAAAACTACTGATCAGCGAAGTTCACCAGGGAATCCTAGACAAAAAGAGAATCTTAATAGAAATCCAAGACAAAAATAACTTAAAAAGGGACCAGGTTGCCTATATCGGAGATGACCTGGGAGACCTTGAAGTCATAAAAGCTGTGGGATTGGCTGCTGCTGTGGCTGATGCTCATCCGGAAATCAAAAAACACAGTCACTTCATCTGCAATAATCCAGGGGGAAAAGGTGCGGTGAGAGAATTCATCGAATTCATCCTCGAAGCTCAAGACAAATGGCCAGTCATATCCGCCAAGTTTAAGGAACTATCCAGTCAGAGTCTAAAAAATAAGCTGAAATCTGTCTAAAAATAAAGGGAATATACTCTGTAAAGATTTGATTTATCATACTTTTACAAGAGATAGACGAAAATTCTTGGGAGGATAGAGTTGGTTATTAAACCTGAAATTTTCAGAGAGTATGACATAAGAGGAATCGTAGATAAAGACCTGAATTCTGAGACTGTCGAGCTGATGGGAAAGGGAATCGGCACTTATTTTCGTCAAAAGGAAAAAAGGGAGGTGGTCTTAGGAAGAGACTGTCGTCTTAGCTCCCCGACATTTTCTGAAGTTCTCACCAACGGGCTCCTTTCCACCGGATGCCGAATCATAGATATAGGAACCCTTCCTACTCCTCTCCTGTACTTCATGATGTATCATAAAAAGAAGGAAGCTGGGGTTATGATCACTGGCTCTCACAACCCACCGGAATACAATGGTTTCAAAATAATGGTAGGGGAAGAAACCCTTTACGGCGAACAAATTCAAGACATATACAGGATCATAAAGAACAAAAATTTTACAGAAGAAAAAGAAACTTCTGTCAACCATTTTGACATCATTTCTGAATATAAGGACTATGTAACAAAAAACATCAAAGTTGATAAAAAATTGAAAGTAGTCTTGGATGCCGGAAACGGTACAGCAGGATTTGTTGCGGTTCCAATCTTTAAAAATTTGGGTTGCGAAGTCATAGAACTCTACTGCGAGATGGACGGCACTTTCCCTAACCACCATCCAGACCCAACTCTTCCTGAAGCCCTGGAAGATTTGATCAAGAAAGTCGCTGAATCCCAGGCCGATTTCGGTGTGGCCTATGACGGGGATGGGGATAGAATCGGGGTCATTGATGACAAAGGAAATATCATCTGGGGAGACCAGCTAATGGTTCTTTTCAGCCGGGATATTCTTCCTTCTAACCCTGGAGCTACGGTCATCTCAGAGGTTAAAGCTTCCAAAGTCCTATATGAGGAAATCGAAAAGTTGGGAGGACGGCCGATCATGTGGAAAACAGGCCATTCCCTCATCAAGAAAAAGATTAAAGAGGAAAAGGCGCTGGTGGCCGGAGAAATGAGCGGACACATTTTCTTTGCTGACAGGTATTTTGGCTTTGATGATGCCATCTATTCTTCTGCCCGCCTTGCTGAGATTCTCTCGCGCTCGGAACAAAAGCTTTCGCAGATGCTTTCCGATCTTCCTCAGACTTTTCATACTCCAGAAATCAGGATTTATGCCTCTGATGAGGTAAAATTTAAAATTGTCGAGGATGTCAAAAAAGAGCTGGCACGCATCTATCCCATCATTGACATCGACGGCGTGAGAGCCATTTATCCTAAAGGATGGGGTTTGGTCCGGGCATCTAACACTCAGGAAGCGCTGGTCTTGCGCTTTGAAGGGGAGACAAAAGAAGACCTGGAAGCTATAAAAAAAGAAGTGGAAAAAACCATCGAAAAGGTTATTGAGAGTTTAGATAATTCTTGAATCTTTTCGAGATTGTTCACTTGGGAATAATTCAGGGCCTAATTTATTGGCCTTGTAGCTTTATTAGTATTTTTTTTTACACATCTAATCTGGAGAGATTAAAATGGATATAACTGCGGTCATCATGGCTGGTGGGGTAGGCACCCGATTTTGGCCTTTAAGCCGGAAGATAAAACCGAAGCAATTTCTACCCATAATCAGCGAAAAATCCATGCTAGAGGAGACCGTTGAGCGTCTTCTCCCACTCATTCCTCTTGAAAAAATCTACACCATCGCTAATGCCGACCTGACTCAGACAATAAAAGATCTCCTTCCTAACCTTCCGGAAGATAACCTGCTAGTGGAGCCCCAGGCGAAAAACACAGCTCCTTCTCTCGTGCTGGCTACTGCCTGGGTTTATCTCCAAAATCCCAGCGCCGTCCTGGCAGCTCTTCCAGCTGACCATCTCATAAAGGACGCATCCCTTTTCCTTAAAAAATTAGAGGCAGGAGCTTCTTTAGCAGCCGAAGGAGAGTTTCTCATCACTTTTGGCATCCCTCCAACTTACCCTGCCACTGGATACGGATACATCCATTTTTCAAAAGACAACCCCTTGAAATCTAAGGAAGAACCTTTTTACCATGTTCAAGAATTCAAGGAAAAACCAGAGTATGAACAGGCCAGAGTATTCCTGGAGGAAGGAACTTATTCCTGGAATTCAGGAATGTTTATCTGGCAGGCTAGAGTCTTTGCCCAAAAACTAGAAAAGTATGCACCCTCCATGTTTCCTTACTGGGAAAGGATGCTTGCTGCTTTAAAGGATAAAAACAAGAATGAGATAGAATCTATCTTTGAAGAAATCACCTCTATATCTATCGATTATGCCCTGATGGAAGAAGCAAAAGAAGGAGTGCTGGTTTGTCCGGGAAATTTTGGCTGGTCAGATGTGGGCTCCTGGTCTTCTCTCATCGATGTCTGGCCAAAGGACAAAGATGGAAATTCCCTAAAAGGAGAAAGTATCACTCTAGATTCCCGAAACTGTCTCTCTTACACTCCTGATAAGCTGATAGCACTCTTAGGGGTGGAAGACATCATCGTTGTTGATACTGAAGATGCACTCCTCATCTGTCACAAGTCTCAGGACCAGAAAGTCAAAGACATTGTAGATTTACTCAAGAAAAGAGGGAAAGAAAAACACATATAGTCTGCATTCTTCCGTTTCCCTTAAGATTCTCTTTAATTTCTCATAATGCTAACATCTACCACGAACAATTAGAATTCTATAAATTCCCCTCTTCCTGATAGGAGGAGTAAAACTTAACGAGCGCAACAATTTTATCCTCTCTCCCTCACCAGGAGAGGATAAACTTAAAGATTGAACCAAGTTTCTTCCCCTCTCCCTTGACGGGAGAGGGATAGGGTGAGGGTGAATTTAGAAAATAGTAAAAGCGAACATTTTCACCTGGCAGAAAACCGGACATTTTAGCTTTGCACAAAACAGGACATTTTAGCTTTGCCTTGACACAGGTCTCGTTGCCTCATTGACAACAAATCTGTGCTTTGTTATAAGCTTCTCTTTAGAAAATTGAAAGGGAATCTGAGGAGACAAAGAACAGGATGTGCCTTGAGTTTCGATAAAGGTTTGATGAATGGGAATTGAGTACTCGATTAAAACCTGCCGCGATTTAGAGGAGCTCTTCCGAAATCAAAAAATCCTTCGTCCCCTGCGAATCCAGCGATATGACCCGGGCACTGTTCTCACCTACGAAATCACAGGTGTGGTGCCGGCAAGAATGGGGCAGCTAAAATTAGAGGTGGAAGAGTTCGTTGGTGGCGGTTATGCCGGCCAGGTTTACAAGGTAAAAGCCATAGATATCAAAACTCCTGAAGGACCGCTTGACGGTCTCCATTCAGGCCATTCCTATGCCATGAAGATCTTCATTCCTCCAAAAAGATTTTCAAAATGGTGGCGCAACATAATCTATGCCATTGGCTTTCAGGGACCTTTCTCCCCTCAGGTCAATCCAGCAGCAGCCCGTACTGGCGCATTATGGCAGAAGTTAATCCGACGTGGTGCAAGACTGCGGCTCGGCAAGGAGGAAGCAGTGGTCGACATCTTGGCAACCTTTGTCGATCCCGCCCTCGGGAGCTATGGAGAAATTAGTGAGTGGATTGAGGGACGGATGTGGCGCCTCGAAGCTGATGACAATCTGGATGCCAGGCTGAGGTGGAAAGCTGGAAGTCCCGAAGAAGGGCTTGGTTCTCCAGAGTATCGAGCTAAGCGGACTTTCATGACCCACCTTGTGCAACTGATGCATGAAATGGGAGCCTCTGAGCTGGCCCGCCAGTACGAATGGTGGACCTGTAAAAGCCAACCCAACGTGCTCAAGCGGATCGCCAGCGATCCTGATCCCTCTGAAGGACATGTAGCCGTAGATTTCAGGGCTGGCCTGGCTCTTCTTCCTTTTATTCCGATGTGCCCGGCCGATTTCAGACTGATCTTTCAAGGAATTTCCCGGGGAAGCTTAGTCCAATTCGACCGCGGAAGCATAGACAAGCTCCAGAACTTCGTGGATATCAACTCCGAGAAATTTGCCGACATGCACGAGGCTGTAGAAGAACTTAAGGAGGTCGAAAAGTCTTACCGGGATTCCCTGCCTGACATCACACATCATCACTTTAAATTGGTTTTCCGCCCTAAACTTTGGTCATCAATCCTGAAGAGCAGCATAAAAAGCTGGAAAATCCGCAACCTTATAGATGAAAAAACTTCGAAGCAGTTGCTGCAGAGGAGATTCCTAACCTTAATTTTTTATTTTCTAGGACTCATACCTTTCTTGGGAAATTTTCTTCGCAAGCTGTTGGGCAGAGAAGATTACCGTCGACATTATGGCCGTATGCTGGCCAGCTTAAATTATTTCCGCCGTGCGACGCGAGCCCGTATCGTTGAAACTCTCACTCGCTGGCACCGGGCAGGACGTGTGAATGAAAATCGGGCAGCGAAACTGAGTGAGCATCCATTGAGATTTTATGCTAACCTGCCGCTTTCCATTTTTCCGGCAAAGATACACCGATTTTTTTCTGACAGGCTTTTCTTTTTGCAATCATTGGATAATATCTTTGCCAGGCCCTTTCGTTTGTATTTTAAGGCCGAGGCAAGGGAACAGTGGCTGCGCGAAACAGTATCCCAGGGACAAGAAAAAGGGATGCTGACCAAAAAAGAAGCAGCACACATCAATTCCCAAATAAAGGAACCCTTCATTCAGAAGTATCTGAAGGCCCTTGCGGTTCATGTCTGTACAATTCCAGTCACACAGGTTGTTTCGGTTATGGTTGCCATAATCTACATCAGGCTCCATCCCGAGTTATCATGGCAAGAAGCGATGGTGGCCGCAGGACTAATTCTAGCGCTCTTCCAGGTGATCCCGATTTCTCCTGGCTCGCTTGTCCGAGGGCTGTACGTTTCCTTTCTTGTCTTGCGCGAGCGCAACTTCAAAGACTATAACATTGCTTTCTTTTTGAGCTACCTCAAGTATATCGGCTATCTAGCCTTCCCGATCCAGATGACTTATCGATACCCGAACCTTGCCCGCTTCATGGCCGGGCACTGGACAACAGGGGCGGTGCATATTGTACCTGTTTTTGGCGAAAGAGGAGCGCTCCTGGAGCATATTGTTTTTGATCTTTTCTATAATTACCCCCTGAATGTACGAAGACGGACTCGCCAACGCAGGGACCTCCGCGCAGGATTGAAACCAAGGTCTTGGCATGTTCCCTTATGTGCGCTTGCCGGCGCTTTCCTCCTAGTGCTGACTGATATGACTTACTTCAAGCTGGTCGGACACATCCCTAGCTTAGGCGAAATCTGGTGGCTGGCTCTCTGGGTTCCTGTCTTTGCAGCTGCAGCAGCTTCTGCCTGGGCAGGTGGGACAGTCCTTTTGAAGCGATTATACATGGGCGCAATTTGTGGGGCCCTGATCGGCCTGCTGTATGCAGTTTCTAATGCGCTCCTGGGCAATTTCTTAGCCCAAGATGGGATCAAGTTGCTCACATCTCTGCAGCTTATGGGCCAGATTGCCTCGACGGCGTTGTGGCGAGTCTTTTTGTTTGCGATTGTGGCCATGATAGGAGCATTCGTAGCCGAAACGAGAAAAATTAAAGGGTCAG
>Ga0114921_10000159_pt1 | contig 27357 bp, 15 predicted proteins | sample BentaG_FD_87016 | JGI IMG/M metagenome (GOLD analysis project Ga0114921, IMG submission 87016) | Deep subsurface microbial communities from South Atlantic Ocean to uncover new lineages of life (NeLLi) - Benguela_00093 metaG | ecosystem: Environmental > Aquatic > Marine > Oceanic > Sediment ... | reverse complement strand
TACCTCGGTCTGGAGGTGAACTATGAAGGTGCGGAGATGGTTGATGGTCATCTGCGTGACGTCAGTCGGCAGACCATTCTCCTCCAGGTATTGTTTGAGATAAATGAGTCTAGGGATGTACCAGCCGATGGTTTTGGGAGCCTTGCCCTCCGCGAGACAGTAGAGGCGAAACCCCTCGAGAAGAGCCTCTAACCACTAGATCTAGTATGCTTCGAGTAAACAAAGCCTACATATTGTGTTTTGATGAGCCGCGCAGGAATCGAACCTGCAACCTACTGATTAAGAGTCTTTTGACCTCCGGATCACCTCGGTGCACAATATGTAGTATTGAAGAGCAAATGCAATACTAGATGTAGTAGATCGAAAGAAGCCCCTTGTGGCGAGTCCGTTGCCCTCAGAGGCCCTGAAAGTGCCCCAAAAGTCCGTTGGCCCCTTAGTCCGCAGCTTTTTCCAAGTGCAACGGAGTCATGTTCTGCTCCGGACGCGGTTTGCGTTGCCACTGCGTTGGCTATTCTACCACGGAATGCGAATATTGGCAAGCTTACCCCCCAGAAAGTGAAATGCACCTCCTCGTTGGGATACTGTATCCTTCATTCACGGAATTCGACGAGAATTGGGAATGGTGATGTAAGGTGGCCGGTTCTTGCCGTTCATCATAGCCCATCCGACGAATAGTGGGCCAGGTTCCTCCGGCCATTGCGGAAAGCGCACCTTTGTGGTATAATACATATAGATCAATGTAGACACCTGCTGCTTTGGTCGAGGCACGACATGAGTGTCTACATCTCGCGGGCCCAGGGCAAGGTTACCAACACAACCGTGAAACCTAGTGCCAGCCCAAAGCTGCATCGTTTCATGCCCTGAGGCCGGTGTCCATGTTTGCCCAACGGGTGCCCAAATCACCTAGATCACACCAGAATCCCGTACATGTTGAATAGAAGTACCTGCTTGGGCGTATTACTCTCAACCGGGCATGATCCATTGATCCTCTCTACCCACGTGCCCTCCGCTTTTTGACCCCCGGTAGTCGCCTTTTCAGACCACTGACACGCAAAACAGAATAAGGAGCAACCTGATGCCTACTCAGCCTGGCGGGGTACCCCCGCATTTTATCGTGATCGTCCCGGGCTACACCGGCAGCAAGCTGCGGGACCGAACTACTGGCGAGGCCGTGTGGGTGGACTTCGCTTCCATCCCCAAGAACCCCTTCCTGTGGGACGACTGGGTGGATCACCTGCTGGAGACGATGGCTTATCCCAACGACAACCTGGAACCGGCAGGCATGATGGACGAGGTGATCTACGTGCCTCCCTGGGCCAAGCAGGAACACTACAGCCGCCTGGTCAAGGCACTAGAGGCTATGGGGTACCAGGCCGACCCCGCCCGTTACCCGGAGACCGGGCTCAACGTGTACGCATTCGACCACGACTGGCGCCAGGACAACCGCATCTCCGCGCGCCAGCTCGGTGAAGCCATCGAGCGCTGGAGTGTCCATCACCCCGGCGCCAAGGCCTGGATCATCGGCCACAGCAACGGGGGAATCGTGGCCAGGTGGTACATCGAGAAGGAGGGCGGAAAGGATCATGTTGACAAGCTGTTCCTCATGGGCTCGCCCTGGGACGGCTCGCCCAAGGCCATGACCATGCTGTTTGGTGGCCTGGAGACGTTGTTCCGACGGCGCTTCAACCCGTTCAACATTGCTGAGCGCAGCCGTGACCTGCTCCGCACCTTTCCCTCCTTCTACCAGTTGATCCCGATCCACGATCCATTCCTGCGAGACGTGAACAACAACCTAGTCGATCCCTTCAGCGATGTGTCGTGGTTAGACAATGACCAGCAGCAGCAGTGTCTCTTGGATGCACAGCGCTTCAACCAGGAACTGGGTACCACCCTGAGTGTCGAGACGCTGTGCTTCTTTGGGCGCAAGAAGCCTACCACTACCTACGGTGTGGTGCGCTTTGAGGCTGAGGGGGACTGGAAGGACATCGAGTGGCACGCCACAGAGGCTGGCGATGGCACAATCGCCGAACGCAGCGCCGTGCACCCCCACGCCCACGCGAAGCTCCCTTTCGCCGTGGGCCACGGTGACATCTACGTAAACCCCGGCGTCCTGGAGTTCCTACAGTGGGAGCTCATGGACAAGTATCGTGCTCCCGAGCGGGCTGAGGTGACCACACCGCAACTGAGTGTGCTGTTTGAACCCAATCGCGATGCCTACGCCCCTAACGAGACCATCGGTCTGGTGGCCCAAGTCCTGGGGCCAGAGGACCTGGCAGGCCAGCGACAGCCTGTGGAGGGAGCAGCGATCCATGCCCAAGTAGTTTGGCAGGAGCCCCTTCCTGGTGACGAGCCGACGCCTTCAAGAGTAAAGCCGCTGCGACATCAACTCTCATCAGCCGTTGAGCCAGGCCGATACCTCGGGCAGTTGCAGGCGCCCGAGCAGGAGGGCTACTATCAACTCATGGCTGTGGTGGACGTGATAGGCCAGGCGCCCATCACGCTGAGTGAATCCATTCTTATAGAAGAGCAATTGGCATGAAGGAGGAAGCAGAGGGTATATGTCTCATTCACTCAGCCCAAGCAGCTCCATCCGGTCAGTAGATTGGTTGAAGGGAGGCTTGAAATCATGCTCAACCTTCACATTGTCCAGGCAAGATACGGGGACTCCCTGATCCTTCAATATGGCACGGCATCGGCCCCGAGGTATCTGCTCATTGATGGCGGGCCCAAGTACGTCTACGAACGTCACCTCCGGCGCGTACTGGGGGGCATCGGTGAGGCCAACGCCAAGCTGGACCTCGTCATCTTGAGCCACGTCGACGAGGATCACGTCTATGGCCTGCTTGATCTCTTGAACGATGTGCTGTGGCAGCGCATTCGTGGTCTCGACGAGATCATCGCCATCGACGAGCTGTGGCACAATTCCTTCAGCAAGACGTTGGGAGAGGACATTGATCACCGGCTGGGCCGGGTGCTCGACCGTTCAGGGCCGGCGCGCTCTGCTTTGTCGCGTACGAGCAAGACCAGCCGGGACATCGCCCAGGGCGACCAACTGACCCAGCGTGCCGACAGCCTGGGCCTGTCTATCAATCCTGGGTTCGGGTCCGAAGGTATCATCACTGTCGAAAAGAGCGCCGGTGCGACGGTGTTGGGAAACCTCTCTTTGCGCATCGTGGGACCCACCGAGGCGAACATGGCAGAGCTTAGGGAGGATTGGCTCGCGTGGCTGCAAGAGCAAGAGGACCGCGTCCTGGTCCCCGACCCCATGGACGCCGAGCGAGCCGCCAGGAGCCTTGATACCAGTGTTCCCAACCTCAGCAGCATCATGGTCCTGGTCGAGGCTGACGGCAAGAGGCTCCTCTTCACCGGAGACGGGCGCAGCGATCACCTTGAGCGGGGCCTCCAGCAAGCCGGCCTGCTGGACCCCGACGGCAAGCTGCACGTCGACGTCCTGAAGCTGCCCCACCATGGCAGCAAGCGAAACATCACCCAGGACTTTGTCCGGAACATCACGGCCGACCTGTATGTGATCTCGGCCAGCGGTCGGCACGGCCACCCCCACAAGAACACCCTCAGGTGGGTCGTCGGGGCGGCCCGGGACCAGGGACGTAGTATCGAGATTGTGGCCACCAACTCGACAAGCTCCCTCAGAGCTCTGGTCGACGAGCGTGACCCTCAGGAGCACGGGTACCGGCTGACGGTGATGCCCGAAGGGGAAGACGAACAGGTTCTTGAGCTGTCTGCGTAGACACTCCGGGAGCCAACGGAGAGGCTCGCAGGTCGTAACGAGCGGACCAGCCCTGGCCTGCGGCGACTGGAAAGGGCCAGGGTACAGGAAATACGTGCGCGCCCTGTGCGCACCAACGGAGAAAGGAGGGTTTAGTTCACTACCATGGCAAACTGGGCAGAATGGTTCCGACGCGTGTGGCAACAGATTATCTCAGTCCTATTCAGGAGGGAGGAAATGGAAGACAAAGCCAAATGGACTTTCATGGTGTACCTGGCCGGTGACAACAACCTTTCGGCAGCCGGGGAGAAGGACCTGGGTGAGATGCGAACCGTCGGTTCGACAGACGAGGTCAACATCGTGGCCGAGTTCGACCGCATCGGCGAGACGCACGAAACAAAGCGCTACCACGTCCAGCGTGATGGCGTGAACGAACGCGTCGAGTCGATCGGCGAAACCGACTGCGGCGATCCTCAGATCCTGATCGACTTTGTCGAGTGGGCGGCGAGGGAGTTCCCGGCCGAGCGCTACGGCTTGATCCTCTGGAACCACGGTGGCGGCTGGGTGCCGGCCGAGATCGACCGCATCGCCCGCGATGTACAGGCCCCGAACTACAATGAGCGGGAGGCGCCAGAGCGTTCCAAGAGCAGGCTGGGCCGCGCCTTCTTCCGCTCGACGGTGGAAGAGATCCTGAAACTGCCGACCTCGACCGACCGCGCCATCTGCTCCGACGACGGGAGCGGCCATTCGTTGGACACCATCGAGTTGGGCAAAGTCCTGGAACAGGCGGTCGATCTGCTGGGCCAGCCCCTGGATCTGTTGGGCATGGACGCCTGCCTCATGAGCAACCTGGAGGTGGCCTACCAGTCGCGACCGTACCTCAAGTACATCGTAGCCTCGGAGGAGAATGAGCCCAACGATGGCTGGCCCTACGACCGGGTGCTGCGCTATCTGGTCGACCATCCCGGCGCGCCGACGGCAGACCTGGCGGCCCAGATCGTGCAAGCCTACGTCCAGTCCTACGTCGACCGCAACTACCCCGGCGACGTGACCCAGGCCGCCCTAGACCTGGCCCAGATCGACGTCCTGGCCGGGCCACTCGACGCCCTGGCCGATGTCCTGATCCCGCGTATGGCCGCAGCCAAGTTCGAGCTGGGGGAGGCGCTGTACCAGACCGAGGCATTCTTCTGGGATGGTACCTTGTGGGACATCGCTGAGGTATGCGAGGAACTGGTGAGCGGGTCGCAGGACAACGCCACGCAGCAGGCAGCCCAGGGCGTAAAAGACGTCCTCCAGCCAGAGGGCGAAACCTTTGTGATTGCCGAAGCCCACAACGGCAGCAAGGTGGCGCGCTGCGGTGGCGTCACGATCTATCTGCCGCCCCGAATCATGCACAAGCCATCACGCTACTACGGCGAGTTGGCCTTTGCCCAGGAGCACCACTGGAAAGCGGCCATCGAGTCCTACCACGCAGCCTGATGGCGGGTGATGGTTCATAGCTCACCGGTGGGCGACATGCGCCGGCCGGTCGAGGTCCCGGTGGACCGCGGCCGGTTGCGCGACATCAGGTCCCTGGTGGATACGATCTGGCGAAAGCGATCGCTGGACACACGCCACAGCATCGTCGGCGCAGGGCGGTATCTCTCCCAACTACTGCTGCCGATTCCGGTGTTCAGCTTGCCGGCTCGCAGCCAGGAACGGGTCGGCCCCGATGGACTGCGCATTCGACTCTGCCTGGATCGATCGCTGGTGGACCTGCCATGGGAGTTCCTATACTGGCACGATCTCACAGATCAGGATTCATAGGACACGGCTGACCGTCTTTAGTGCCTGCAACAGCGGCCCTTGGCCTTTGTCAAACCTCTGTTGCGGGCTGGATTGCCGGCCCTCGTTGGTACGCAGGGTAGGATCTCGGTGCGGGGTGCATCTACCTTATTGCCGGAAGCTGTACTCGTCGCTGGCCAGCGGTCTTTCGCTGGACGAGGCCGTGACCTGGGCGCGGCTACACGTGCTGAACAGGGGATCTCAGCGTCCGCTGAGATCTTTGAGTGGGCCGTGTTCATGGTCTACGTGCCGGCCAGGGAAGCGGTGCTCTTGCCCCAGCCAGAACAGCGGGCACTGCGAGAGCGCCAGCAGAACGCCCGGAGCGAGCGGCAGCAGACGATCATCAACGTCTACCAGAACATCGTCTCCGTGGTTGGCGGTACGGTGGTGGGGGCCATTGACGACGACTAGCTGGCTCCACGATAGGGTTGCTGCGTAATGTCATTGCGAACCCCCGCAGGGGGCAGCCTCCACCGTGCTGGAGGTGGAATCCCCACATCACAAGTGGCGACCAGTTGAGCTGGATGCAGGGCACCAAGACGAGTTCGAATGAGCATCGGAGGCACAACATGAACAGAAACGAAGGGTATCTCGAAGCTATACGCGCCTACAGCGATGGCGTGCGCGTTCTCTTTGCCCCGACTGGCGTCGCCGCTGGCGATCGGGGCGGTTCTGGGCCCACCTCGTACTCCGATCTCGCCGACCAGGCCGAGAAACTGCTGCCCGTTTCGGCTCAGGTGACCCAGGCCGCTGCGGCCCGGATGGCCGGGGCGCCCGCCGAGGCCCGGGCCGACACCGAGATCGCGCTGTTGGCCAAGGCGTTGACCGACCTGGAGATCAGCGCCTACCTGTACCAGGTCGCGCGGGAGGAAGAGGCGGGGAGGAGCTGGCACGCGCCTGCGGCCGACGACCGGAGCCGGGGATCGGCCCGGTTTGCCGAGCCCTACCTGGACCTTCTTCTCGGCGAGCGCGCAGCTCCAGAGTCGGAAGATCGCGGACCGGGCAGGCCGCTCGACGTCGCTGCTGCCCAAGGGGAACTGCTGGCCGGTTCCGGCAGCGCTCTATTCCTGATCTCCCGGCGCGCCACGAACACCAGCGAAGTGGCCCTGCAGCGCCTGCTGGCCATCGGTCTAGGGGAACTGGTCGACGCCGTGGCCATCGTCGGCATGGAGGTCGCTGAGGCGTTGGGCGCGGCGGAAAAGGTCGAAGGGCTCTACAAGCTGTTCCGCGGTTTCCTGGACAGGGCTATGGGTGCCCTCATCGCCTTGCTGGGACCGGAGCTGGCCAAGACCGTGGCCGAGGAAGCCAAAAAGTGGGCCGAGAAACTGGACCTGGGGGAGCATGTCGGCACCCTGATGGAAAAGCTGTATCAAACTCAGGAGACCAAGAAGGCGCTCCAGCCCGTTATCGAGAACGCAGCGGCCGACCTGGACACCTTTGTCACGGCCATCGATCAGGTGGGTGGCCTGAGCGAGAGGTACCGCCAGCAGACGGAGCTGGTCGACACCATCCTGGACAAGGCCCAGTGGTTGGCCGCCATCCCCGCGGCGGCCGTGCCCAAGGTACATCTTCTGCTGGGCGCTGTCTACCTGATGCTGGCCGGATACGTGATCTTTGTGGGAGCGGACTATGTCGATGCCCCACGAGTCGGTTGGTTGGACCGCGTGCCGGGTGTCCGTCGCGTGATAGAGGACAACCTGGCGGCGCCACAAGGAGGGTAGACGATGCCTTTCCAGCAATACCACGACTTTACCATCGAGGCCGGCCACGTCCAAACGGACGAAAACCACAACTGCAGCTTTGCGGTCCGGGTCTTTGACTCGCCCGCAGGCCAGGGGGAGCGCGAGGAGCGGGTCACGATCCCCTCTGACCTGGATCAGTTGTGCAGCTCCCTGGCGAGACGCGAACTGGATGAGGATATCAAGCTCCAGATTGAGCTCGGAATGAAGCTGGCCGAATTGCTGCTACCCGAATACGCCCGCAGCCTGTACCAGAGGAGCCTCGATCTGGTCACCCAGCGGAATGGGGGTCTGCGCTTGCGGCTACACCTGGACGATGCGCTGGCCGACTATCCCTGGGAATTCGCCTACATTCAAAAGAGCCGCGGCGAGCATCTCGGCACCGACTTTTTGGCGCTGGACCCTCTCGTATCCATCGTGCGGCACGAGCGGCTGGCTCAGCCCGTCCCTGTCCCTGGCGACTGGGCGCAGCCGCGCCGCGAGCGGCGGATCGTGGTAGCTATGGCCTCGCCAGAGGGGGATGGCTGGAAGAAGCTGCCCCACCTGTTGGAGGAACAGCGGGCCCTGAAGGCCGAGCTGGATAGGGCGAAGGGCTTGCAGGTAGAATACCTTCCGCGGGTCTATGGCGACATCTCCCCCGACGAGATGGACGGCACGACGGTGGAGGGTCTGGCGCGGGCGCTGATGGACCGCACCGATGTCTTTCACTTCAGCGGGCATGGAGAGTTCCCCAAACGGCCAGGGCCGGAAGCCGACAAGCTGGTGGGCAAAGGCTTCATCATCATGGCCACCGAGGACAACCGGCCAGAGCCCTACCCCGCCCAGGAGTTGGCCAAGATGCTGGCCAGCAAGGGGGTACGGCTGGCTGTGCTGGGCGCTTGCGAAGGTGCGCAGACGGGGTACCGCGCCGAGTCCCACACCTGGGGGGGCGTGGCGGTCTCGTTGCTGCGGGAGGGCATCCCGGCTGTGGTGGCCATGCAGTACGTCGTCAACGACAGACTGGCCGCTGCCTTCATGGGCGCCTTCTACCGGGCTCTGGTGGCCGGCTACCTGGTCGACGAGGCGGTCGCCCTGGGCCGGGCCGCCATCCGCCGCGAGGCGCTCCGCCAGAAGAAGCCCCACATGCGGGACTGGGGCGTGCCGGTCCTGTACAACCGCGCGCCTGACGGCCGCGTGTTCCATCCGGTGAGCGACGACAAAGGGCAGGCGCAGGAAAAGGCGGAGGAGTACCTTGAGGGCCTAGACCTACAAGAGTTCGACGTCCTCACCGAAAGCTCGGTCACAGTGGGCGCTATCGGCTCCCAATCGGCCCCCATAAAGCAAAAGGTTCACGAGGAATCTCGGGGCATCCTGATCGGTGGAATCTTCTACGACGAGTCGAAGGGCATGCAGAGAATCGTCCAGGAGATCAGAGTTGCCTCGGGCCTGACCATAGGTAGAGTCACGGGCGATCCAGACAAGGCCCTTGAAGTGGCAAGGAAGTTAGGCACGCTGGCGGAGCATTTGGCCGCCTCGGGATCGCAGCCGGCGGAGGGTACCACGACGTCCCCTCCTGTTGGGGAAGAATCGGCCCATCCTGACTCGACCTCGTCCGAGGAATCCACCTGCCCGAGATGCGGCAAGCCAACCAAGCCAGGCTACAACGTCTGTGCCTACTGCGGCTTGCGGCTGCGAGAATAGGTGGCGTTGGGGGACGTGGTGTGAAAGGTGGGTAAAACCCCACCTCTTATGCCACACCAGGACAGCATCCCAGAACAGCGGTAGCGTCCGGTCTGCTTGCTGCCAAGTGGCGATACCAAGCCTAGCTCTGTAGGAGGTGAAGGATGACCGAGTGTGTGACCTGTGGCTTTGATCAAGCGCCAGAGGGCGCTATCTTCTGTCCCCGGTGCGCCAGCCTCCTCTTGCGGCCGCTGCCCATCGACTATTCCCGGCACGTGGCCGACCGCACCGTCGACTTCACGGGGCGCGAGTGGGTCTTTCGCGCCGTGGATGAGTGGCTGGGAGACCCGGAGGCAGCTCGCATCCTGCTCCTGACGGGCGAGCCCGGGTGTGGCAAAACCGCGATCTCGGCGCGGCTGGTGCAGTTTTCCCTCGACGCGGCGACGCCGCCCGATGGGGTTACACGGCTGACTCCTGGCTTTCTGAGCGCCCGCCATTTTTGTTCCGGTGACCACCGCTGGATCAGCCCGCACCGCTTCTCCGAGGCCGTCTCCCATCAACTGGGCCGCTGTCCGGAGTTCTCAGAGGCGCTGGTCGAATCCCTTAAGCCTAGGGCGGGAGAGGGTAAGGCTCCGGCCCAAGTGATTCACCAAGAAGTTCAGCACGTGTCGGACCAGGGCGTGGTCATTGGTTCCATCAACATCATCGAGCGCATCGCCGTTGGCGACGACGTGCGGCCGGAGGACGCCTTCCTGCGCCTGGTGCTCGAGCCCCTGCAGGCACTCTCACCCCAAGAGGAGGGCCACAGAGTTGTGATCCTGGTCGACGCCCTGGACGAAGCAGTGGCCTACAGCGGCAAAGCGAACATCGTCTCCCTATTAGCTGGCGCCACGGATCTGCCAGCGGGTGTACATTTCCTGCTCACCTGCCGCAATGATAGCAGCCTGATCGGACGCTTCCCGGAGAATGACCGGCTTCGCATCGACATCTCGAGCGAGAAGTATACCGACGAAACGGAGGGTGACATCCGCGCCTACCTGGTGCGGAGGCTGTCAGAGCCAGAGATTGCGCGTCGCGCGGCAGCCGCGGGGCCGGGCAAAGTGCTGCACCAGAAGCTGATCGACAAAGCTGCCGGCAACTTTCTGTACATCCGGTTCCTGCTGGACGAAGTGGCTGAGGGTCAGCGCACGCTGGAGGATCTGGACGGCCTTCCACGGGGTCTATATGGCTTGTACCGTACCTTCCTGGACCGCCTCACGCCCGAGATGAGGGAGGGCCGGTCGAGCAACGCCTGGCGTGAGAGGTACCAGCCCCTGCTGGGCTGCCTCAGTGTGGCCAGGGAACCGGTGCCGGCCGAACTGGTGGCCGATTGGCTGGGCCGTTCGGAGGGAGAGGTGCGCGCCCTGCTGGACACTGAACTGGCGCAGCTCCGGGAAACTGACAATGGCACCGACTACCGGCTCTACCACCGGTCGATGGCGGAGTTTCTGGCAGCCTCGACCTATTCGGAGAACGGCGCCACGGAGCCCAACCTCTACTACACGCCGCCATACGAGGGGCACGGCCGTATCATCCGCTACTACCTGGACGAATTCGCCAGTGCCTGGGACGAGAGCGATGCTTACGGGTTACGGTACCTGGCTGGACATCTGGGGGCGAGGTTAGACTTGGCTCGTAGGCCGAAACAGAGGAGATTGGCCGAGGAGCAGTTCTACACGGTCGTGTTGGACCCAGCCTATCGACGGGCCCAACCCAAGAGACTGGGTGACTTCAGCACCACCCTGGCTGACCTGAGCGAGGCATTAGATTTGGCGCTCCAGCGTGAGGACCTGGTCAAGATCCTGGCCTGTGCCGGCGCCTACCGGGACACCATCCGGAGCCAGAGCATGGCCGACGCGGTCTTTGCCGCCGTCGACGCGGGCGATCTGGACACGGCCCTGAGACGGGCCGAGCTCTACAGCCGGACCCCGGACTGGGCGCGGGTACTGTTCCTATACCTGGCCTGGGAGAGCGCCCTCCGCAACGACGGGGCCACCGCACAGGAGGCGGTGGTCCGGGGTCTGGAGCAGCCGGTCATCGTCACGCATGAGCTTTGTGATGCCCTGGTGGCCCATGCGGCTCGCATCCTGTCCCAACGCGGCGCTGATGGACGGGAGGTAGAGGCTTGGTTGAGAAAGCTACACCCCAGTGGTGATGCCCAGCACACCATCCAACGATTTGGCCCGGCCCAGCCCATCACACCGGAGCGCAGGGACGAGCTGCTACAGCAATTGGCAGAGCGCCTCCGGCAGTTGCGGTACGTGGCTGCCGATGACTATGGTCCCGAGGGCGCTGTTCAGTTGATTATGCTGGACGACGAGGAACGAGCCTATGGGATGGTCAGCTTGCGCGATATCCTGGTCGAGGCCGCGGCGGACCCAGATGGCCGGGAGAAGTTTGCCGCCGCACTGGAACTGATCTTGCCCAATCCCTACCCCCAATACAGAGACATTGCCCTGGATGCCCTGGGTGTCGCCGTGTTGGCCGCGGCCAATCCCCCGTGGGTGCGGCAATGGCTGCGCCGCATCCTGTATGTGGGCCTTGACCGGGAGGGCGTGACCTTCACCTTTGACCTGCCGTCGATGCTGATGGCCGAGGCCGAGCGCCGGGGAAGGGCCGCGCCGCGGCTTAGGGCCTACCTGGACACGGCGCTCGACAGCAACGACCGGTGGGGTACCAGTGTGCGAGCCCACAGCGCCAAGGCCGCCGCGCTCTTTCGCCTGGGCAACCGCGATGAGGCCTCGGCCGCCTTGCGACACGCCGCCCAGCTTCCCACGGGCTTTGCGGGCTTTGCCACCATGACCCTGCTCTCCCTGGCCAACCGCTGGTTGGAATTCGGACGGCCCGACGAAGCCAGTGGCGACCTGAATGACGTGATTCAGATGGCAGGCATGTGGGCCGGCAAGGTCAACGACTACGGCCTGCGGATGAGGCGGAAAGAGCTCGTCCAGGGATACCAAACCTGGCTCCCCGAAGAGACGCCGACCTTTGAGTACGCGACAGCCAAGCTGCAGGAGACACCGGACCGCGGAACCCGCCGCACCTACAAGGACTACGTCTCGGCGCGTTGGGCCTGGCTGCCCGACCAGCCCAACCTGGAAGCGCTCAAGGCCCTCGTCCCCTGGACCGTGGTGGATGGCACGCGCCTCGATTCAGTCCTGGGCCGGCTGGCAGGTCTGCTCATTCGCAAGCTGGGGGTGAAGGGGCTGCCCGACGAGCAGTTGGATGAGGCGATCGACATCTGCCAGAAGTCGCTGGCAACCGGCGAGCCTTGGAGGCAAGAGCCCGTGGGGCCGACGTAGGCCGAACACGAGCGTGAGGGGTTGAGCGAACCCTTCCAAGGGAAGCCCCTGCGGCGGTCAGGACTTCGGCTGGACTACGGCGCAGGGCGAGAAGGCTGGGGGTGAACGATGAGGCAATCAAGTCAGGCTGCGAAGCAGTGTCCTCTGTGCGGCCGCGACCAGGTTCCGCACGACGCCACTTTTTGCCCTTTCTGCGAGCAGCGGCTGCCCGCTGTGCGGCCCGCCCTCGACTTTTCGGCTCACATCGCCGAGAGGACCAGCGAGTTCACTGGTCGGGCGTGGGTCTTTCGCGAGATTGGTGCCTGGCTTGCCGACGTCGAGGCCCCGCGCATCTTTCTCATCACGGGCGAACCGGGCTGCGGCAAGACGGCCGTCGCCGCCCGCCTGGTCCAGTTCTCTGCGGGTGCAGTGAAGCCGCCGCAGGATTTGCGGCACCTGGGACCCGGCTTTCTGGACGCCCACCACTTTTGCGCTGCGGACCGGCGTCGCTGGATCAGTCCTCATGTGTTCAGCGAGTCGCTGGCGCAGCAGCTTGCCCGCTACCCAGAATACGCGGATGCCCTGGTTGCCCTGAAAGATCGGGGCAGTGACCAGCAGAGGCCGCCCTACCAGGTGCTGCACCAAAGGATGGAGAGAATCTCGGACCAGGGCCTGGTCATTGGCTACCTGAATATCATTGAAAGATTTGTGATAACCAGCGCCCCACCGGAGGACGGGTTTGTGACTGCCATCCTCGAACCACTGACGGCCTTGGCTCGGCGGCGAGAAGAGCTGCAAATCGTCATCCTGGTCGATGCACTGGACGAGGCCCTGCTCTACAGTGGCAAGGTGGGGATCGTGTCCCTCTTGACGCAAGCGTCCTCCATGCCTTCAGGGGTGCGATTCATCCTGACCACGCGTCCTGACCCCACGCTCCTGCGAATGATCCGGCGACTCGGCGTAAAGGAGGTGTCGCTGACCGAAGGCGAGGGGCTCGGCCACAGTCTGGGTGATGTGGAACATCACCTCCACGGCGTCCTGAATCGACGTCCAGAGTTGGTGGACAAATTGGCACCCCAGTACCCCAGGTCTGCCTTTGAGAGAGACGTCCAGGCCAAGAGTGGGGGCAACTTCCTCTACGTGCGCTACCTGCTGGACATGTTGGCCGAGCAACGGACGCCGATCCGCCCCGAGTCACTGGAGGCCCTGCCCGACGAACTCGACGGCATCTACCTGGAGTTCCTGGATCGTCTCACCAGGTGTGACCTAAATGTATGGGCGGGCAGCTATGAACCGGTCCTGGGGACCCTGTCCGTTGCCCAGGAGGGGCTCAGAGAAGCACAACTCGCCGACTTTGTGGGCAGGACCAAGTCCCACGTGCGCCGTACCTTGACCACCCTGCACCAATTCCTGGACGTCGACCCCTTCTTGCCGGCCACCAAGCGGCTCTACCGCATCTACCACCGCTCCTTCGCCGACCTTCTGCTGGACCCCGACCGGTCCGAGCAGTACTGGTGTGAGGAAGAGGTGCAGCACCAGCGGATAGCATCCCACCTCAAGACCTTCGAGGGCAGGTGGACCAAATGCGACTCCTATAGCCTCGAGCACGCGGCGCACCATCTCATCAGGGCCGGACAGACGGAAGACCTGGACAGGATGTTCAACGTCAAGTTCGTGGAGGCTTCCCGCCGCCGCTTTGGCTGGCACCTGCCCTTTGTGCGGAATCTGCAGCAGGCCGTAGAAGTTATGGAACCGGAGCGCGCGACACAGCTCTGCCTGAATATCATCTACGGCAAAGGGCCCAACAGCTACGTGAACCAGCGTATCCTGTACCTGCTGAAGAACCAAATCCGTCCGGCGCTCCAGAAGGAGGGCAAACCAGTCGGTGATCCGGGGTCAAGGCGTGACAGGGCGATAGACCAGGCCGTGGCCAAGCTTTCGCTTCCGCCCAGCAGCGCCGTTCCCGATCTGATCGAGATGTTTCAGAACACCCGGGGCCGCCTCAGGGGCTTTGTCGCCCTGGCCCTGGGCGCAACCAAGAGCCCGCTGGCCAGGGAGCGGCTACTCCGGGCGATGCAGGAAGAAAAAGAGACCATCGGTTGGTCCGTGGCCGACGCCCTCCTCGACCTGAACGATCGCTCCATCATCCCCCATCTCATTGACTGGTTTTCCTCAGCAAGGTCCTCAGGCCTCCGGCGGCGTATCCTATACGTTCTAGGCCGAATGCAGGCCACAGAGGCCCGGGGACTCATCGACGAGGGCTTGAAGGATGATCAATGGGTGGTCAAGTCCCACGCCATCAACATGCTCTGGCTGCTAGCCCCGGTGGAGGGTGCCGAGAAGATGTTGTGGGAGAAGCTGAGCTTCAGCGAAAAGGGACCCGAGTATGACACGAAGCCCGTCTGGACGAGTGAGCACCTGCAGCACCGGTTGGTTCGGGTCCTGGGCCGCATCGGGTCCCGGCAGTCCATCGACCATCTGACGCACTTTGCCGCCGAGGATGTGGCTCGCCGTGACCAGCCCACGACCGAGGGCGCAAGGCGCAGGCGCGAGCGTCTCGAGGAGACCCTCGACCGCGCCATCCGCGAGCTGGAACGCCGACACACCCTGCCTGTACCGCAGCTCCGGGCGACACAGGACCAAGAATGAACGATGCCTTAACGCGGCCCGGTATACCACTATTCGATCCTCCGCTCGCAAGCCAAGGCCATGCGCTGCCTGAGCAAGCCGCGGTGGACTGGACCAGACACACCCGCCAAGCCGGGACACCAGACGCGGATCCTCAACGTGCTGGGTCGCATGCGGGCCACCGAGGCCCGGGACGAGGGGCTCATTGAGGATAGTCTGAATCACCGGTCCCGCACCGCACGGGCTCACGCGGCCAACATGTTGTGGCTGCTGGCCCCCGTCCCGGGCGCCGAGGCGATCATCTGGGAGCGGCTAGGCTTCAGCCCCGACGGACCCGCCTGCGATACAGATCCGGTCGAGACCCACAAGTACGTATTGCACCGGCTGGTGACGGCTCTCGGGCGGGTAGGCATAGGACGGTCCCTCGAACACCTGTGGCGTTTCCGGGCTGAGACGCTTCCCCGCCGCCCCCTGCCCAGGACGGACCTCAAGAAGCGAGAACGGAGGCGTCTGGAGCAGAGCCTGGAGCGCGCCATCCATGCCCTCGAAAACCGGTATCCTGGGGTCGTGCCATGAGCTGTCTTTGCCATCGTCGCCGGCGACCAGATGGGCCGGGTGCATTTCCTGCGCCTGGAGGGGCGCAGTGATGCCGAATCGGAAGAACCGAGCCAGACTAGATTCCGCATCAGCCAAGGAGGTCCGATGAATTCTACTGGGACAACCGTGCGGTGTCCGCTATGCGGCCGCGATGGGATTCCGCTTGACGCCCGCTTCTGTCCCTTCTGCGAGCAAGTGTTCCCGATCGCACCCCCCCTTGACTTTTCGAAGTACATCACCGACCGCACCCGTGACTTCACCGGGCGAGAGTGGGTCTTCCGGGCCATCGACAACTGGCTGGCCGACCCTGAGGGCTCGCGGGTCTTTCTGCTGACTGGCGAACCGGGCTGCGGCAAGACGGCCGTCGCCGCCCGCCTGGTCCAGACAAGCCAAGGTGGGACACCGGCGGCCGGGCTTGCAGCCCGCGATGTTCCATCCGCTGAGTACCCGAACCTGGCCAAGGGCGCCATCACCTTCTACCAATTCTGCCAGGCCTTCCACAACGACAGCCTGGACCCTCTGCGTTTCACCAAACCTCTCTCTCTGTACCTGGCCCGGCAATACCCACCCTTTGCCGAGGCCCTCACCCGGATAGGAACGCAGGACCCCAAGATCCACGTCCAGACCAGGCAGGAAGTGGGCACCGTCGCAGACCAGGCGCTGGTTGTGGGTGCCCTCGTCGTCGTCGAAAACCTGACCATCGGCGACCTCTCCGCCCGCGTCGCCTTCGACCGCGTCGTCGCCGGGCCCCTCAAGGAAATGTGCGAGACCGACGATGTCGGGACCCTCCTCATCCTTGTCGACGCCCTCGACGAAGCACTCACGTATCCGGGTGAAACCCTGGTTGATCTGCTGGGCCACGTCCTCGACGACCCCCGCAACCTGCCGCCCCAGGTCCGCTTCCTCCTCACCAGCCGGCCCGACGACCGCGTGATCCACCTCCTGGGCCAGCCAACGCTGGACCTCATCCGCGATGCCCCTGCCGACGTCGAGGAGGTACGGACGTACGCCCACCGCCGGCTCCACACTCTGGACGAACCCCGCCGAAGCGCGCTAGCCGGGCGCATCGCGGCGGCCACCAAGGGCAACTTCCTCTACGCCCGCCACGTGATCGACGACCTGCTCTCGGACCTGACCCAGATCGAGGACGTCACCGAGCGCCTGTTGCCCGAGGACCTGCACGACGTCTACCGTCAGTTCCTCAAGCGCGAGCTGGCCCGCAGCCTCGACACCTGGGATGACGATTACGCCCCCCTCCTCGGGGTCCTGGCCGTGGCACGGGGAGACGGGCTGACAAGTGAGCAATTGGCCGCAATTCTAGAGCCACACGACTTCAATACTGGAAAGCTGCTGCGCGCCTGCGGCCAATACCTCGCTGGCCCCCACCCCGACGGCCCCTTCTGCATCTACCACCAGTCGTTTCGTGAGTTTCTGTTGACCGATGAGGAGTATCAAGTCGATGCCACCAAAGCCAACACGGCGGTTGCCCACACGTTCCTACGAGACTACGCCGATGAGTGGCTAGAATGTGATGAGCACTACGCCCTGCAGAACACGGCGACGCACCTGGTCGAAGCAACGAAATCGGCGCCCCGGCGGCACACTCGCAAGCGGATGACGCAACAGTTGGTCGATCTCCTGACTAACCTGCACTATTGGGAGGCAAAGAGCAGTCTGCTGGGTACAGACAGCCTCTTGAGCGACCTCAAGACCGCTGCGCTGCTCGACACACTCCGGGAGAAAGCAAGGGCCGATCTAACGGCTGACGCTCAAGTGCTTGGCGGCGAGGCTCTGCATCTGCGTGCCTGGAATCGTGTCCGATCGCCAGCCTATTTTGCCCAGCAGATGCGCAATCGGGCAGTGAAATTGGGGGTCCATCACTTGGTTTGCAGGGCTGAAGCCCGTCTAGCCGAGATAGGCCAGTCATACGTAGCCATGCTTCAGCACGCTGGTCATCCGTCAGCGGTGAGCGCGTTTCCTGCTTACAGCCATGTGACCGTTCTGCAGGCCAGTTTAGAGACACCGTTTGGTCGCTGGCCAGCGTCCATTGCGGCCGACAGCTTTGAGCATGGCTCCTTCGATCTCCGAGCGTCCTTCCGCGATCCCACCCTGCCCTACCTAATCCAGAACTTGACTGTAGGATGGCCTCCTACGAGGGTAAGTCTACGAATTCACAACGATGGCGTCGGACCGGAGCCCGGCGAGCCCCTCAGACTTGACCACAAGGTTGAAAGGGTAGAGGGGCATTTCATCGGAGTGAAGATACACAGCCTGTGTGTCGATCGCGAAGATGCTCTCATCCAAGGTTGGATTCACGTCATGGCGGAAACTAAGGTGAGGGTAGCACCGCACGGCGACTTGGTGGTGTGTGCCCTGCCAAATGGGATCCTAAGAGCTTGGGACCTCCAGACGGGCCAAACAGCATCCACAATGAGAGGTCACGAGGGTCCGATATCCGCTATGGCCTTCACACCCGATGGGCAGAGGCTTGTTTCTGCTTCAGTGGACGGCAGCGTGCGCGTGTGGGACTTGGAGCATGGCGCCGAAGCATTCACCCTGCAGGGAGACCGCCGGGGCGTGTGCGATATCGTGGTAACACCAGACGGCCGCCGGGCAATCTCAGCAGGAGCGGACGAGGTGTTGAAGGTCTGGGACCTGGAGACCAGACAGGAGGAAGAAACCTGGGCAGGACATTCCGGACCTGTTGTGGCGATGGCGCTGACCTCAGATGCCGGGCAACTGGTATCTGCCTCGTGGGACCAGACACTCAGGGTCTGGCATGTGGGCAATGGAACCGCGAGATTCACGCTCGCTGGACATGACGATTGGGTCACCGCCGTGGCTGTTACGCCCGATGCACGTTTCTGCGTGTCAGCCTCGACAGACCACACGCTCAAGGTCTGGGACTTGGTCACAGGGAGACATACGCGGACGCTTCATGGTCACGAAAGCAGAGTATGGTCTGTTGTCCTTACCCCTGATGGAGATCACGCCGTTTCTGTTGCAGATGACGACACTGTTAGACTGTGGCACCTGCATACAGGCGAGAATGTATCGACAGTAAGGGTAGGCCATGCCTTTGCCATCGGTGTCGTGGGAGGTGGCCAGCAGGTTGCCGTCACAGGGTGCTGGAACAACAGGATAGTGCTGTGGGATCTGAACACGCAACAGGAGATCGCCTGGGCTACTCTGGATACCCAGTTGGGACACCTCTACGTAGATCCAGATCGGACTAGGCTCTTCGTTGGCGACACTGCAGGCGGCGTTTATTGCTTACGCTACGTCGAGGCAGAGCTGTCTGCGAGCGCACAGACAGGATGGGTGAGGTTGGAGGCGTGATATGAACTGTCCATACTGCAAGTATGACGACGTGCCAGACGATGCCCCATTCTGCCCCGACTGCGGCAAGGAGATGCCAGCGACACCGCCTACGCTGATCGCCAGCAAGATCATCGACTACCACAAGTTGGTTGCCAAAAGCACGGAGCGATTCGTCGGACGGGAATGGCTGCGCCAATATCTCATCGGATTTCTGGAGACCGAAGACAAGCGCTACTTCTTGCTCTCCGGCGAGCCGGGTCTGGGAAAGACCGCCTTCCTGGCCCACCTGGTAGCCCGGGAGGGCTACGTCCATCATTTTGTCAGCGCCGGCAACCTGGACTGGCTCAGCCCGGTGGCCTTCGTGCACTCGGTGGGCGCCCAGCTGGCCCAACGGTTCGGCGCCTGGGTGTTGGCTGAGGAGGAAGCCCCGCCAGGCATCGACGTGGACATGGACATCGGCGCCATCGCCACAGGCGGCACTGCCATCGGCGTGCTCATCGAGCAGTACGTCGGCCTGCCGGTGGAGGAGCTGGCCCGCAAGTTGATCGTGCGCCCGCTGAAGCGGCTGGCGGCCCGGGAAAAGAAGCCGGTCGTGCTGACCATCGACGCCGTGGACGAGGCGACGAGCTACTCCGGCCAGACGACCATCTACGATCTGCTCACCGGCCTGGGGGCGACGGCCAACGCCCGCATCGTCCTGACGGCCCACCCTGGCCCAGCGCTGGAGGACCTGACCTTCGACCTGGAGAGCGCCGGCCTCATACATGTGCAGATAGATGGCGAGCACCTCGATAACCTGCGCGACGCGCGCGCCTACCTGGAGCAGGCGGTTGCGGGCCTGATCGTGGCGCAGGCGCTGACAGCGGCCGGCGTATCCCCGGCCGAGTTCATTGAGGAGACGGTCACCCGCAGCGAGGGCAATTTTCTGTACCTGACGTCGCTCCTGGACGCCATCCGGTCAGGGCAGACGGGGTTCGATCTGAAGGCATTGCCGGCAGGGCTCACTGGCTATTACCGCGATCAGGTGCGGCTGATCAGGAACCAGGCTGGACAAGAGTGGCGGCGAAGGTACCGGCCTGTTCTGGGGGGGCTGGCGGTGGCTCGCGCTCCGCTGACAGCACGCCAACTGGCCGATCTATCTCATGTCGACCGGGATGTAGTCGACGAGGTGCTGGAGTGCGTACGCTTGCTCCTGGACGAACGGGAGACCGCAGACGGATTGCCCGCCTACCGCTGGTATCATCGCGCCTTTGCCGACTTTTTGCTGTCGGAGAGGGATAACCCCAGGAACTGGTTCGACCCGCAGCGCTACCACACCCAGGTCGCCGGCCGCATCCAGGCCCGCTACCCTGATCCGAGCCACATCGACGACGAGTACGCCCTGCACAACCTGGCCTATCATACCCGTCATGCTGGACCGCCTTACTTCCAGCGCCTGTACGAGCTCATCACACCGGACGTGCGCCGTGCCCGGCGGGCCAGGTTCGGCACCGACTATGTCTTCAGCCAGTATCTGGCCGAGGCGATCGGCGCGGCGCTGGAGGAAGGGCCGGAGAAGGGACTCCCCCAACTGGTGCGCTGCGGCCTCATCGACGCTACGCTCAGCTCTATGGTTACTGAAGTCCCACCAGATCTGTTGCGCGACTTGGCCTGGTTAGGGCAGTGGACGCGGGCGCTCAACATGGCTCATCTCAGCGCCGGGCGCAAAGGGCCGGGCCTGGAGGCCGTCGTTGAAGGTCTTTTGATGGCCGGTGCGCCAGGAGACCTGGAGTTGGCCCAGCAGATCGCGGCCCAGATCCCTCAGCGAGATGATGATGCCGTTAACCGAGCGCGCTCCCTGGCAAGAGTCGCTGCATATCTGTTTGAGGTCGGTGAGGAGGAGACGGCGGGCAGCTTGTTCAGCGCAGCCCGAGCCAGCGCTGAGGAGGCGTCCGTGCTCGATGATCGGGGCCGCGCCCTTGCGTTCGTCGCACAGTTGCAGGCTCCTTTCAGGTCAGATGAGAGCCGCAGGACCTTCGACGCGGCGCTGGCAGCCGTGCGAAGCATGCCTGTCGAGCTGGATACCCCCATGCGGGAGGAGATCAGCGCCGCGACGATGGTCAGCCAGCAGGCCATCGAATCGAGCGGCCTGATAGGCCAGATCCCCTTTGACACAGTGGGCTCGAAGGCCCGCGCACTAGCGGACGTAGCTGCCGAGATGGCCCGGGCCGGCGATCCACGGGCGGACGCGATCTTTGGCGAAGCCGAGAACATCGTAGCCCAGATTCCGGCCGGTGGCATCCACGATTCTTTTGCCAGCCACGCCACCGAGTACATCGCGTCCCGGCGCAACCCCTCACGCAAAGCACCGGCGCCGGAACCGGACGCTCGCGCGATCGAGGTCAGACTGAAGGCTGCCGAGCGGCTGCCAACAGACAAGCAGGGGTCCTATTCGCTGGCCTTGCTGCAACTGGCCCGCGCCCTGCTGGACGGACGCGACGCGGCGCACGCCCGCGACGTGCTGGGGCGAGCCGCAGCGGCTGCCCAAGCTGCTGCGGGGGGCTACCAGGCCAAGCTACTGGCCGATGCCGCCGCGCTTTGGCAGGATGCGGGTGACACGGAACGGGCCACCGTCCTGGCTAAACGGGCGGCCGAAATCGCCGGCGATGACGTTGATCTACTCGCTGGCTATCGCGCCCTACTGGCCGAAAAGGGTGGCGAGTGGGCGGCTAATCTGCGGACGATAGCCATGAGCCGGGCTTTGATTCGCAAGCAGCGCTACTATAGCGACAAGGCGCTTTCCGAGATGGCCCAGAGCCTAGCGGCCGGGGATCTGGAGGGAGCACTGATCCTCCTGGGTGAGATTCAGGATGGGTCTCAACGCGTTCGTGCCCTCGCTGCCATCGCCGGGCACTCGGCGGGACAGGACTCCGATGCCGCAAAGGGCTACGTGGAGGAAATCCTCGACACGGCCCAAGCAGCATCTGAGGACATGCGAGATTACCTGCTGGCAGGCGCTGTCGAGATTCTGGCGCCGTTGCATCCATTAAGCGCTGAATACCTCAGTACCTCCATTGCCACAACGAGTTTCAAGTCGACTGCGCTGGTGAGTGCCGCGGTTGGCCGCGAAGCCCAGGGCATGGAGGCCGGCGAGGCCTGGGACCATGCTTGGCAGATAGTCCAGGCAGCTCAGCAGAAGACCGCGACGCTGGCTCTCGCCATTGCCCAGATCAGTCGCCATTGGCACGAAACCGGCGACCACCGTGCGGTCCGCGGTTTCGATCTAGCACTGGAGATGGTTTGGAGTGAGTCAGATCGCGTCGAGCGGATCGACGCTGCCGTCCGTATCGCCGCGATGTTGAGCCCGTTTGATCCAGATCAAGCATACGCCGCGCTCAAGAAGGCCAAAAAGCAAGCAGACACATTTGCCGAGGTGCGGGCCCAGGGCCAGGCGCTGAGCCGCATCGCTGGTGTGATGATGGACATTGACCCAGGCAGCGCCTGCCGCCTGCTGGCCAACCTGCGCCGGTTGGGCCGCGACAGCTTCCTCGATGGTGTGGCCTGCATCATCCGCGGCGCAGCCCGCCTCGGCGGAACAGCGTTGGCCTGGCAGATCTACCAGGCCCTGGAGGAGGTCGAGGAGTTCTTCCGAACCTAGCATCGCCTGCTCGCGGCGGTGCGCCGAAGGAGATGGATCATGCCCATCCGCACCTATCACGATTTTATCCTCTTCACCTACGAGGTCAAGCAGGACGAGCACAGGCGGGTCCAGTCGTTTGAGGTCCGGGTCTTTGACTCGCCGGTGGGACAGGGCGAGCAAGATGAAACGGTGCCCGATCCGGATTCCTGTGGGTACCAGCAGGATTGGTACGATCGCCTGCAGGATCTGAGTCGCGAGCTCGAGGACCGAGTATACGACAGGAAGCTTGATAAGCAGAGGGAGCTGGGCACAAAGCTTGGCGAGCTGCTTCTGCCTGACCGTGCGCGCAAGCTGCTGCGGGAGAGTTACAATTGGCTCAAACCCGACGAAGGGCTACGCCTGCGCCTGCGACTCGAGCCCGAGTTAGCCGATCTGCCCTGGGAGTACATCTACCTCGAGGACGACGGTGACCAGTCATCTCTCCACCGCTTTATCGCCCTCAACCCGCGCATCTCCATCGTCCGCCACGAGGCCCTGGAGATCCGGGCCGCTGACTTTGCCTCCGCGGAGTCCCAGCCGGGGGGAACCGAATCTCTGCCACCCCCGGAGCCACGCGTTGAGCAACCCGAAGGCAACCAGCTCCCAGAACCCCTGAGGGAGGGAACCGAAGGCCCCTCGCTCTCGGGGCAGCGGAGGGATGGAACCGAATGGCTCCCGCCCTCCGCGCCAGCGGAGACGCGACGGATCATTATTGCCATGGCCACACCGCAGCCCTACCAGGACTACCCGCCACTTAAGCGTCTTCCACAGGAGCAAATGGAGATCCGGGAGGCGCTCGACAGGATAGGAGGCATCAAGCCCACGTATCTGCCCGAGTACCGTGTGCCCGATGACTACGCGATCCGCCACGGTGCTACCTTTGAGGAACTGCAGGCAGCCCTGTCCCCGACGGCAGACATCCTCCACTTCAGCGGGCATGGTGAGTTCGAAAAGCGGGTGGGCCCCGCGGGTGTTTCCATTGAGGGCGAGGGATGGCTCATCCTGGCAGATGAGCACAACCAGGCACAGCGGAAATCGGCCGACGACATCAGGAAGCTGATCGAGGACACGAAAGTCCGCCTCGTGGTCCTGGGTGCCTGCGAGAGCGCCCGGCGCGACAGATTCCACAAACTGAGTAGCGTCAGCGTCTCACTGCTGCAAGGACGCATCCCGTGCGTCGTCGCCATGCAATTCCGCATCTTGGACCCCCTGGCGGCCATCTTCATGGAGGCCTTCTACGAGGCCTTGGTTGCCGGCCTGCACATCGACGAAGCCGTCGCCTTGGGGCGGGCAACTGTCTGGAACAGGACGCAGGCAAACGGCTCGTATCGCCGCGACTGGGGCGTACCTGTCCTATACCTGCGCACCCCCGGCGGCCGCATTTTCCCACCGGTCACCGACCAGGGGGCGCGCCAGCGGGCCGAACGGAGGTCCAGGGAGCGTTTCGACCTGAACCGGGCCTGGTGGGACTGGATGGCAGAGGGCACGCTCGCCACCCCGGATCAGCTCCAGCGCCTGGCCGCCGCCGGCGACGACCTGCAGCTCACGCCCGTCCAGGTGCTGCTGCTGTTGCGCTCGGCTGTGAAAGAGGACGTGTCGCCCGCCCCCTGGATCCGCCGCCTGCGCGGGTTGCAGGAAGCGTCCCTGGCCCAACTCCGTCCCCCCGGGCCGGAGGTCTCTGGGTCGCCGTCTCTGGCTCGCAAGATCCTGGGCCTGGACGAGTCATTCCACGACCGCCGCCCGCCCAGTGTCGACTCTCTGGCCTGGTCGGCCACGGAGCACGACGACGGCCACACTCGCCAGGCCGCTGCCCTGGCCCTGGCGGCTCTAAAGCGGACGCCAAAGGAGGGCATCGACGAGCTGGAGAAGGCATTGGGCAGGCTCGGCCCCTGGCGTAGCTGCCGGCGCCGTTCAGAGCTACGTGGCTCCCTGTCCGATGCCATCCCCGAGATCGAACAGCTCAACCGCAAGCTCCTGCCCTGGGACAGGCTGGGCGTGCGCGGTTGGCGCGTCTGGCGCCGTGTATGGCGTGATCGCTACCGGCTTTGGGCTCTGCTGGCCGGCGGGGCGCTGGGCGCCGGTGCCGGCCTGGGTCTGCTACGGCTGCTGCTGGCCATCCTGCCGGAGATCTTCCAGCCCCGGACGGTGCTTCCTGGCGTGCAGTTGGCCATCTACTCCTACTGGGGCGCCATCTTCGGGTTGTTCCTTTGCCTGGGGATGCTCCTGGCCGACTCGCTGCTGTTGCGACCGCTACGCATGCCTGGAGAAAAGCCCAGCAAGGGTGGGGAGCTGCCGCGCCTGGTGCTGGCTGTGGGTCTCGGAACCCTGACGTCGGGTGCAGCCCTCCTCCTTCTCTCCTGGCTGTCGGGCCTCAACATCGCCGGGAAACCCCTGGTCGCGCCCTTGGGCTTCCTCTTTGGCCTGGGCATGAGCCTGGCGCTCTACGGCCCGCCAGGGGTGAGCACGTGCCGAGATGTGCTCCGGGCCTCTTGGCGCGTGGCCCTGGGCGCAGCTTTCTCGGTCCTCACCCAGCTCCTCTTCATCCTGGCCAGGGACAAGGGTCTGGCCATAACCATCGCCTGGCCTGGCACCCGGTACCGGGCCTACCTGTCGGCCACGGTCGAGAGGCTCTGGCCAGACCTGGTCACCCGCTTTCCGTGGTGGACCGACGCTCTCGGTCTGGTCGACGCCGCACTGGTGGGAGCCGTGCTGGTCATCGGTACAACAATTGGATTGAACGTTGCGCTGCGGAGGCTAAAAGCGCGCGACAAGGCACAAGACGCTGGGGGAGAAACAGGAGGTGTGTGATGAAAAGGCTTGGGCGACGCCGCCCCTTGCGGCTATTGCTCTTCTATCTGGGCATGCTGGTTTGCACCACCTTTGCCTGTAACATCGGGACACCCACCTTGGCCAAGGACAGAACCCGGCGTATGGCTCCCGTCGTCTGGGCTGGTTCGCCGGCCACCAACCCACCCCTCCTCAACCACGACAACTGGAAGGACCTCAACAAGGACGATGCCATCAAGACCGACGCCAGCGGCCAGGCGGAACTCCAACTGGTAGGGTGCACGGGATCGCTCTATGTCTTCATCCACACGACGATCACGGTCTCAACCTGTACAGAGCCCGAGCTGCAGAGCGGCCTGGCGACCTGCGCCCAACAGGGGACAGGCTACTTTAACATCAACTGTACCCAGCGCTTCATCGTCGATACCTACGCTGGTCGGGTGACTGTGGCCGGCACCGCCTTCTCCGTGACCTATGTGCCAGACCAGCGGCTGTTGCTGGTTATCGTGTTTGCTGGTCGCGTGGAAGTGCAGCCGGTGATCGACTTTGGCACTGGTGAACTGGCACCCCAGGGCATCCCGGTGAACGCTGGCCAGTTCTTCTACACCATGCCTGGCCCCGAATGGCCCGAACTCCACGGCTTGCCGGCTCAGACGCCGCTTCCCCTGGAAGAGTTGCCTCTCCTAGTCGACGAGCTGCGCATTCAGCCCTGGATGGACAGCGTCGGGAGGCGGGCGAAGCTGGAAGGTGTGCTGCCGGGGAATTGGCCAGCTTTTGGGGCACCGGGCAGGCCAGACGTGGTGACGGTCGTGTTGCACAGCGCTGGCGGACCCCTTGGGAACTCGCGCGTGCAGAAAGCGGTTCTGACCGCCATAGACAAGGACGGCGTTGCCGGATTTGCCTTTCGCGGCCAGGAGGTCGCGTTTCTCGCCACGGTGAGCGGCGTTGAGGTGGATGCCCGTGTCGTGCCGTACGATACGAACTCCTCCAAGGCACTATTGGCCGAAGTTGGCTATCCCTACGGCCTAGATGCCCATTTGGTGTTCCCAATAGAGGACAAGGAGCTCCTTGCTATGGCCCGAGCCATGGCCGAAGACCTGGCCAAAGCCGGCATCGACGTTGAGCTGTTGCCCGTGCCAGCGGAGGATTTGAACGCCAAGGTGAAGACGATGGTGGCCGCGGGGGAATCGGTCCTATGGCTGACCCGGCGGTAGAAGGCAATCGGGTCTCTCTGCCCGTCCCTCGGAGCTTTCCGATGTTGCAGTGCACGTGCTGTGCGCATCGAACAGGCGTTCACCGTTCAGAAGGAAGTTCTTGGCAAAGGTGTGTCGAAAGGTATGGGGAGAGCATGGCGCCCCTTGAAGACCTGCTTTCTTTCCATATCCTGCAATGATGTGGTAGACGCAGCTTCCTGATAGCCCGTAGCCTTGTATCCACAGGAACGCGTTCTGTACGTTAGGATGAGCCGATTCAGGCCGGTATCTGTGAATGTGTTTCCACAAGGCTCTCTGCACTTTGCCCCCGATGAGTACGATCCCTTCCTTACCCATTTTGCTCCTGATTTTGATCTCTCTCCGCTCCAGATTTACATCAGGAATCTCCAGGTTGACTGGCTCTGTCACTCGGATGCCTGTGTCTAGGAACAGCAGCATGATACATAGGTCGCAAAACCCGATCAGCTGGTTGATGTCGACGGGCCCCAGCAATCGTTGGATCTGGTTATCCCTGAACGTCTCCAAGATCTTGGTGGATGCTTTGAAGATCTGAAGAAGTCGTGCGGGGTTGTACTCTGTCTAGCCTTCTCTCTCCGCTCAGCTGCAAAAAGCCTGAACACACGTGCATATCCGGCCACGCTTCGAGGAGAGGGGCTTATTTGTTGTAGGCCAGTTAGGGATTGTTCGTCCCACCCTTACCTCGGTCTGGAGGTGAACTATGAAGGTGCGAAGATGGTCGATGATGATCTGCATGACGTCCGTCGGCAGACCATTCTCCTCCAGGTATTGTTTGAGATAAATGAGTTTAGGGATGTACCAGCCGATGGTTTTGGGAGCCTTGCCCTCCGCGAGACAGTAGAGGCGAAACCCCTCGATCAACTCT